>Ga0114931_10009897_pt1 | contig 11382 bp, 8 predicted proteins | sample 2SBtaG_FD_89579 | JGI IMG/M metagenome (GOLD analysis project Ga0114931, IMG submission 89579) | Deep subsurface microbial communities from Kolumbo volcano to uncover new lineages of life (NeLLi) - 2SBTROV14_V59a metaG | ecosystem: Environmental > Aquatic > Marine > Volcanic | place: Kolumbo...
AGCCACCAGCCGACCATCCTTGGCGGCGTTCCTCCATTGGCCCCGCTGCCACATAGACCGGCACCACCCAAGGGGACATTTCTGAATGGCTCAGAAGGGGACATTTCTGCTTTGGGTTGACAGTTCCGCTACCGAGGACTCGCCCTACGCCAGGCGAGCGCCTGATCCCCGAGATCTGACAGCCCGAGCCGCGACGAACATATTCCGGCTATAATAGAACGAACCATCTATGGGTTTTCCCCGGAATTCAGATCGTAAGACATGACTTCATCTCGACAAACAAGGCTCCTTCAGGATCGCCTTATCGAACTCAGGAATCTGTACACAAGCGGACGACTGAACCAGGCTGCGGACCTGGGAGAATCCCTGTACAGAGCGTATCCTGGCACGCCGTTGATCTCCAACCTCCTTGGCGCGATCTATACAAGCCTCGGCCGTAAGGACAAGGCCATCGCGAGCTATCGCAAGGCCATTAATCTCAAATCGGATTATTTTGATGCGCGCTACAACTTTGGTATGGCGCTTAACGCATTCGGAATGTATGACGAGGCGGTCGCCGTTTTTTTGGGCGCTCTGGCCGACCGGCCAAACGATGTCGCGACGTATTTCAACCTCGGAATCGCATACGATGGACTTCGCCGGTACCCAGAGGCCTTGTCGAGTTATGAAAAAGTCGTAGAGCTCAATCCCGGTCATGCGGCTGCATACAATAATATGGGGATCATCCATAAGAACGCGGGTAGATATACCGATGCCCTGAGCTGCTACCAGCGTGCCGACCGAGCCAAGCCCGATGAAGCGGCTACCCATAACAACCTCGCTGTCGTTTACAACAAAATCGGTAAGAATCTCGAGGCCATCGAGAATTATCGGAAGGCGCTGGCGTTAAGGCCGAACGTGGCGGCCATACACAATAATCTGGGCAACGCCCTGAAGAGCCTCGAAAAGTACGAGGAGGCTGTGGCGTGTTATCGCAGTGCCTTGATGATCGACCCTGGCGATCCCGCGACGCACAACAATATGGCGTTCGCGCTCAGTCAGCTCGGCGATGATGAAGCGGCTGCCGCCAGCTATCAGCGAGCTGTGGAACTCGACAGGGATTCGATATCATACCTGGCCGACCTGCTTCAGCAACGTGCGTTGGTGTGCGATTGGTCGCAATCGGATGAATCGTTGCAACGCGAGTTGAAGGCCCTAGAGTTCGGTTCGACACCCGATAAGGCGGCGCATCCTTTCTGTTTCCTCGCATTGACCGACGATGCCGGCTTTCTCAGTAAGGCGACGGAGGCCTTTGTCCATGCCAACTACGGATCGGGTCCGGCAGTGGAATCCTTTGGCAAGAGGCATGACGGCGGTCGAATTCGGATCGGTTATTTTTCGGCTGATTTTCATGCTCATGCCACCATGTATCTAATGGCGGAACTGTTTGAGCAGCATGATCGCTCGAAATTCGAGATCCACGCGTTTTCGATCGGTCCTGATAAACAGGATGAGATGCGCTCCAGATTATTGGCCAATGTTGACGCATTCCATGACGTGCGGCTCATGGGCGACGAGGAAATCGTGGTATTGTCGCGATCCTTGGGCATCGATATTGCCATCGATCTCAAGGGCTTCACTCGGGGCAGCCGAATGCGAATCTTCTCGCTCCGGGCGGCGCCAATCCAGGTCAACTATCTTGGCTACCCGGGAACTCTGGGCGCGCCATATATCGATTACATTCTCGCCGATCCGGTCCTGATACCCGCCGATCACCGAAGATACTATACGGAAAAGGTAGTTTGTTTACCGGATAGCTATCAGGTCAACGACAGTACCCGGAAGATTTCCAAGCGATGCTTATCCCGTTCTGATTTCAGCCTTCCCGAAAGGGGGTTCGTTTTTTGTTGTTTCAATAACAGCTACAAAATAAGACCACAGGTCTTTGATATATGGATGCGCCTACTGAACCGGATCGAGGGTAGCGTGCTATGGCTGCTTCGCGACAATTCGATGGCGGAACGGAATCTCCGCAAGGAGGCCGAGCAGCGAGGTATAGATCCCGAACGATTGATTTTTTCCGATAGGATGCCCCTTGCTGATCACTTGGCGCGCCATCGATTGGCCGATCTGTTTCTCGATACCTTCAATTACAATGCTCATACGACGGCAAGCGATGCGCTTTGGGCAGGACTACCCGTGCTGACCAAGGCGGGCGAAGGCTTCGCTAGCCGCGTCGCTGCTAGCTTACTGAGCGCAGTTGGCATGAACACCTTGATTACTGATACTGAGCATGATTACGAAGAAGCCGCCATAAGGCTGGCGACCAATCCCCATGAGCTTAACGCGCTAAAACAGCATCTCAGTGAGTCGCTGGAAACCACGGCTTTATTTGATGCAGAAAAATTTGCGAGAGATATAGAGGCAGCATACACCCATATGATTCGACGCTATCGAAATGGAAAACCTCCTGCTGATTTTCGGATTACCCGAGAATTCGGGGTTGAGTAATGGGCGAAGGCTTAGGGAAGCTCTGATTTATTCATCAATTCGTTCATAATAGGGTTCATTGATGCAACCTGCCTGGAGACCGGCTGAATGCGCCAACAGACGCTCGTTGATGAAGGCTTTAGAACGTTACCGCAAGCCCACGCGCCGGGAACAGTTTCTTGACGAAATGGACCGGATTATCCCGTGGGATGGGCTGTGCGGGGTGATCGAGCCGTTTTACCACAAAGCGGAAGGGGCGCGGGCCGCCCGTCGGTGGGCCTTGAGCGCATGCTGCGGATTCATTTTCTGCAACACTGGTTCAACCTGTCCGACCCGGCGGTGGAATCGACCTGCAACAGGTATTCGTGGTGGATATGCTGATGGCAGTCCTGCCCGAGGTGCTTGTCGAGGCCTTTGAGCCCGGGGCGGGTGTCTCATTCGTGTATTGCGACGTCCTGCCCGTGATGCAAAGCAAGTTACCTCTTAATCCATTCCGGTGTTTAGTCGCTTTCCTGTTTGTTCATTTGGTATTGTTCGTGGGATTCTGTAACACAATGAAATCTATTTGAATATTTTGTTGGCACGAGCTTTGCCACTCTATTCGCCAATGACACTGACATGTGTTGTCCGGTGACTTGCAGGGGAGGAGCGTAATGCCAGTAAAACCGATAGAAACTTTCTACGACGTCATGCGGCGCCAGGGCATTTCCCGGCGAAGTTTTCTGAAGTTTTGCAGTCTTACCGCCGCGGGACTGGGTTTGGGTCCGACCTTCGCGCCCAAGATCGCCCACGCCATGGAGACCAAGCCGCGCATTCCCGTGCTGTGGCTGCATGGCCTGGAATGCACCTGCTGCTCCGAGTCCTTTATCCGTTCGGCCCATCCGCTCGCCAAGGATGTGGTGCTGTCCATGATCTCCCTGGATTACGACGACACGCTCATGGCCGCCGCCGGGCATCAGGCCGAGGCGATCATCGAGGAGACGATCGAAAAATACAACGGCAACTACATCGTCGCCGTCGAAGGTAATCCTCCTCTGAATGATGACGGCATGAGCTGCATCATTGCCGGCAAGCCATTCGTCGAAACGCTCAAGCACGCCACCGACCACTGCAAGGCGGTGATCTCATGGGGATCGTGCGCTTCATGGGGTTGCGTCCAGGCGGCCAAGCCCAATCCCACTCAGGCGACGCCGGTACACAAAGTCATTTCCGGAAAACCCATCATCAAGGTGCCGGGCTGTCCACCCATCGCCGAGGTCATGACCGGCGTGATCAGCTACATCCTGACCTTTGAGCGCATGCCCGAACTGGATCGCCAGGGTCGGCCGAAGATGTTTTACAGCCAACGCATCCACGACAAGTGTTATCGCCGTCCGCACTTCGACGCCGGACAGTTCGTCGAGCATTGTGACGACGAAGGCGCGCGCAAAGGCTATTGCCTCTACAAGATGGGCTGCAAGGGACCGACCACCTATAACGCCTGTTCCACAACGCGTTGGAATGGCGGCCTGTCGTTCCCGATCCAGGCCGGTCACGGATGTATCGGATGCTCGGAAGACGGTTTCTGGGACAAGGGCGGGTTTTACAACCGTCTCACCAGTATCGATCGCTTTGGCATAGAAGCGAACGCCGACAAGGTCGGAATGACCGCCGCCGGCATTGTCGGTACCGCAGCCGCCGCCCACGCCGCCGTCAGTGCCGTCAAGCGCGCCCAGCAGAAAGGAGATAAGGCGTCATGAGTATCATCAAGACTCCCAATGGTTTTTCCCTGGACGATTCCGGCCGTCGAGTAGTGGTCGATCCGGTCACGCGCATCGAAGGGCATATGCGTTGCGAAGTGAACATCGACAGCAACAACGTCATTCGCAACGCCGTCTCCACCGGCACCATGTGGCGCGGCCTGGAGGTGATCCTCAAGGGTCGTGACCCACGTGACGCCTGGGCCTTTACCCAGCGCATTTGCGGCGTCTGTACCGGAACTCACGCGCTGACCTCGGTGCGCGCGGTCGAGAATGCCCTGAATATCAGCATTCCGGAAAACGCCAACTCCATCCGAAATATCATGCAGTTGGCCCTGCAGGCGCAGGATCATCTGGTGCATTTCTATCACCTGCATGCGCTCGATTGGGTCAATCCGGTCAATGCGCTGAAGGCGGATCCAAAGGCGACTTCGGAATTGCAGCAGAAGGTTTCACCCAAGCACGCCATGTCCTCGCCCGGCTATTTCCGAGACGTGCAGAACCGGCTGAAAAAGTTTGTCGAAAGCGGGCAGCTCGGTCCGTTCAAAAACGGTTACTGGACCAATCCGGCCTACAAGCTGCCGCCCGAGGCCGATCTCATGGCCGTGACCCACTATCTCGAGGCGCTGGATTTCCAGAAGGACATCATGAAGATCCGCACCATATTCGGTGGCAAGGACCCGCATCCGAACTGGCTGGTCGGTGGCGTGCCGTGCGCCATCAATCTGGAAGGCATCGGCGGCATCACCATGGAGAATCTCAACAACGTCTCCTCGCTGATCGATCAAACCATCGAGTTCATCAATAACGTCTACATTCCCGACCTGTTGGCGGTGGCCTCTTTCTACAAGGGCTGGTTGTACGGCGGCGGGTTGTCCGGCCAGAACGTGCTCGCCTACGGCGACATTCCCGATCGAGCCAACGACTATTCGACCGCCAATCTCATGATGCCGCGCGGCGCCATCATCAACGGCAACCTCAAAGAGGTGCACGATGTCGACCTCACCGATCCCAACGAGATCCAGGAATTCGTGCCGCACTCCTGGTACAAATACGCCGACGAGCGCAAGGGTCTGCATCCCTGGGACGGCGTCACCGAGGCGAATTACGATCCGACCGGCCCAAATTTCAAGGGCGAGCGCAACCGTATCGAGCATGTCGACGAAAGCGCCAAGTACTCCTGGATCAAGGCGCCGCGCTGGAAGGGTCACGCCATGGAGGTCGGTCCGCTGGCCCGTTACGTCATCGGGTATGCAAAGGGCGACAAGTACATCACCGAACAGCTGACCTACGTGCTCAAGACCCTCGACGTACCCGTCAGTGCGCTGTTCTCCACGCTTGGCCGTACCGCCGCGCGAGGCCTCGAGGCGCAGTGGGCCGCCGAGCAGATGCGCTATTTTCAGGACAAGTTGATCGCCAACATCAAGGTCGGCGACTCCTCCACGGCTAATGTCGAAAAGTGGGACCCGTCCACTTGGCCAAGCGAGGTCAAGGGTGTCGGTTTTACCGAAGCGCCGCGCGGCGCGTTGGGTCACTGGATCCGGATCAAGGACACCAAGATCGACAACTACCAGTGCGTCGTGCCCACCACCTGGAACGGATCGCCGCGCGACAATGAAGGCAACATCGGCGCCTTCGAGGCCTCGCTCATGAACACCAAGGTCGAGCGTCCCGACGAACCGGTCGAAATCCTGCGCACCTTGCACAGCTTCGATCCATGTCTGGCCTGTTCGACTCACGTCATGAGCGAGGACGGGGAAGAACTGACGTCGGTCAAAGTGCGTTAACAGGGGAGGGAGGTTGTCATGACCACTAAAATAGAGGCCCCGCATGTCGAGCAGGCGGTCTATGTCTACGAGGCGCCGTTGCGTCTCTGGCACTGGACCAACGCGCTGTGCATCGTGCTACTGTGCATCACGGGTTACCTCATCGGTAGCCCGCTACCGTCCCTGAACGGCGAGGCCAGCGATCACTACCTGATGGGCTACATTCGCTTCACCCATTTCGCCAGCGGCTACATCCTGGCCGTGGCTTTCGTGTTTCGCCTCTACTGGGCCTTCGCCGGCAACCATCACGCCCGGCAATTGGTTCTGCCACCGTTTTTTTCGGCGGCGTTCTGGGGCGGCGTGATCCATGAAATCAAGTGGTACGCCTTTATCGCCAAGGAGCCGCGCAAATACGTCGGTCACAACCCGCTGGCCATGATCGCGCAACATATCCTGCTCTTCTGGGGCACCGTCTTCATGATCTGCACCGGTTTTGCCTTGTACGGCGAGGGCGCCCAGGCCGGATCATGGGCCAACAATATGTTCAGCAGCTGGCTTATCCCGTGGTTCGGTCAAAGTCAGGACGTGCATTCGCTGCATCATCTCGGTATGTGGGTGATCGTCTGCTTCGTGATCATCCACGTCTATGCCGCCATCCGCGAGGACATCATGTCCCGCCAAAGCATGGTCAGCACCATGATCAGCGGTTGGCGTACCTTCAAAGATGCAGGGAGAGTCGAGGATGAATAGTCAGTAATCGAATCGCTCTTTGCTTTACCACGGCGCGCCTCCCCCCTCCTCCGGGTGCGCCGTTTTTTTAACATGGAAGTTCGCGTGGATTGGACTTCCTGCCTTAGCCCAGGCTACATGCTGAAGCGTTATTCCCGCCTTCGCCAATAGTAATCCCGCTATCGAGTTGATACCCTTCGATACCACTAGACCGATCTTTGGGCGTCCCCGCAACGAGGCAAACCGTTTGAATGATATGAGCCGTAGCGAGGGCGCGCAGATGTTCGCCAATCGCTTGAACAAGAATCAAAAACACTTGGCAAAGTGGCTAAAGCGAGAGCACGTTGGTTGTTACCGCCTGTACGATGCCGATATGCCGGAATACGCCCTGGCGGTCGATGTCTACGAGAGCGCCGTTTCGCCGGAGCAACACTGGGTGCATGTGCAGGAATATGAAGCGCCCAAGAAGGTCGACGCGCAAAAGGCGCAACAGCGGCTGGACGAGGCCATGCGGGTGATTCGGGAAGAATTGGCCGTTGCGGAGTCCGACATCTTTCTCAAGGTGCGTCGTCACCAAAAGGGGGTAGCGCAATATGAGAAGCTGGCCTCGCAAAAAAAGTTCTATGAGGTCGCCGAAGGGGGTAATCGCTTCTGGGTCGATTTCGCCGACTATTTGGATACCGGGCTGTTTCTCGATCACCGTATCACCCGTGGCATGTTGACCGAGCTGGCCGCAGGCAAGCGTTTCCTGAACCTGTTTGCCTATACCGGCAGCGGTACGGTCTACGCAGCCCAAGGTGACGCGATGTCGACCACCACCGTGGATATGTCCAACACCTATCTGGACTGGGCCAAACGCAATATGCAGCTGAACGGTTTCGATGCTGCTTCCCATGAATACGTGCAGGCCAATTGCATCGAGTGGTTGAAGCAACAGGCGGGCAAGCGCCGGTACGATTTGATCTTTCTCGACCCGCCCAGTTTCTCGACGTCCAAACGCATGAGTTCGACCTTCGATGTGCAGCGCGATCATGTCATGCTGTTGAAGGACACGATGAAGTTGTTGTCGCAGGACGGCGTCCTGATCTTTTCCAACAATCTGCGCAGTTTCAAAATGGCGATGGACGAACTTGCCACCTTCGAGATCAAAGACATCAGTCGCGCCACGTTGCCCAAGGACTTCGAACGCAATCCAAAAATTCACAACTGTTGGCGCATCGCTCATCGGCATGGATGAGTTCGACGTCATCGTGATCGGCGCCGGTGCGTCGGGGCTGATGTGCGCCATCGAGGCCGGCAAGCGAAAGCGCAAGGTGCTCGTGTTGGATCATGCCAACAAGGCATGCAAGAAGGTCTTGATGTCCGGGGGCGGCCGCTGCAACTTCACCAATCTCGATGTCGGTGCCGACAACTATATCTCCCACAATCCGCATTTTTGTAAATCGGCGCTGAGCCGTTTCACTCAATGGGATTTCATTGCCATGGTGCAGGCCTATGAAATTCCGTATCACGAGCGCGAACATGGGCAGTTGTTCTGCGACATCAGCGCCAAGGAAATTCGTGACATGCTGTCGGTCGAATGTCGAAAGGCAAAAGTCCGTATTCAACTGGAAACCAGTGTCCGGCATATTGAAAGGCTGGACGCGGGTTTCAGGTTGAAAACCGACGAAGGCGACTATGGCTGCGCGTCGCTGGTGATCGCGACCGGTGGCTTGTCGATTCCGAAGATGGGCGCAACCGCCTTTGGATATAAGGTGGCGGAACAGTTTGGCATAACAGTCCGGCCGCCGGTGGCGGGGCTGGTTCCTTTTACCTTGCACGAAAAAGACAAACAGCGCTTTGCGCCGTTGTCCGGAATCGCGGTCGACTGTATCGCCAGTACCGGCAACGCCTCGTTTAGGGAAAATCTGTTGTTTACCCACCGGGGGCTGAGCGGTCCTGCCATGTTGCAGCTTTCATCCTACTGGCGGCCGGGTGATGTGCTGCACATCGACTTGCTGCTGGAGCGAGATGTGGAATCCATGCTGGCGGATTTGCAACGACAGGGCGCCCGGCAGCAAGTAAAAACCGTATTGAGTCATGAGCTACCGAAACGCATGGTCGCCGCGATCCTCGATGAAGATCTTCTCGAACAGCCGGTATCTTCTCTGTCGGCCAAACAGTGCCGTGACATTGCGCAGGCCCTGCACGACTGGCGGATCCGACCGAATGGCACCGAGGGTTATCGGACGGCCGAGGTCACCGTCGGCGGTGTCGATACCAATGCCTTGTCGTCGAAGACCATGGAATGCAATGACGTGAAAGGCCTGTATTTCATCGGCGAGGTCGTCGATGTGACGGGGTGGCTTGGCGGTTACAACTTTCAGTGGGCTTGGGCCTCCGGTTGGTGTGCCGGGCAGTATGTTTGAAATGGGTTGCTACTGAAATCAGTGGTTGCCTTGGAACCGCGTTTTTAGAGGCTCCCTTCATTCATTCGCTCACCTAGATGAAAAAACTGCGAACGAAAATGGTTTCCTGCTGCGATGTCCTCTGTCCGTCTAAAGACGAAAATAACCTGCGCTTGTATCCCTGTGTCGCTTCAGTTCGTCACGGAAAACCATCCAAGCTACTCGTTCGACAATACGCGCTTTTCCATGTTCACTCCAGAATGGTTTCTGAGATGCGAGGCCGGCGGCGCCCTAACCATCACACATCGAATTGCAGACTGGCCAGCCTGGCATAGAGTCCGCTTTGTTGGCGCAGGTCGGCGGGGGCGCCGGTCTCGACGATGCGCCCTTGTTCCAGTACCACGATGCGCCTGGCCTTCTGCACGGTGGAGAGACGATGGGCGATGATCAGCGTGGTGCGGTCCCGCATCGCGGCATTGAGCCCTTGCTGGACCAGGATTTCGGATTCGGCATCCAGGGCGCTGGTGGCCTCGTCCAGTAATAGCAACGGTGCGTCTTTCAATATCGCCCTCGCGATGGCGATGCGCTGGCGCTGGCCGCCGGAAAGCCGGGTGCCGCGTTCGCCTAGGAAGGTTTGATAGCCCTCGGGCAGGTGGTCTATGAAGCCTTCCACTTGCGCGGCACGGGCGGCGGCCATGACATCGGCGTCGCTGGCCGTGGGGCGGCCGTAGCGAATGTTTTCTATGGCGTTGGCGGAGAAGATCACCGGATCCTGTGGCACGATGGCGATCTTGTCGCGCAGCTCGTTCAGGGACAGCTCACGGATATCCTGGCCGTTGAGGCGGATGACGCCCGATGAGGCGTCGTAGAAACGCAATAGCAGTTGGAAAATCGTGGTCTTGCCCGCGCCGGATGGACCCACCAGCGCAACGGTCTCGCCCGGGGCGATGTCGAGGTCGATACTGTCCAGCGCCGCGACCTCAGGTCGCGCCGGATAACGGAAGCCGACATGTTCGAAGCGGATGGCCGCCTGGCGAGGTTGCTTAAGCGGCCGCGCCATCGCGGGTTCGGCGATGGTGGGTTCGGCGCGCAGCAGTTCCAGCAGGCGCTCGGTGGCGCCGGCGGCGCGCATCACGTCGCCCCACACTTCCGCCATGGTGCCCACGCCGCCCGCCACCAATACCGCGTACAGGATGAACGAGGCCAGTTGTCCGCCGCTCATGACACCATCGTGCACTTGGTGGGCGCCGATCCACAGCACAAAGATGATGGAGCCGGTCACCGCCGTAATGATCACCGCACTCAGCGCGGCGCGTACCCGGGTGCGGCGTATTGCAGTAACGAAACTCTTCTCGGCGCGATCGGCGAATTGTTGCGTTTCCCGCTTTTCCTGAGTGTAGGACTGGATCGTGGGAATGGCGTTGAGTTTCTCGCCGGCCAGCGCCGAGGCGTCAGCGATCTTGTCCTGGGATTCGCGGGAGAGTTTCTTGACCTTTCGGCCGATGGCGAAGATGGGCAGCGCCAGCAGAGCCATCAGCCCGACATTCAAAGAGAACAGGTAAAAGCTGGTCACGGCTAGCATGACCATACCGCCGACGAATTGAAACAGACTGCGTAATCCCATGGAGATTGAGCTGCCCACCACGGTCTGGATGAGCGTGGTATCGCCGGTCAGGCGCGACAGCACTTCGCCGGTTTGCAGGGTCTCGAAGAATTGCGGTGATTGCTTGAGCATGCGGGCGTATACCGCGCTGCGCAGGTCGGCGGTGACGCGCTCGCCGACCCAGCTTACCGTGTAATAACGCACCGATACCGCCAGGGCCCAGAAGAACGCCAGGCCGAACAGCGCGAGGAAATGTCCGTTGAGTCCCACGTTACCTAATAAACCGGCGCCGCCCCTTGAACCGGCCTGGGCGCTTCCAAGGCCCTGCTGCCCGAAGCCGAGATCGATAAGGTCGCGAAACGCCAGCGGCACTACCAGGATAGTGGCTGAGCCGACGCAGAGCAGGGCAAAGGCCGCCACGACCTGCCGGCGATACGGCCGGAGGAAGGGCCACAGCTCCCGCAAGGGGGAAAGGCGGCGGACGGCAGTGGGTTGGGGGGAGGCGAAGATGGTGGGTCCTCTTGTCTATGGGGGCATAGTGGGCAGCGATGAGACTTATTAACCCGGCACCAATATACATTGCCTTCAGGGCTTCAAGCAGGCTTCGGGTCGAGGCGTGGCTCGCCGCGAATGGCAGGGTCCTTTGCAAGAGCTACAACGCGGAGCCGGAATCTGCTTGAAGCCCCTAA
>Ga0114931_10009898_pt1 | contig 11381 bp, 13 predicted proteins | sample 2SBtaG_FD_89579 | JGI IMG/M metagenome (GOLD analysis project Ga0114931, IMG submission 89579) | Deep subsurface microbial communities from Kolumbo volcano to uncover new lineages of life (NeLLi) - 2SBTROV14_V59a metaG | ecosystem: Environmental > Aquatic > Marine > Volcanic | place: Kolumbo...
GCGTCCGGCAAAGTCCTGCTGGCCGACAGTCAGGGATTCTATCTGGCTTCCAGCGGGTTTGCCCATGAAGTGGCGGAGGAGTTGTCGGCGCTCAGCGCGGATTTAGCCAGTATGCATGAACGCCGCTCAGGCCTGCTGATGAATAATCTCGGCCTTGGCAGCAGTGCCTGGGCGGTAGTGGACGCGGTCGGAAACAGTAAGATCGGGTTTTGGCCGCTATACATCGGCAAACAGCGTTTTGTGCTGGTCATCTCGGGAATACCCCGCCTGAATCAGCCAAAGTTCGTCGATCTGATCTGGACGCTGAGCATGCGATATGCCGTCTCCAGCATTTAACAAGAGGGTTTTTGTTGAACGGACGAGTCGGCAAGAATCACCTTCCAAAAGTCGATATGGGTTAGTCATTACCAAGAGGAATAAAATTATGCGCGCAGATATGCTTACCTCCGTTTTAACCGATCTCAATGGGACCTCGGCGGATATCGAGGCCTCCGGGATCATTTCAACCGACGGTTTGATGATGGCGGCGGTCCTGCCGCAGGGGATGGATGAAGACAGGGTGGGCGCCATGAGTGCTGCGATGTTGTCTCTGGGGGATCGTACGGCTCAGGAGCTGGCCCGCGGCACATTGGAACAGGTGCTGATCAAAGGCGACAACGGTTATGTATTGATGACCTATGCCGGCGAGGAGGCTGTATTGACAGTGATGGCCAAGCCCAACGCCAAGCTCGGCTTGATCTTTCTCGATGTCAAACGGGCTGCGGAGAGTGTTTCAAAGATGCTCTAACGTCCCTTTGTGACAAAGGCAGGTGCGATGTTCGATCGCTCCATGTGGACGACGTTGCCTGCGTAGAGAGAAAGAGAAGGTCGAAAAGGCAACTCCTGCATGGTTCCGCGCTGATCAACTGAGTGCGGCGGTTGCCGGTTGCCCTGCCATCACACACTGATTCGGAGGTATTGATCATGCAGGATATGAACCCCGACGATATTGCCGGAACCTATCGTGAGTATACACTGGAGTTATATAAGGCCGGCACCCGCACCATTTTGGTGACCGATATCGAGACGCCCTATCCGGATGGTCGTTTGATCGTATCGCGCACCGATCCGACCGGTATCATCACCCATGTCAATCGCTCGTTTGTCGACATGTCCGGTTATTCCGAAGAGGAACTGATCGGCGCACCGCATTCCATTCTTCGGCATCCCGACATGCCCCCGGCGGCATTCAAAGATCTGTGGGACACGGTGGAAAAGGGTGAAACGTGGCAGGGCTATGTGAAGAATCTTCGTAAAGACGGCGGCTTTTATTGGGTGAAGGCAACCGTAATACCCAACATCCGCGACAATCGGCTGGTCGGGTACACATCGGTGCGGCGCAAACCCTCTCGCAAGAAGGTGGAAGAATGTGCAGCGCTTTATCCCACCCTGTTTTAACGCATCGTATTTCGGAGGAACAGAGGCATGCCGTATCTTTTTACAGTGAGTCCCGATTTCACGCCGGACCATCTTTCCGGCTGGTTCATTTTCAACACCTGGCTGCAGCGCGCCTTGAGCGAAGCCTTTCATCTCGAGTTGTACGATGACTTTCAAAGTCAGCGGGAGGCGATTGAAGCCGACAAGGTCGATCTGATCTATGCCAATCCCTATGATGCGGCGATGCTGGTCAGAGACAAGGGTTTTACACCGTTGGTCAAACCTATCGGGCACTCCGACGAAGCCATTATCGCCGTCAGCGCGGACGACGGCGTGACCGAGGTCGAAGCGCTGCAGCCCGGTGTCCGAGTGGCGACCACCGACGATCCGGATGTGCATACGATGGGGATGATCATGCTGGAGCCGGCGGATTTGAATGCCGACAACATTCATCTGGAAACCTGTGGCACCTATGTGCTGGTGGCAAAAAAACTGGTGCGCGGCGAGGCCGATGTCGGTATCTTTCTCGACGAAGCATTCAACGATCTGTCGTCGATGGTTAAAAATCAGCTGCGTATTCTGGTCAGCAGTCAGATCCAGGTGGTGAACCACGTTTTGATGCTCGGCCCTACACTGGCGCCGCATGCCGACACATTGCGGAAGGCTCTGCTGGCCATATCCGATGATAAAAAGGGGCAGGGCGTATTGGAGAGCCTGGGTTTTACCGGTTGGGAAGTAGTCGATCAGGAAGAGACGGAATTCATGATCGATCTGATGGATACGTTGATGGTTTAGTGGGCGTGTTTTTGAGGTGCTCTTAGCCACGTAGGGCGGAACGCGAAGCGGTTCCGCCATGGTGCGATGCACGATGGCGGATCGCCCTTCGGGCATCCGCCCTACATATCCGGCATTCGACGGGTCTTGGCTTGCAGATTGGCAATGTAATTACCAATCTGCAATATGATCTGCTAAGCTGTTCATTATGCAAGTCAATCCGGCATCGCTCCGATGATTCCCCGCGCCCTCGCGAGCGTTCTGCGCAAACGCGCCGAAACATACCCGGTCGTGACATTGATTGGTCCCAGACAGTCCGGCAAGACCACTTTGTGCCGAGCCGTTTTCGAGGATAAGGCGTATGTTTCGCTGGAGCCGCTCGACACCCGCGATTACGCGCAATCGGACCCGCGTGGCTTTCTCTCGCAATTTCGAGACGATGGTGCCGTGCTGGACGAGATTCAAAATGCGCCGGAGCTGTTGCATTACATTCAGGACAGGGTGGATAACAGCAGACGGTCGGGGCAATTCATTCTCACGGGTTCGCAGAACCTCGTGGTTTCCGCCAAGGTTTCGCAATCGCTTGCGGGACGAACGGCCATCTTGACGTTGTTGCCGTTGAGCTGTCAGGAACTCAGCCAGGTTTCTTCGTGTCCGTCGAATGTGTGGGAAATGGTCTGGAAAGGCGGTTATCCACGCCTCTACGACCAGCCGTTGGAGCCGGATGAATGGTTGGCGGACTATACCCTGACCTATCTCCAGCGGGATGTGCGCCAGTTGGTGAATGTCGGCAACCTCGATCGGTTTTCCCGATTTCTACAGCTGTGTGCCGCTCGTACCGGCCAGGAACTCAATTACACCACGCTCGCCAACGATGTCGGCGCGGCGCATAATACTATCCGTTCCTGGTTATCGGTACTGTATGAAACCTTTATCGCCTGTGCCATCCAGCCGTGGCTGCCCAACATCCGCAAACGGCTGGTGAAGACACCCAAACTGCACTTTCTGGACAGCGGACTGATCTGTTCCCTGCTCGGCATCGCCAACCCGGAACAATTGCGCTTGCACCCCCTGCGCGGTGCTGTTTTCGAATCGTGGGTGGTGTCGGAATTGTATAAAAGCGACCTGAACCGGGGCAAGAAGCCGCGGTTGTACCACTACCGTGAAAACAGCGGGTTGGAATTCGATGTGGTGGTGGAAACGGAGGACCGGTCCATTCCTGTGGAAATCAAATCTTCGCAGACCATCAGCAGCGACTTTTTCAAAAACTTCACTCGAGCGGAACCGCGTGACGATCTGGCCTCACGCATCGATGTTACTCGGGGTCGGATCGTGTTCGCCGGCGATACCGGCCAGACCCGGCATGGCGTGCGGGTGGTGCCGTGGAACCGCGTTGGGGCGTAGTATGCGGTGAGGTACGAACCGCATCGGTCGGGTGATGGTGTTTGCCGATCGATGCGTTCGATATGGTTCGATGCGGTTCGTGTCCCTCACACATCCTACCTGCTCCTACCCGCCCTATCCGCTCCCCGGCCCCTCCGCCGCCCAACACCGCCTACACCGGCACCTTATAAGCCGCTCCCGCCCGCTCCCGCACCAACCGAGGCACCAAATAACCGGGCAGGCGCCGCAGCAGCACCCCATAAAGCGCCACGGCCCGTTCCATCGGAACGTCGAAATGCGCCGTCCCCGTGGTCTTATCGAGCAAGTGCAGGTAATAAGGAATGATGCCGTGCTTGAACAGTGTTTCGCTGAGTTGGATCAGCGTATCGGCCCGGTCGTTGACGCCTTTCAGCAGCACCGACTGGTTGAATAGCGGCACGCCGGCTTGCCGCAACAGGGCGGCGGCGTTGCCGACCGCCCGGTCGAACTCAGCGGCATGATTGGCATGGACCACCAGGACCACGCTCAGGCGGCTTGCAAGCAAACAGCGGATCAGTTCCGAAGTGATCCGCGACGGTAAAACGATCGGCAGGCGGCTGTGAATGCGCAACCGTTCGATATGGGGAATAGCTGCAATGCGGCCGATCAATCCAGCAAGGCGTTCGTCGGCGAGCATCAGCGGATCGCCGCCGCTCAGGATCACTTCACGAATGCTCTCGTCGCCGGCAATATAATCGAGCGCCAGCGATTCCTGCTGCCTGGGCAGCCGCGCCTCGCTGTACGGGAATGCGCGGCGGAAGCAATAGCGGCAGTGGATGGCGCAGGCGCCAGTGGTGATCAGCAGCGCGCGGCCATGGTATTTATGCAGCACTCCGGGCGCGGCGAGCGCCTCGATATCGCCCACCGGATCCGGTCCAAAGCCTGGCACGTGGTTGAGTTCGTCGGCGAGCGGCAGCACCTGACGGAGCAGCGGGTCGTCGGGATCGCCTTTTTTCATATGGGAGGCGTAGCTGCGGGTGACTTTGAAGCCAAATTGGGTCGAGGCTTTTACCGCGGCCGGCAGCAGAGCGGGATCCAGATCGAGAAAAGCCAGCAGCTGCTCGACTGTGGTGAAAGCGGCGGCCATCTCTTGCTGCCAGAAGGGAACGGTCGGTTCGATGCGGTGGATGGATTGGTCTCCCAACATTCGTCAGTTTCTCTTGAAATCGCTCTTCATTATAATGGACGGAATTTTTCTGCAAAAAAAAGAGGACATAATGGCCAGTTACAGTACCAATGAATTCAAGGGCGGATTGAAAGTGATGCTCGATGGCGATCCCTGTTCCATCATCGAGAATGAATTCGTCAAGCCCGGCAAAGGGCAGGCGTTCAGCCGGGTCAAGTTTCGCAACCTGAAAACCGGGCGGGTAATCGAGCGCACCTTTAAATCGGGCGAGTCGATCGAAGCGGCCGATGTGGTCGAATGCGACATGCAGTACCTCTATAACGACGGCGAATTCTGGCATTTCATGGTGCCGGACACGTTCGAGCAGTATTCCGCCGACAGTTCCGCGGTCGGCGATGCGGCGAAATGGCTCAAGGATCAGGACGTCTGTACCGTCACCTTATGGAACAACCAGCCATTGTCGGTATCACCGCCCAATTTTGTCGAGTTGAGAATCACCGAGACCGATCCCGGCGTGCGCGGCGACACCTCCGGCGGCGGTGGCAAACCGGCGACGCTGGAAACCGGCGCGGTGGTCCGAGTGCCGTTGTTCGTGCAAACCGACGAGATCATCAAGGTCGATACCAGGACGGGGGAATACGTCTCACGTGTCAAGGAGTAGCGATGCAAACGATTGGGCGCCGGCCTGCACACTGGATGTCCTGCATCGCAGAGCGGCTATGCTCTCACGGATTCGCCATTTTTTCGAAGAGCGGTGCGTGCTGGAGGTGGAAACCCCCAGTTTGTGCCATACGGTGGGAACAGACCCCCATCTCAGTTTTTTTTCCACCGGCCTGAACGAGCCGGGCGGGCATGCCGGAGGAACGCTCTATTTGCAAACATCGCCCGAGTTCGCCATGAAGCGGCTGCTGGCCGCCGGCAGCGGCCCGATCTATCAAATCTGCAAAGCGTTTCGCAACGAAGAATCGGGGCGCTTTCACAATCCTGAATTCACCATTCTGGAGTGGTACCGGCCGGGGTTCGGGCTCGACCGGTTGATGGATGAAATCGAGGCGCTGCTGCGCGCTCTATTGACCGGCACGCCGCACGCTGGAAATGGCGAACGTTCGAGCTACCGTGAGGCCTTTAGCGACCATGCGGGCATCGATCCGTTGGCTGCCTCCATAGAAGATTTTGCCGACTGTGCCCACACACGCGGGCTGGGGGATGCCCGGTCGTTGTGCAAAGAGTCGGCATCCGATTGGCTGGACTTCTTGTTCAGCCACCTGGTTCAGCCTGAGTTGGGCTTTAGCGGACCCTGCTTTCTGTTCGGCTTTCCCGCATGCCAGGCATCGCTGGCACGCATTCGACCGGGCCTGCCTCCTGTGGCCGAACGGGTCGAGGTTTTTCTTCGGGGCATCGAGCTGGCCAACGGCTTTCATGAATTGACCGATCCCTGCGAACAGGAACAGAGGTTCGAGCAGGAACAGCAAGCGCGGGCGCGCAACGGCCAGCCGGTCCCGGCCAAGGACTCCCGCTTTATCGCTGCGTTGCGAGCGGGGCTGTCGGACTGCTCCGGCGTTGCCGTCGGCCTGGATCGGCTGCTGATGTTGATCAGCGGTGCGGATCACATCGACAACGTCCTGGCGTTTCCGGTTGCGCGGGCGTGATTCAGTTCGTAGGTTGGGGTGAGGAACGAACCCCAACAAAGGACGCTCACAATACAGTGGCATTGCCGATTTCCGACATGGCAATGATTAAATTTCGTGGATTATTGGTAATCCGCAATGTTGGGGTTCGTTCCTCACCCACAACCTACACGATGCGGCGTTTTTCCGGGGAAAGTGTGCGACAATAGCTTTCTTTTGCCAGGACGACCTCCAATGCTGACCGACAAAAAACTCAACAATCCTCTCTACGCCGTCCATTGCATGGCGAGCGGGCTGCGGCTGATCGCCAGACCCGGCCTGCGTCCGTATGTCTTGATTCCACTGCTGGTGAATTTCGTTCTCTTTTCGCTGGCTTTCTGGTTTTTGGGCTATTACCTTTCCGATCTGATCGATTGGCTGCTCTCGTTCGTGCCCTCTTGGCTCGAGTGGCTGAGCTGGATTTTGTGGCCGCTGTTTCTGTTGAGCTTCGCGGTCGTTACGTTTTTTTCGTTCACGATGGTCGCCAACCTGATCGCTTCACCTTTTTACGGTTTTTTGGCGGAAAAGGCCGAGAAAATCGTGCTGGGAGTCGATATTTCGCAGGATCAACAGGAATCGATCTTCAAAACACTGATTTCCGGCATGACTTCGGAGTTGAAACGGATTGGCTATTTTCTGCTGCGGGCGCTGCCGCTGCTGATTCTGTTCGTGATTCCCGGCGTGAACGTGATCGCCCCGTTCGTCTGGATGCTCTTCAGTGCCTGGTTTCTCGCGCTGGAGTATAGCGCCTATCCGTTAGAAAACCACGGGATTCTGTTTACCGAACAGCGCCAAAGGCTGAAAAAAACGCGGCTGGGTGCGACCAGCTTCGGGGCGGTGGCAATGCTGGGGCTGGCGGTGCCGGTATTGAACATTTTGATTCCTCCGGCGGCGGTCATCGGGGCGACCATTTACGTCATGGGGAGGAAGGATGAAACGGCTTCGTCGGAGTCGCTGAGCGCACCGAGCAAGTAACTCCCGCACTCGGAAATCGATTTCAGACGAACCGTTCGGATCTGGTTTTCGAGGCTCTGGTCTTCGGGAGCCGGTAGGGCAACGCGCATGTAGTTGGGTGTATAGCCGAAATAGAGCGGGCTGCCGTCGGCATCGATGCTCGGTCGGCCTTCCACCAATACCTGAAAAGTCCAGCCGAGACCGGCTTTCATCCGCTCCTGCTTCATAACGTAGGCCAGTTCGTGCAGCTGTCGGCTGCGCTGTTTCTTGACCGCGGCCGGCACCTGGTCCGGCATGCCGGCGGCTTTGGTGCCTTCCCGCACCGAATAGGAAAAGATGTGAATGTGCCCGAAACCGATGCGCTCGATATAGGAAAGGGCGCTTTCCCAGTCATTTTCCGTCTCGCCAGGAAAGCCGACGATGATGTCGGTGGTGACGTTGATATCGGGGACAGCGTCGCGCGCCTGTTCGATCAGTCCGGCAAAGTCCGCGGTATTGCAGCGCCTGGCCATGCGGCGCAGTATCCGGTCGCTGCCGCTCTGCAAAGGAAGGTGCAGATGGGGCATGAAGCGTGGATTCTCGAACAGTCGAAAGAATGATTCCGGCAGCTCCCATGGCTCGAGTGAGCCCAGCCGCAGCCTCGGGATGTCGGTTTTGCTGAGAACGGCCGTGATCAGCCGGCTGAGATCCGTTCCCAGATCGCTGCCGTAGCCGCCGAGATGGACGCCTGTCAGGATTACTTCCAGGATGCCTTGCTCGTATAGTCGGTTCACTTCATTGACGACCTCTTCGATCGTACGGCTTCTTTCTTCGCCCCGGGCGACGGTGACGATGCAAAACGTGCAGCGATAGCGGCAGCCATCCTGCACTTTCACGAAGGCGCGCTGGCGGCCGCGGCTGAACAAAGCGACAGCCGCCGGTTCGGTTGAGAGCGACGGCATGTTTTCGATGTTGAGCCGTGCTTTCGTCAATTCGACCAATCTGGTCTTGTCGCGATTGTCGATGATCAGATCGACGCCCAGCGATCGTGCTGCCTCTTCCGGGTTCAGCGTTGCATAACAGCCGCTGACCACCAGCTTCGCAGTCGGGTTTTCACGGTGTATCCGGCGGATTGCCTGACGCGACTTTCGAACCGCTTCATGGGTGACCGCGCAGGAGTTCAGAACCACCACATCCGCTTCCCTGGTGCTGCCGACGATCCGGTCGCCGTCCGCCTGAAAGGCGTGCGCCCAGGTTTCGAGTTCCGCCTCGTTGAGGCGGCAGCCGAGTGTCTTCAAGTGAACCTGCATCGTTTATCGCGTCCGTTTATGGGGGTCGGTGTTTGGTAGTCGATCACGATACGATACCGGCGAAACGGTGCGCACGGCGCACCCTACGATCGGTTTCGCTGGTGTAGGGTGCGCCGTGCGCACCATGTCGAACTGTAAACCGTGAACGCTTGCCATTTTTTACCCAAAAAACCAATAAGCGACAAATATGGCAGCCAGTATACCGCCAAAATCGGCGATCAGCCCGCAGCCTGCCGCGTAGCGGGTGTTCTTTATACCGACCGCGCCAAAATAGACGGCCAGAACATAAAACGTGGTTTCGGTGCTGCCCTGCACGATGGAGGCGAGCCGACCGGCGAACGAGTCGGCACCGTAAGTCTGCATGGTGTCGACCATCATGGCGCGGGCGCCGCTGCCGCTGAAAGGCTTCATCAGAGCGGTGGGCATCGCATCGACAAAGCGGTGGTCGAGGGCGAGTGCATCGATTCCTGTGCGCAGTTAGTCGATGGCCAGTTCCAGTGCGCCGCTGGCGCGAAAGACGCCGATCGCCACCAGCATGGCGACCAGATAGGGGATGATGGTGACCGCGGTTTGGAATCCCTCTTTGGCCCCTTCGACAAACGCTTCGTAGGCGTTGACCCGCTTGACCATGGCGCCGACGATGAAGACGATGACCAGCGTAAACAGAATCAGATGGCTGAGCAGAGCCGACTGATCGCGCATCGCGGCCTGATCGAGGCCGGAAAAATAGAACAGCAATGCTGCGATACAGCCGGTGATGCCGGCAATATAGGCGAATATCACCCGATCGAACAGGTTGATTTTTTGTACGAGAGCGACCGCGAGCAGGCCGGTCAGGGTCGACAGATAGGTGGCAATCAGCAGCGGAATGAATACGTCGGTGGGATTGGCTGCGCCCATCTGTGCCCGGTAAGTAAAAATTGTCACCGGGAACAGCGTTACCGCCGAGGTATTGATGACCAGAAAAAGAATCTGAGCGTTGCTCGCGGTCTCTTTGTCCGGGTTCAGTTGCTGCAGTTCCTGCATCGCTTTGATACCGAGCGGCGTGGCGGCGTTGTCCAGCCCGAGAGCGTTGGCGGAAAGGTTCATGACGATGCAGCCGAGCGCCGGATGGTCGGGCGGAACCTCCGGCATCAGCCGCCGGAACAGCGGCGTCAGTCCCCGCGTCAACAGCTGAATGAAGCCGCTGCGCTCACCGATGCGCATGATGCCCAGCCACAGCGCAAGCACGCCGGTCAGGCCCAGCGCAATGTCAAAGGCGGTTTTGGAGAGAGTGAACATCGCCAGCATCATCTCACCGAAAATCTGCGTTTCCCCAAAAAAAAGGAAGCGGATGACGGCGGTGACGAAGGCGACGAGAAAAAAGCCGATCCAGATGAGGTTGAGCAACGATGCGGCTTTATGGAAGCGTCAATGCGTGCGGGCAACGCATCTCAAGTTGCATGCCCAGAACGATGGATATGGCAATGGATTCAGGGGGGCGGTCGCTGCCACACGGGGTCTGAGTGCGCGGTAAAGTAGAATCTGGCAAAAAGCTATTTTTCCTCCTGGATCCGTTTTTGAACCTGTGCGTGTCGGCGCCGGTATTCGACATCGAGCACTTCGATATGGCCAAGGACGTTTTCCAGAGCTTCGTGCTTGGATTCATCCTGAGCCTCTTCCAGCCACTGCTCCATCTCTTCGCGCAATATATCGAGAACGTCGACAGCGCCCTTCGTTTGGTGAAGCTCACGCTCCAGCGTTGACATCGTTTCGTCTGACATATAATCTCCATGGTTTTATGATTAATAAACAATCGATCAGATAGTACCCTGTTCAGCGGCGGATCACAATAGATCGAAGAGGCCGCACACAAGCGGGTGATCATCGCTGACGGTTGATGACCGACGATTCCACATTCATTCGAACGCACATAAAATATCGACATCAGTACTTTTTCGTTGTTCTCCCCTTGCTCCTTATAGCGGTCGGCTGTTCGACCGTCCAAACGCCGGACGACGTGGCCCGACAATTCTGGGAAGCGGTCGCCCGACAGGACGAGGAGGGCGCACGCTGCTATGTGACCGAAGCGGGGCAGAAGAAAATCGATTTGTCGCGAGGTCGTTGGCGGGATGCGGTCGTGTCGTTCGGTGAAATCCGGATCGAGGGCGATGATGCCAGCATCGAGACGCGTATCGTTCTCCCGGGACAGAAAGAGGCGCCGCCGGTCGAGTTGCAAACCGTTCTGCGGCGGGAAAACGGGCAGTGGAAAGTGGATTATGGAAAAACCGTGGAATCTTTGGCTGCGCGCAATCCTTTTACCGATTTGGTGAAGGAACTCAAGCGCTTCAGCGAACAGATGTCGGGAAACGTCGATCGGGCGCTTTCGGACCTCGAAAAAAATCTGCCGCAGATCGATAGAGAGCTGAAGGGATTGGGGGGTTCTGTGGGAAAGGCGCTGCAGAAGACGATTCCTGAATTGCAGAACGGCCTTGAAGCGTTCATGCAAGCCCTCGAGGAAACGGCGGAGGAAGCCAGAAAAAGGAAGGAACGGGAGCGGGAGCGAAAGAAAGAAAAAGCGGAAGAGTCGGAGGGAATCCGTCTATAAGCGGAGTGTAGGGTGCGCCGTGCGCACCATTTCGAATTTCGGTTCTGTCATCGTTTCTTTTTTACATGCCGCAGCAGCCGCTTGCGTTTGCGGAGCTGGCGTTCCGACAGCGGATTGCGCCTGCCTTTGAAAGGATTGTCGCTCGA
>Ga0114931_10009899_pt1 | contig 11381 bp, 11 predicted proteins | sample 2SBtaG_FD_89579 | JGI IMG/M metagenome (GOLD analysis project Ga0114931, IMG submission 89579) | Deep subsurface microbial communities from Kolumbo volcano to uncover new lineages of life (NeLLi) - 2SBTROV14_V59a metaG | ecosystem: Environmental > Aquatic > Marine > Volcanic | place: Kolumbo...
CTGACCCATGAGGGTAATCTCGCCGAGGTACTTGCGGATGCGGCCACTGATCATTTTTTCGATAATGTCATCCGGCTTGCCGCTTTCACGCGCCTGCGCAGTGAAGATATCACGCTCCGCGGTAATCATGGCCTCCGGCACCTGGTCTTGTGAGACACACACCGGGCGTGGATCATGCGCCGCAATGTGCATGGCCAGATCCTTGCCCAGCGCCTCGTCGCCACCGGCAACCTCAACCAGCACACCAATACGTACACCGTGGCGGTAACTGGCTACCCGGTTATCGCTCTGCACCCGGACAAAACGGCGCACAGAAATATTTTCGCCGATGGCCGCAATCAGCGCCTTGCGTGCGTCTTCAACCGTGGCGCCATCACCGTCATGCAAGGGCATGGCCAGCAATGCCTCCAGGTCTGCCGGATCATCGGCCAGCACGCGCTTTGCGATCGCAGCCGCAAAGGACTGGAAATCGTCCTTTTTGGCGACAAAGTCAGTTTCGCAATTCACTTCGACAATCGCGGCACTCTTGTTATCGTCACCGGTCTCTATAACGATCAGCCCTTCAGCAGCCACCCGGCTGGCCTTCTTGTCGGCCTTGGCCAGCCCGGTCTTGCGTAATGCCTCGACTGCGGCTTCCACATTGCCGTCGGCATCAACCAGCGCCTTCTTGCATTCCATCATGCCGGAACCGGTACGTTCGCGCAGCTCTTTAACCTGCGCAGCTGTAATAGCCATATGCTTGTCCTCTACTTATATATATGTCGCTTGCCTGTGCTGGCGTCGCGTTGTGTCAGGTCGGGCAGTTATTCCTTGTCAGCTGCCGGCTCAGCCGCAGCAGCGGGTGCCGCTGCAACGGCATCGACCGGTGCTGCTGCCTTGTCCTCTGCCTTGGGCTCTGCTGCTTCTGCCTTGGGCTCTGCTGCTTCTGCCTTGGGCTCTGCTGCTTCTGCCCTGGATTCTGCAGCGTCAGCCTTGGGTTCTGCTGCTTCTGCCTTGGGCTCAGGTGCGGCCGCAGCCTTTTTGGCCGTTGCCTTCTTCTTCACCGATACCTTGCTGGCCGCCTTCTTGCGCGACGCGGCCTTCTTTTTGGCCGGTTTGGTCTCACCTGCCTCATCCAGCTCGATAAACTCGTCGGATGATTCGGCAACGGCATTGGCCACGCTCAGCTTGCCGGTGTCTATGGCATCAGCCGCCGCCTCGACGTACAGCTTGATGGCGCGGATGGCATCATCGTTACCGGGAATAACGTAATCGACACCGTCCAGGGAATTGTTCGTATCGACAACGCCGACAACGGGGATACCCAGTTTGCGGGCCTCGCTGATGGCAATCTTTTCATGGCCGACATCCACGACAAACATGACGTCGGGAATACCGCGCATGTTCTTGATGCCGCCCAGGCTGCGCTCGAGCTTGTCCATCTCCCGCTTGCGCATCAGTGCTTCCTTCTTGGTGATCTTGTCGAAGGAGCCGTCTTCCGACATGGTCTCCAGGTCCTTGAGGCGCTTGATGGATGCACGCACCGTTTTGTAGTTGGTTAACATACCGCCAAGCCAGCGGTGGTTGACATAGGGCATGCCACAGCGGGTAGCATTGTCCTTGATGGATTGTTGTGCCGAGCGCTTGGTGCCGACAAACAGTATGGTACCGCCGTTGGCGACCAGGCTACCGAGGTAGTTCATTGCCTCGCCAAACAGGGGCATGGTTTTTTCAAGATTGATGATATGAATCTTGCCGCGCTCGCCAAAGATGTACGGTGCCATCTTAGGGTTCCAGTAACGGGTCTGATGACCAAAGTGCACGCCCGCTTCAAGCATCTGGCGCATGGTGACGTCTGACATAGTAGTACTCCAAATTTTCCAGGGTTAGGCTTCCATGTACCCCAAATAACAGCAACCCGCCGGTCTGCATTCCATCCCGCAGCCAACCGGGCACCCTGCTGCCTGTACCGGTACATGTGTGAATTTTGCCAGGCGGCCCCAAAGGGCCACTTAACAAGCCCGCCTTTATACCATACACTCTGTGCCTCGACAATCTGGCGCGCGCAGGTTCTACCCCTGCTATCGCCCCCTCCCCTTTATATTCAGGATCTTATAGATGCCCGTTACCATAAAAACAGCTGCCGAAGTGGAGAAAATGCGGATAGCCGGCCGCCTGGCCGGTGAAGTCCTGCAAATGATACGACCGCACGTCCAGGCCGGCATTACCACCGATGAACTCGACCGCCTCTGTCATGACTACATCGTCAATGAGCAGCAGGCCATTCCGGCGCCATTGAATTACCGCGGCTTCCCCAAGTCGATATGTACCTCGGTCAACCACGTGGTCTGCCACGGCATCCCCGCTGACAAGGTGCTGAAGAAAGGCGATGCCATCAATATCGACATCACCGTTATAAAGGACGGCTTTCATGGCGACACCAGCAAAATGTTCTTTGTCGGTGAACCGCCGGTCGCCAGTGCCCGGCTGGCACGCATCAGCCACGACTGCATGCAGCTCGGCATCGAACTGGTCAAACCCGGTGTCACCCTGGGTGATATCGGTTACGCCATTCAGCGCCATGCCGAGGCAGAACACTGTTCCATTGTGCGCGAATACTGCGGTCACGGTATCGGGCGTGAATTTCACGAGGATCCGCAAGTGCTGCATTATGGCAAGCCGGGCAGCGGCATGGCGCTGGCAAGCGGCATGACCTTCACCATCGAGCCGATGGTCAATGCCGGCAAGCGCCACACCCGGCTGCTGCCCGACGGCTGGACCGTGGTCACCAAGGACCACAGCCTGTCCGCCCAGTGGGAACACACCATACTGGTGACCGATGACGGCCACGAGGTACTGACCTGCGTCCCGGGTGACGAGATCTAGACGGTCATGGGTACGTCCCCCGTCACTGCCGAGGTGACGCAGTTCCAGTCCTGGTTCCGGCTTGACCGGTTCGACGAGGCGCTGGCTGCGACGGATCAGCCCCTGCCGCTGTTCAAGCAATACCTGCTGGACGGTGGCGCCATTCTCAAGGAGCGGTTTGCTGCCGGCAGCGGTTCCACCAGGCTGATACAGGCGCGCGCCTGGCTGGTTGACGAAATACTGTTGCGCGTCTGGTCGCGCATGCCGCAGACCAGTCCGGACGATCTTGCCCTGGTTGCAGTAGGCGGCTACGGCCGCAGCGAACTCATGCCGGGCTCCGATATCGACCTGCTGCTGCTGTTACCCGATGACGATGACCACCGCCACGATGACAACATCACCGCCTTCCTGACCTCGCTGTGGGATATCGGCCTCGAGGTGGGGCACAGTGTGCGTACCGTCAACGATTGTATCGAGCAATCGCTCGCCGACATCACCGTGGTGACCAACCTGATGGAGGCACGGTTGCTGGCCGGTTCGCAGCGCCTGTTTGGGCGCATGCAGGCCAGCACCGCGCCGGACAGGATCTGGAGCAGCCGTGATTTTTTCAAGGCAAAATACCGCGAGCAGCAGGACCGTCACCGCAAGTACCACGACACCGCCTACAACCTGGAACCCAATATAAAGGAAGGGCCCGGTGGCCTGCGCGACATCCAGATGATCACCTGGGTCAGCAACCGCCAGTTTGGTACGGCCTCGCTGGAGGAGCTGGTAGAGCAGCATTTTCTCACCGGGGAGGAATACCAGACCCTGATACAGGGTCGCGAGCTGTTGTGGGATATCCGCTTCGCCCTGCATACCCTGACCGGACGCAGTGAAGATCGCTTGCTGTTCGATTACCAGCGCACCCTGGCAAAGGAATTCGACTTTCATGACGACGCGCTTCGTCTGGGCGTCGAGGCCTTTATGAAGCAGTACTACCGTACCATCATGGAACTGAGCCGCCTCAACGAGATGCTGCTGCAGCTGTTCCAGGAAACCATTCTGCATCCGGAAGGCCCGGGCAAGCCCGTTGCCATCAATAACCGCTTTCAGAGCCGCAACGGCTTTATCGAGATCATCGACGCCGAGCTGTTCACGCACTATCCGTATGCCCTGCTGGAAATATTCCTGCTACTGGAACAACATCCTTAACTAAAGGGAGTGCGTGCCGGCACCATCCGTGCCATTCGCGAGCACCGTCACCTGATCGATGATGCATTTCGTGCCGATATCCGGGCGCGCAGCCTGTTCATGGAGATCATTCGCCAGCCGCACGGCATCACGCATGAACTCAGGCGCATGAACACCTACGGCATCCTGGCGGCCTATCTGCCGGTATTCGAGGACATCGTCGGACTGATGCAGTACGACCTGTTTCATATCTATACAGTCGATGAACACATCCTCACCGTGGTACGCAACCTGCGCCGCTTTACGGTCCATGAATTCGCACTGGAGTTTCCGCTGTGCAGTCATGTGGTTGCCACCTTGCCGAAACCGGAACTGCTCTACCTGGCCGGCCTGTTCCATGATATTGCCAAGGGCCGCGGCGGCGATCACTCGGCGCTGGGCTGCGTCGATGCCCGCAATTTTTGCCGGCAGCATGACCTGAGTGACTATGATACCGAACTGGTCACCTGGTTAGTGGGCAATCATTTACTGATGTCCGCCACCTCGCAGCGCGAAGACATCAGTGACCCGGTCGTGGTAAACCGCTTTGCAAAACACATGCAGGACACCGTACACCTCGACTATCTTTACCTGCTAACGGTCGCCGATGTCCGCGCCACCAACCCGGAACTCTGGAATAACTGGAAAGATGCCCTGCTCAAGCAGTTGTACTACAACACCCGGCGAGCCCTGCACCGCGGTTTGCAGGACCCGATGGAGCGCGCCGAGCATATTCTGCAGGTTCGGCAGGAGGCCACCCGCCTGCTGCCGGAGATGACGCCTGCGATCAAGACCCTGTGGGCCACACTCGGCGATGACTATTTTCTGCGCCATACCCCGGAGCAAATCGCACACCACACCGGCCTGTTAACCGGTCAGGCCGACCGCAAGGTGCTGGTCGACGTACAGCTGGTGAGCGACCAGGGCAACACCGAGATATTCATTTTCGCGCCCGATGCGGATGACCACTTCAGCCGGGTGACGGCAGTGCTCGACCAGCTGGGACTGAACGTGGTCGATGCAACCATCTTTACCACCGATGACGGTAATGCCATGGACACCTTCCATGTGCTGGATGAAGCAGGCAACCCCATCAGTAACGACCTGCAACTGGACGAGATACAAACAACCCTGCTGGCCGACATCAGCAACAGCGACCGGCCGGCGTGGAATATATCGCGTCGCACGCCCCGGCAGTACAAGCACTTTCCGGTCAAGACCCATATTGAATTCAAGCAGGATGAGCATGACCGGCGGACTATCATGGAACTGATCGCGGCGGACCGGCCCGGCCTGCTGTCGCATATAGGACGCGCCTTTGCCGACTGCAAGATTCGTCTGCTGAATGCAAAGATCGTCACCCTGGGATCGCGTGCAGAGGATGTTTACTACATCACCGACCAGTACGATCAGCCACTGCTGGACAAAGACAGAACGGCCTGTCTGGAGAAGGCTATACACAAATACCTGCACACGGCTGCAGAAGCCGATAGCAACTCGTCGGCACATTCACTATAGTTATATGTGAATGCCCGCGCCGGCCGCAGCCCAGGTCAGCCGGCACCCCGGGCAGGACGACTGTTTAACTGATGTGAAACAGACAGTTAACGGCCAGTAACGTGATTGTGCGAGCCATGAATACAATAACAAAATATCTGCATTCCCTGCGGCAATACTCGCTTCCCGGCACCCGTGCAATGCAACAGGAACTGGCGGTGCTGCGCGCCGCGCACGCAGCCACCAGTGCCGAACTGGAAAGTGCACGGGATGATCTGCAGCGCAGCCGTGATGAAGACGAGCAACTGCTGAATGAATTGCGACAGCAGATTCGCAAGGTCCGCGCCGAGCGCAGCAAGGCACAACAACAGGTCGAGTCACTGGAGCGTGCACTGGCCCATGCCGAACACCGGCAGAAATTCGCAGAGTCACACCTGGATACGCTGGAGACCAAACTTGACGAGGAGCGTACCCGCCATGATGACAACATGCAGGTCACCCGCACCCGCCTGGTACATATGCAGGAAGAACAGCGTGCCCTGCTGACCCAGCAAACAGAACTCACCACCAGCCTGGGCACCCTTGAAAATCGACTGCTCGAGACCACGCCGACAGACAGCAAACCTAACTACAGCCTGCTGCAGTTGCTGCTTATGAGCGGCGTATTGCTGGTTGCCGGTATCCTGTTCGGTCTGCTCTCCATGCAGCGGCTGCAGAACAACAACCAGGAACTGAACGCGGTCAGGGGTGACATCAGCGACATGCGCGGCTTTATGCGCCAGCACATCGACAACCAGGACGGCCTGCTCAAGGAACTCGCGATCACCCTGAATGACCGGCAGACTGACAGGCTCGAGCCCGTCAGCCCGGTCGCGCCGGTTGCAGCGGTCGCCGCCGTGGAGGAGACGGCAACTGCCGGGCAACACCCTCCGGTCACACCCCTGCAAACCCGGGATATCGCCGAAATGCAGGCCGCCCTGATGGCGCTGGGCTTTGATACCGGCCTGCAGACACCGGATGGCGTCCTCAACATCAAGACCCGCGAGGCCGCGCAGCAATTCAGGCACTATTACCTGCCCCGGGGTGACCACGCCGGAGAAGCGGACGGGGGTGACATTGATGAGGCCCTGATACGACAGATTTTGAAGGCCGATGCGCGGGTGCGGCCTGATGTCGCCCGTTTCGGCCTGGACCCGGCGGTGCTCGCGGCATTACGCCTTGGCAGCATACGCAGCGGTGTCGACCACGCCTTTTTAATGGAAATGGCCAGGGCCGAGAGTAACTTCAATCCGCTGGCACAAGCGGCAAACAGCTCGGCCGCCGGCCTGTACCAGTTTAAATCGGCGCCATGGCTGGAGGCCATCAGTGCTGCGGGAGATAACTATGGCCTGCAACACTATAGCGAAGCACTCGCAGCCACTACCCGGGCCGAACAAACAACGCAGGCCATTACCCATGATCCGGTGCAGGTCGATGTGCTGGCCCTGCGCCTGAATCCGCGTCTGGCCACACTGCTGGCCACGGACGAGATCAAGCACAACCTGCGGGCACTGTCCGGCGACCCCGGGCTTGACCCCGGCAGGGCCGAGCTGTATCTCGCCCACCTGATTGGACCGACGGCCACGGCACGCTTGCTGGCAGCGCTGCAGGAAACACCGGACGCCCTGGCCGCCGAGGCCTTTACGGAAGCGGCCGCGCAAAACCCGGTGCTGTTCTACAGCCGCGGACACCGCCCCCGTACCCTGGCCCAGCTGCACCACTGGCTGGAGCGCAAATTCAATACCGGCCGCTACGACGACCCCGGTTAGTACCGAGCTGGTGGCACCCCCTTATAAGTTGCCATCACTTCGACCAGCTCCACGGCATTGACGTCCGGATCCCGGCAAAACAGCGCCCGCCGGCCGGAGCGACTGCGGCTAACGGTAATCGCCGCTGCCTCCAGCGCGGCCTGCAATGCATCCAGATCCGTGACGGCCAGCGCGATATGACGGTCACGCCCGCCATGCGCCGGCAAGGCCGTGCCGCGCAATGCATCCGGCAGTTCCAGCAGGTGAATCTGTGCCTCGCCAACGCGCAGCCAGGCACCCGGGTAGTCCAGCGCCGGCCGGCTCTTATCCAGTTCCAGCCCGAGCAGGCGCTGATAAAAATCCAGCGCCTGGCGGGTATCGCTGACCAGCAGGCTGACATGGTGGATGGCCGTAACGCTAGCCATTATCATCCTGTGCATGGATGCGGGCGGCCAGGTAGGCGGCTGTCACGATCATGCTGCCACCCAGCCATTCACGCAGTAACACCACCTCGTCGGTCAGTAACAGCGCCGAGATCGCACCGATCACCAGTTCGAACAGCAGAATGACCGCCGAGCGATGCACCGGCATGCGCGTCACGCCGTACAACACGCTCAACGTCATCACCAGAAAGCCGCACACGCCAAGCAGCACAGCGGCAATCACGATCTGACTACTCACTGCCGGGAAACCGGTGTGGCTAACAGCAATCCAGATGCCCGATACAATGACAACACCACCCCAGCTGGCGATGGATTTAAGTAACACGGTGGCATTCTATGTGCGACGCACGTAGACATTACTCAGTGCAAAGGCAAAACCCGAGGACACTGCCAGCCAGTCGGCCGGGTCACGCGGCCAGGGGATGCCGACCGTTTCATTCCACAGCATGATAATGGCACCGGTCACGGCAATGGCAAATACCAGCATGGATTTCCGGTCGAGCCGCTCACCCAGCATAAACCAGCCGAGACAGACCGCCCAGAACGGCGACAAATAGAACAGCAGCAGCACGCGCACCACGTGACCGTCCAGCACCGCCATAATAAAGGCCACGTTGCACCAGCCCGCCGACAGCCCCATCAGCGCCAGCGGTACGATATTTTCAGCCAGTGCCCGGCGGTCACGCAGCAGCACCCACGCAAACAGACACAGGATGGCACCGTAACTGATCAGGGCACTCCACAGTCCGGACAAGCCTTGTCCATCCAGCAAGCGCAGCGGATACCAGACCAGCCCCCAGAGCGTGGCGGCAAACAACAGGCTGAGGACCGGCAGCAGACGGTGTTCTTGTTTGGTGCTATGCATGGCTTCCCTTATACTTCGACCCTATACTTCGACCCTGATAAAAAACAATACCGCCCGCAGCGGCCCGTGCCGCACCACCCGTGTTGCAAATCCCGCCATGAATCCGAATCTATCACAGCTGCAGCCCTACCCGTTCGAACGACTGGCCACCCTGTTTGCCGGGGTAACGCCCGCCGCGGAGCGGCAACCAATCGCGCTGTCGATCGGCGAGCCGCAACATGCCACGCCGGGGTTCATTACCGAGGAGGTCATCACCCACTTGCATGGCCTGTCGCGCTATCCACTGACGCGGGGGGTGCCCGAATTACGCAGCGCCATTGCTGACTGGTTGACCCGCCGCTTTGCACTCACCCCCGGCTCGCTGGATTCGGAACGGCATATCTTACCCGTGAATGGCACCCGTGAGGCATTGTTTGCTCTCGCCCAGTGTATGCTGGATCCCGCCGCACAGTCACGGGTGCTGATGCCGAACCCTTTTTACCAGATCTATGAAGGGGCCGCGCTGCTGGCCGGCGCGCAACCCTGGTTTATGAACACCACCGCGACCAGCGGTTTCCTGCCTGATTTCGATGCGGTGCCCGCCGCAGTCTGGGCGCGCTGCGCACTGGTATATATCTGTACGCCCGGCAATCCCGCCGGCGCCGTTATCCCGGGCGATACCCTGCAACAACTGATCGCACTGGCGGACGAACATGACTTCGTGATTGCCTCGGATGAATGTTATTCAGAAATCTACCGGGACGGGGCAACACCACCCACCGGGCTGTTGCAGGCCGCGGCCGAACTGGGACGCGATGATTTTCGTCGCTGTATCGTCTTTCACAGCCTATCGAAACGCTCCAACGCCCCCGGACTGCGCTCCGGCTTTGTCGCCGGTGACGCCAGCATCATTAAAGACTTTCTGCGCTACCGCACCTACCATGGCTGCGCCATGCCACCCGCCACCCAGGCCGCCAGCATTGTCGCCTGGCAGGACGAGGGCCATGTCGCTGAAAACCGGCAGCTCTACAGCGCGAAGATCCAGGCGATACTCGATATCCTGGCACCCGTGCTGGATGTCAGCGCGCCGGATGCCGGTTTTTATTTGTGGGCGCACACCCCGGCAGCGGATACCGACTTCGCAAAGGGCCTGCTGGCACAGCAGAATGTCATCGTGCTGCCGGGCAGCTACCTGTCACGTACCGCCCACGGCAGCAACCCGGGACAGGGGTATGTCCGTATAGCGCTGGTGCCCCCGCTGGATACCTGTATCGAGGCAGCGGAACGCATTAAATCGTATATTGTCGGCCGCTAGACGGTTATTATTGGCACGCACGGAACAGCCTGGATACGGGCCGGAATCATTGCCTTTGCAGGGCCGAATTCATTCGGCCTCAGGGGCCCGACCAACAACGGCTGGTCGAATGAATTCGACCCTGCAGGTAATTTGAACACATATTCTTAATACACATCCGGAGATACACCCACATGAGTGACATGCAGTCCACCATTGAAGCCGCCTTTGAACGCCGTGCCGACATCACCCCCCGTAACGTCGACACCCACGTCAAGGAGGCCACGCTGGAGGCCATCGATATGCTGGATCGCGGCGTTGCGCGCGTGGCAGAAAAAAAGGACGGCGGCTGGGTCGTCAATGACTGGCTGAAGAAGGCCGTGCTGCTGTCTTTCCGCATCGAGGACAACGCCTTCATCAAGGGCGGCTTCACCAATTATTATGACAAGGTCAGTTCCAAGTATGCCGACACCAACTCCCGCGAGTTCCGGGAAGGCGGCGTGCGCGTGGTGCCACCGGCGACCGCACGCCGGGGCGCCTTCATTGCCTCCGGCGTGGTGCTGATGCCCTGCTACATCAACATCGGTGCCTACGTGGACAGCGGCACCATGGTAGACACCTGGGCCACCGTGGGTTCCTGCGCACAGATCGGCAAGAACGTACACCTGTCCGGCGGCGTCGGCATCGGTGGCGTGCTGGAACCGGTACAGGCCAGCCCGACCATCATTGAAGACAACTGTTTTATCGGCGCGCGTTCCGAGGTCGTCGAGGGCGTGATCGTCGAGCAGGGCTCGGTCATCTCCATGGGCGTCTATATTGGTCAAAGCACGCGCATCTATGACCGGGACAGTGGCGAGATCATGTATGGCCGGGTACCGGCCGGTTCGGTGGTGGTCTCCGGTAACCTGCCGTCAAAAGACGGCAGTTACAGCCTGTACTGCGCCGTCATCGTCAAGCGGGTGGACGAGAAGACGCGTTCCAAGGTCGGCATCAACGCACTGCTGCGTGACATCTAGGATCCGCCGGCACCATGACGACACTCTACGGTATCAAGAACTGCGACACGGTCAGAAAGGCGCGCCGCTGGCTCAAGGAACAGGACATTGACTATCACTTTCACGACCTGCGCGATGATGGCCTGGACGGCAAGCTGCTGGACAGCTGGCTGACACAGCTGGACCGGGCGCTGCTGCTGAATCGCCGTGGCACGACCTGGAGAAACCTGCCGGCAACGGTGCGCGACAGCCTGGATGACGGCTCTGCACGGCAGCTGATGCTGGAACACCCGGCGCTTGTCAAGCGTCCGGTACTCGATCACCGGCAACAGTTTCACCTGGGTTTCAGCCCGGAACGCTATACAGAGATATTCCGGCAGGATACCGCCCGGTGAGTGCGACACTGGAACTGTCCCGCGCCCTGATCGAACGACCGTCGGTCACCCCGGATGACCAGGGCTGCCA
>Ga0114931_10009900_pt1 | contig 11380 bp, 11 predicted proteins | sample 2SBtaG_FD_89579 | JGI IMG/M metagenome (GOLD analysis project Ga0114931, IMG submission 89579) | Deep subsurface microbial communities from Kolumbo volcano to uncover new lineages of life (NeLLi) - 2SBTROV14_V59a metaG | ecosystem: Environmental > Aquatic > Marine > Volcanic | place: Kolumbo...
AGAACCAACCACGATCACCGCCGGATTTCATCCAGTCCTTCGTGGCAGTAGCGCAAACCAAGTGTCCAACTCCAAGATCCAAAAGTTTTCTCAATAACTTCTTACGGACGAGTTCGGACCGACTCGGACGCATTCGGACGAGCCCGTGTTTGAACAGGTTCGTAACGACGTTCGCGCTCTTGCCGCGTAGTGAAACGTATCGAATATTCAATACGAACAGCGAGTGTGGGTTCGCAGATCAAGCAAGGCTGGGAAACGTTGCCCTGTTAAATCGAACAGCAATAGAAAGGATCTAACGCAAATGAAAGAAGTTGACTGGACCAAATATGGAGACGACCAAAATCAGGACGGGATTTCAAATAGGGGCGAACATATCTGTGGCGATGACGGTGCGCAATACGCCCCCGGCACGCCCGACGATGATAACAGCGATCGCGTGAGCGAGTCGTTGGCCGAAAAAGTCGTGGCAAACCAAGTCGATGTGCACGAGGTCGTCGATGTCCATGCCGTAATCCCTGACGAACCGGGCGAACCGTTCGACTACCACACACATGGCCTTGAACAATACGGTCACCCAGAGATTCAGGTACTCGCCCCAGGGTATTGCCGCGCGGCGATGGCGAATCTCCTCTGGAATCACGCCGAACGGGTCATCAACGCTGGCGAACGGTTTGTGGAAGGGGAGACCGATGCGGTCGATGGTGTCGTTTGCGGATATCAAATTGCCCCTGGCGATTCAGGAGAGGATGAACCACGACTTCGGATCATTGATGTTCCCAGTGCGTGTCAGTGTAGCGCCTGCGTCGCAGCCAAAAGTAACAATCCTAAAGGGGACAGTAATGGGGCAATGGAGGGAACCGAGAAATGAAGGTGCCCGAAGTTTCCGACGCCGCATGTATTGAATCTGTGCCCCTGGTTCCGGTTGTTCTCATTTCAGAAGCGGACGGCTGGTCGTTCAAGCTTTCAAGGGCTGGGAAGGGTGAGGTTCGGATTGATCTCTGTCATCGCGACGATTTGAAGGCGCATTTTGTGTTTGATCCGCATGTGGTCACGGCGGAGACGACTATCGATGTGCGCCTCGCCGTGTCACGAATCGGGCATGTAGATGCCATGCGACGGAAGCTCGACGTGTTGAAGGTACTCGCCGAGTCGCGGCGCTTAATTGCGGTGGCAACGCACTCTGCCTCAGTGTCCTCTCACGAAGACGCAGCAACTAGCATTCTTGAGTCGCCAGAAATGCGAACGCATATCCGCGAGGACCTTCTTCAATTCGGATTTGGCGCAGATCCAAACGTTGGAGAGACCCTCTATCTCTGCAAGATCAGTGCGTTGCTCGGCGCCCCCGTGTACGTGTACCTGACCGGTCCACCGTCGTCTCTCAAGACTTGGTACGCGGACAAACTGGCGGAGCTTACCGCACCGGAACTGCTCAAGCATCTCACCGACCTGACACCCAAGGCGCTGTATTACGGGTCCCCCGATCTATCGCACCGTGTCATCGTGCTCGACGAAATGGACGTCAAGGCACGTGGACTTGCGACGGACCTCAAAATGTTGCGGATGATGCACACGAAAGGCTGGTGCGAAATCGAGGCTCCGAACGGTCGCACTTCGGCACGGCGGCGCGTAACCGGGCCGGTCGCAGTTGTGCAAACGACCGTCGCAACTAGCTTCGATGTGCAAGACCAATCGCGCCATCTCGTCATCGAACTCGAAGATTCACCGCGACGGGCTGAAAGTGCGCTGACGGCCATGGCGGAGCAGTTTGCTGGACGAGGCGACTCACAGCAAGTTCGCCAGATTGCGGAAACACACCAGTGCATCCATCGCTTGCTTCCGGCTGGCGCTGAGATCGTAGTCCCATTCGCGCCCGTATTGGCGGATCGCATGCCTATGGACAGTATGGTTGTGCTGCGGACCTTCCGAACGCTCATCAGTCTAGTCAAAGCAAGCGCACTCTTGCACGTGCGTCAGCGTGATGTTGACGATGATGGCCGGATCGTGGCGATCCTTGACGACTATCGCTGGGTGTACGACGTGGCGCGCGGTTTACTTTGTCAGTTAATGGCAACTACCTACATTCCTGGCCCAGCGAGGAAGTGGCTTGAAAAAGTGCTGCGGGCCAAGGCGCAAATCAGGACCCTTGGCGAATACGAGGAGTGGGTTGCCAGTGGAGACACGTCGTTCCTGGACAATGGGCGTCGTTGGGATGAACCCACGGCGATCGCGGGCCTCGTCGACTTGACCGAGACGCCACGCACGACTGTGCAGCGATATCTCGAGCAGCTCACGTCAGTCGGCGTCGTTGAGAGACAGAAGGCTGGGCGTGCCTTCAAGTATTGCCTGTCAGATCCTTGCGGCGAACTGCCCACCTGCCCACAGCTTCCTGCTCCGGACAGTGTTTTGGCTGAGCACGTGGGCACTAGCGTATCGTGTGGCGCGAGCGACGCCGAAGACGATGATTGGGGCCGATCAAGCCACGAACCACAGGATTCGGTAGCGAACGAGGACGCGGGCACTCCGATCACCTTCAACTCGATGGACCCAGACGATCTCGACAGAAATGACTGGATGCCTGAAAGCGCTGTCATTTCAGAGCGGGCGGACGCGGACCCCGCACTGGGTCGAGTATCGACCGGTAATGCCGGCTCCATCGAACCTGGCGACAACAAACAAATGCCCGAGCCAAGTGCGCGCAACCTGACTGCAGCTACGGTTGACCTGAAGGGTGTCGGTGACGAGGGAGCAACCACGGCAGATCCGTGCGAGGCGTAGAAAATGCGACAGGAAGATCTAATCGATGGATGAATATGTAAGTCGCGCGTTGATGGACGCGGAGCTTGCCGCGTTCGAGGCCGCGGCCTTCGACGAAGTGATCGAGGCGACCGTGCGTTCACACGCAGGAGATCCGGAAGAGGTCTGGGAGAAACTCACCTATGCCGCATACGACGCCAAGAGGGTCCTCCGCGCTCTGAAGGACCATCACGACGCAGATAGTCAGATAGATCCGATGCTCTTGATGGAGACATTCATGCACCACTATGACTATCGGTACGCCAATCATGCACGATTTGCAATCGGGACCATCGTTGGATTCAACCACATGCGGATAATCGGTACGAAGGGAAAGGGATATTGGCAGGTTTGGGGCCGCGCTTAGCTCATGCAGCGGTAGCGCGGCGAGATGCAGCGCGTGATTTGAGGAATGTAATGACCAAGAAACTAAAGAGCGCACCGTACGGCCGGGCGGGTAGCAAAGTACGTCTCGCCCCTTGGATCGTGTGGCTTGCGTCGTTTGTCATCCACAAGAAGTGGGGGGAACTTTTCGCCGGATCGTGCGCGGTCACTCTCAACAAGCCATGTGTGAAGTGGGAGTTCCTTAACGACAAGGATAAATGGATTTCCAATTTCTTGTCTGTGTTGCGTAATCGCACCCAAAAAGCCGAGCTGCTGCGGCAACTCCGTTACTCGGCATGGGAGAAGGCAAACTACGAGCGGTGCACCGCGACCATCAAAGGCCGTCTTCGGCTTCCCAAGGATCCGGTGGACATGGCGCGCATTTTCCTAGTCAACAACTGCCAGTCTTTCGATCGAAGCGGGCGGACGTTCTCGGTCAGCGAGGTCAAGTCGGGGATCTGTAAGTGGAAGCGCATCAACGAGTACATCGACTTCATGGCCGACCGTATCCGCGACTGCACTATCTTCGATCTCGACTATTTCGAGGCGCTCAAAATCCGCCAGATCGATGACCCGCAGACCCTGATCTACGTCGACGCCCCATACGTTGACGTAGAAAAGACATTCTACGCGACGAATAAGCGAGACGGATTTGACCACGTAGCCTTGCGCGATGCGCTTGAATGCAGCAAGGCGAGTCTGCTTGTTAGCTACGAGGATCATCCCTTGATTCGCGATTTGTATTCCGAGGCGGACGGCTGGTTAATCAAACAGGCGGACGTGACACGCTCGCTCGGCAACAACGGAAAGCGAGCCCGAGAACTCCTAATTATCCGCAAGTCCGCGTGGGCTCGACAACAAGACGGAACGATGCCGTCACCGTCCGGACTCCAGCAGCTCTACGGGCTTGACGGTGAGCCGCTTACGTAGCGGTCGTGACAAGTGAACAGTGCCGCCGAAGTTATCGATCTCTTGACGTGGACGGCACACAACGGAATTGAGGTTGAAACGGTGAAAGTAACCTGAATGCGTTCGATGCAGGCAGAGGCGTTCGGGGTTTTGATGAATGTGCTATTCAGGATGATCAATGCTCCTACAGGCAGCGGGAAGTCAGCCGAGATCTGTTTCCTGGCCGCACGGGAGCTCCATGACAACCCCAAGCGTAAGGTAGTCATTGTCGTACCCCAGACGATCATCGCCAAAGGATTCGGCGACGCACGGCTGGCCTATGCTGATGGCCGTGAATTGGCATGGCACGTTTCACGGGACCTCTGCAACGGCAACATGCGAAACAAAGTCGCCAAGATCATCGAGTTTCTTCAAGGGAAACAGCCGGCTGCCGAGCGCGTGTTGCTCTGTTCCCATACATCGTTTGCTCAGGCCTATCACAAACTCACGGATCGACGAAAGGCGTTTCGTAACGTAACGGTGTGGATTGACGAAGCGCACCACGTGCTCGGTGCCGAACGATACAGTCCGGACGTTGCCGTCGTGTGCAATAGACTCGGAGACATGGTGAAGTTCATTATGTACATGGATCCGCGAGCTGGCGCACGGATTGGGTTGTCAACGGCGTTCTTCTTCCGAGGCGACCGGGCGAGCATCATCCCGCAACGCTACATAGATCGATTCACCCGATAGCTTTGAGCGTCTCGAGAGCAGGTTCGCGCGTAACGGACTCTTCCTCGTCCACGTTTTGCCCACCCTTTCCGTGTGCGCGCACTTCCGGTGTTGTTGGTGGCATCAATTCTGCCAAGACCACGACTCTCTGCTCCAATCGGAGCATGAATCAAGGTCCATTTCGTCCATCGCATAGGATAACGGTGTCGTCTCGGCAACGGCGAGGTTACCGACGGATGGGTGCGCCCTTATGTTTGTAGAAGAAACTCTTCCTTCTTGTTGCTTGAACACATATACGCCTCCATTGATTCCATGCTTACCATGGCTCGTGTGGCTCTTGAGCTTCAACTGAACCCTTGCGCGTGCTTCCAGGTCATCAGTTTGCATCTTCTCAGCCATGGACAAGACTTTTTCTCCGAGACCATAGGCTGAACATTTGGCTTCGAACCAATTGTGGGGATCTGAAATCCAGAGCAATCCGAGCTTGATCGCAAGATTCTTGAGCCGCGTACAGCGACGACGGCTCCCTCGACATGCTCGAAAATCCTGCATCGTCTTGTTTTTGGGATTTGCCTTGTACCCTTTCGTGCATCGAGCAGCGATGCGCCCGTTGTAACGACGTTGCCACTTGTCGTGATCGAGAAGAAAAGAGAAAAGATCGCGCCGTGTTTCATCGTCGATGCCAACATATCCAGAGATATATGAACGCAATGCACGGATAATGTAAGCTCGCTCGATTGACTTCTGGCGCGCCATGACTGCCCGATCCAGCGTTGCCGTCTTCGAGTTTCCCTTGGTTTGGGACGGATCGTATGTTCGCGTTAGGTATCGAATGAAGGATCGGAGATGAGAACATCGTATCCCCCCGTTGTTCTTGGAGCTGTTGGTAGTTCGCAGGGTTTGCCGATGCTTGTCCACGATCTCGAACGTTGCATTAGCGTCGCCGTGTTGTTCTCGAAAAACGCGGGAGATATAAGCGTTGGAGATATTGAATCCATCCGACTCGTACTTGCAGTCCTCGATCGACTGGTAGACCTTGGGATTGAAGTGGCCGCTCGAATCTTTCGACACGGTGATAGGACCAGATACTCCGGGAATATCGAAGTGATCACTTGCACGCGGTCGATTGCGGATGATGCGTACTGTTCGCTCTTCCATTGTCGTGGACGACTTCGTGAACCGTTGTCCAGTTGAGACCGTTGTTGTGTTGAGGCATTCCAGCTTCAGGGCGTCCTTGAGCTGAACATTTCGGTTCCGGTCGTAAAACTCCATGAAGAGCTTCGCTGTCTCGTCAAACGTCCGGCAGACGGGCTTGTCCGGTTTTCCGGGCTTGCATGGCAAACAGTATTCGTCCTGACCGGGCACAAGAATTCCGCGTGTTGTCAAATTCGTTTCAATCAAGAGATTATGAGCGGAGAGCCATTCGTCGAGGAGTCTGGCCGCGTCATGACGATAAACCTGAACACAAGCAAGAAATACATGTAGTCCCTGCTGATACTTGCGAATTCGCTCGTAGGGTATCAATTCGCCGTGAACGTTGAGGTATTTGTACTCGAATGTGTTCTTGTGCTCACCGAAGCACGTCTTCGATTCTCTACTTCCCCACCGGCTCTTCCACTTCGCTGGATCGCGTTCTTCATCTGGGAACGGCTCTGGCTCTGTTTCGAGCCAACGGCCAGGACTGGCCGTCCAGAATACATCGAGCGTCTTGAGTGCCTTGATGGCGCGCCGAAAGTTCTTCTTCGCCTCCTTGCTGCTTCGATGGAGATCCACGTCGAACATGAGGAGCGATAGCTTCGGACGCTTATCCTGGATAGTGTGGACTCGATAACGGTTGCGGCGCGTGTTCCGCGTGGGCCCTGTCATTAGCGATAGTTGCTGAGACCGCGTGAGCTGCTCCCACATGGTCTTGTTGGGGCTATATTCAAGATAACGATCGGAAACCGCTTGCTTAATCTTACGCGGCATGTCGGCGGAGGGCTCGAAGGCGAGTTCACGCAGGAAACGGCGGGGATGGTCCGGTCGAAAGACCTCTCGAAATCGATCGACCTCATCGCCATCGCCGGCGCCGACACCGATTCCCGCCAACAGATTGTCTAACGCACAGAATTCCACGCTCGCTCCTCCGTAGAACACACAAAAGCCCAAGCTGCGGGACTTGGGCCTCGTGGGGCATGCAACGCATGCCGGAGCGTGAAAGACGCGATTCTGATTTCTAAGACATCATCGGTCGATGTTGTGTTCCCGCAGTGGGTCATTCTTTCTCGCTCCGTTTTGACACGTCATTATACACGTACTTACTTCGTTCTCGGGAAAACTCCTCTAACCAAATATCATCCGTATGCAACGGACAGTTCTTGTCTCGTCGTCACAGCGACCAACAGAACCATGTGTGTCCATTCGAAGGTCGACTCGCAGAGATAATTTTTCGGAATTTCTTAATCGCTCCAAATGCGTTGTATAATGACAGGTCCACAAGGGTGACAGCAGGTGGCTTCCGTCGCTTGCCGTTCTACAGGGACGACAACTAGATCCTGGAGATGTGCGGTGCGGAGCTGCACGATTAGTACGCAAGAACGCCACGGGTGTGTCCACGGTTTGCTCTCCAGGGTCGGCCAAAGACGCACCCGTTTCTTATTTACGAGAGGAAAGACGCTATGAATGATTCGATTGATCACCGGGAGGGATCGCCCACGTCGAACTTGGACCAATCGTCCAGGGAGGAGAACGACGCTGAGCCTGCCGCCGGCTGCGGCTCAACGAACGGCGGCAAGATGATACAAACACCGTGCGAACAATGTTCGGAGGCATTCTCCTTCGACAAGACGTTGCATCTTGTGATTCGCAAGGCCGTTCATTTTCACTACTTGGCAGAGGAGTACGAAGTCGTCAGTTGGCAGGAATACTCAGGCCAGCATGGATCTAGCGACTATCAGGGTATGAGGTGTCTCAAGTCGCTGGCTCTTATATGCCGGGGTGCAGCAGGTTTGTACAAGCTCGAGACCTCCCAAATCATGGCCTTGCGCGGATCAATGCACATCGCGATGGCAGCTGGGATCCTTGATCAGGACGAACAGCGCACTGGATCCGGACTACTCAACAGCCTGATGCGGTTTCGCTGGCACGTCTCCAGAGACCATCGCGATGGTGACGCTGTAAGCGTGGATGTTGACGCCATCGAGGATCTAGAAAAACCGCTCTATCTTGGAGAAATCGACCCGGAGTGGGGGTGGCGTTGGGCGCCGGAGTTCGCTGGCAAGTCGCTGGACGATATCGCCGCACACTTTGAGCAACTCTTGGATGAGCGTCTTGAGGAATTCCGAGCCAACGTTGCCACTGTTCATGACGGCAACCCCGAACACAAGTCCGTGAGTCAAGCAGAGGTTGCGGATGCCCTGACAACAATCGAACAATTGGCGGATGACTGGCACGAGCAAGTTCGAGTTGCGGAACACTGCTGCCAGCTATTGAATCTTAGCTGCGAGGTGCATGAATTAACGTCGAAGCTCGACGCTTGGGTCGGGACTGACTCAGCCGGTGACCAGTATGCGTCGGATCGTGATCGTATCTACCTGGCGCTTGAGCAGATTCCCAGTCTCGTCGACTGGGAGGCATGCCAAAACTTGAAACGACTTCGGGATGCTTTTCAGTCCAGCAGCCACACTCCGGAGCTAGCGCTTGAACCGACGACGATGGTCACCGCAGGAGGGAAACACCATGATTAGGGCCGCAAACACAAATTCATCCTCGAGCGATGACACCATCGCTACCGTGAAGTCAGAATTCTTCGTGACCTATAAAGATCCCGAAGGGAACGAGCAGAAAGAGCCGGCATACCCAATGTGCGTCCAGAACTTCACTTTCAATGATCGACAGCGGGAAATTCTCGATAGGTCTCTCGGATTCGTGCTTACTCATGAGGACTTCTCCGTTGCCCATTGGCGCATGACCACGGCACAGGTCGGAAACAGCGACTGGAATTGCTATTGGTTACTGTGTCGTGTTTCGGAGGATCTCAAGAAAGCGACAGGTCTCTTTTGCATGAGCATTGAGCACGTCCGGGCGTTGTATGGCTGCGTACATTTGGCAGTTGCCGCTGATGTGATTCCGCCGGACGAGCGAGATCAAACGATGGAACTCCTAGGGTTTTTCAGCCGGTTCCGGTGGCATTTGTACAGCCGGCATCGCAGCGACGAGGGCCACAACATTGGGTACGACATCGTCGACACGCTCGATAAACCGCTTTACGTGGGCTCATTGAATCTCGAACGGGCTTGGTTGCTCTCATCGAAACTGCGCGGAAAGATGATGGACGAAATCGGAGAGGTGCTTGAAGCAGAACTGGAGGGAACGACCGAGCAGATTCGTGACAACCTGGCTACTGCTCACGGCGGGCGCATGCCGCGATTGTCCGTATTGGCGACGGCTCTGTACAACGCCGTCTCGAATATCCAGTCGAATTCCGAAGCGTGGTCTCAGCGGGCCAAGGATTCGACGGACTCGGCAGACCTTATTTATCTGGCCGGTGAGATTCACGATCAAGTCTTTGTCATTGACGAACTCCGGGCGATGGGATGCCACAATAGCGATCCTGCGTTGAACACGCTCGGTGGTCGAAGCTTGTATCGCGCGGTCGACGGAATCCGAGAGTTGATTGATTGGGATGAGTGCCCAGCGTTGAAACTGCGGCTGGAGCAGGCGGAGAAGACATGGGCAAAGCCTAGCGCCCGCGAGGACGACGACGAAGGCTGGTAAGGCGACAACAGACTCAAGGGTGTAGCGAATAATGATGCGATACGTACCGGCTGATTGATGCTGGGTTCGACATTTCAGAGAAAAACAGGGGGGGGATTGATCGATGAAGACGATTACGGATTCGAGAGCATGCAGGTCGAGTGTGACCTCTAGACAAGACGTCGAGATCATCGGCGTGCCAGAACGAATTGCGCTTCAGGAGCAGATCAAGTTCGGCGTCGAATGCCTCTTCGGAAGCGTCGGTGGTTCTTGGGTGTACGAGCAACTCCGGTTAGACGACTATCTTGAGGAGCGACTCAGGGCGGCAGAAATGGTTGAGTTGATTGCTTTGCGTGATGGCACCTTGGGCTGGCGATGCTGTGAAGATTTGTTTGCCTACGATGAAACAGCGGTCGAAGTGACCACTCAGTCGTAGCCGTTCACTGCTTGAACTCCGTTGCCCTGGCTTGGGCCGTGCAAATTCGGTGAGATGCGGAAGGACGCATACGCCCATCCTGCTACCGGCGGATACATCAGTCGCTACAGGAATCGCTTTCGAAATGACGACTTCGTTTCTCGCGCACGTCCCACATAACATCTTCCTTGTAAGGGAGTCGAGACCGGTGGGGGCAATCCGTCCATCGCTCGTGCTGCTCGACGATCCGCAGACCCGACAGTCGGCGGCGTCATTGACGCAGACCCGGCGGCGCATGGAACTGCTCAACGGCGACGTGTTGGGCATGGCCGGTCCCGGCGAGCAGATCGCGGCGGTGCTGACCTGCACGAAAATCTACGATGCCGATCTGGCCGATCAGGTTCTGGATCGAGAGAAGAACCCCGAGTGGGACAGCGAGTGCACCAAGCTCGTCTACGCCTTCCCCACCAACGAGACGCTGTGGGACGAGTACGCCAATGTCCGCCGGGCCGAGGACCACACCGCCGCGACGGATTTCTACCGTCGTCACCGCGACGCGATGGACGCCGGGGCCGTCGTCGCCTGGGCGGCGCGGTACGACGCCAGGACCGAGGCCTCGGCCATCCGTCCACCGAGCGAGGTCGGCGAGTCTTCGTTCGCGTTCGATACCTCTGGCGGCACCCAACACATCACGCAATCCCTGGGCACCATCGCCAGCTACGCCGCCAGCGGCACGCCCCCGAACTTCGGCGGCGCGGTGGGCGTCACCCACGACAGCGTCGAGGGCGTGGACATCACCATTCCGGTCTACAGCTTTTCCGAGACGCACTTCCTGGACGCCGCGTTCGTCACGCCTGCTTACTACGGCACGCTTTTCAACATCACCGGCAAGGTGAACAACGCCTCGTTCAAGGGCTTGGCCGCTGGCGAATGCCTGTTCCTCGGCGCGTCCGGCTCCAGCGGCAGCAGATGCTGCGTCTCTTCCTCCAACATCTCGCGCCTCGTCTTGGGCTGGTGAGGCCTGGGCCCGGGTCGATCCAGATCCTTCCGACAGTCTTCGAGTAGCTTGGGGCCGAGTTCCGCTAGCGTACCGACGGCCGGGATGGGCGTCAGGTAGGTTCGCTCCGATCGCTTGGCCAAGTTCTCAACATCTCCCTTCTCGTTGCCGCGGGCGACGTTGCAGAATCGCGTATCGAACAGATACCAGCTTCGCAGTTCCCGAAACCGCTTGTTGAGCCGGCGATCTCGACCCTTACCCACCTGGATCACGGCGGACTTGAGGTTGTCGTAGGCCAGTCGCTTGGGGACACCGCCGAAGTATTCGAAGGCTCGGACGTGGCCATCCAGGAACGATTCCATGTTGGCCCGTTCGTACGACCCAACAAACGACGCCTTGGAGTAGCACAGCCGCATGCAGAAGAACTGGGCTTTGCG
>Ga0114931_10009901_pt1 | contig 11379 bp, 8 predicted proteins | sample 2SBtaG_FD_89579 | JGI IMG/M metagenome (GOLD analysis project Ga0114931, IMG submission 89579) | Deep subsurface microbial communities from Kolumbo volcano to uncover new lineages of life (NeLLi) - 2SBTROV14_V59a metaG | ecosystem: Environmental > Aquatic > Marine > Volcanic | place: Kolumbo...
ACGGCGGACGCTGATGATAAGAATGCAAAATATCTTAACTCCCCCGAGACCCCTCTGTTTGATAAAGGTAAGACACTTCATGGTTATGACAAAGCGAAACATGCTATTCGCAAGTATGGTTTTGCAATACTTGTCGAGGGGCAAATGGACCTTGTGCTTTCTCATCAGGCTGGGTACACGAACACCGTCGCCGTTTCCGGCACAGGTCTTACAAATGACCACCTCACTCTTATTCAGCGTCTATCGAAGAACTTGGTGCTGGCCTTTGATGCAGACGAAGCAGGTGTCTCCTCGACCGGTAGAGCAGCGTCACTCGCGCTTGGCCGAGGCATGGATGTGAAGGTTGCTACCGTACCCCTGGGCAAGGACCCGGCTGACTGTATACACGAAGATCCGGAAGCGTGGAAAAAAGCTGTTGGCAGTGCTACACACGTGGTCGAATTCTTGTTTGAGCATATACAAAAAGAAGCAGCACGAGAGGGCTACGACGAACGCAAAACACTACTTCTCATACGCGACCATGTGTTGCCATTCATTGGGCGCATTACAAGCGGTGTTGATCAGGGCCATTTTGTACGCCTGGTTGCAGACCGCACATCATTATCTGAGGAAGCGGTTTGGCAAGACGTCCGTGCAGCCGCTCGTACATACGCGCAAGAAACTCGGCACCCTGGAGCACCCGTCCCAACAGCGTCCCAACCACGCAGGGAACGAACCGTGAACAGAGCGGAGCTCACAGAACGCACGCTTGCAGGATTTTTATTCTGGCAGGAGACACTTGAACCGCGTGTTCTTGAAGAGACGGCCCTGGCACAACGGGCTTCAGAGCTACATGTGCCACTCGAGCCTCTTCTTGCTCGATTTAGTGAAGAACGTGATACGCTTGCATTTCAAGCAGAATGTTCATACGATACCGCAGTAGACCCACATGACGTCCTTGAAACGCTGCTTGTTGCTATCGCTCGCGAACAACTCCTACAGCAACGCACGCATCTGTCACTGAAGATACGAGAGGCAGAACGAGCGCACGACGATGCCAAGGCCCATGACCTGCTCACACGTTTTTGTGAACTCTCTAATACGCTTGAGCGACTTGAACAATCACACTAAGTCTAGTATAGTGCTATAAACTATAAGCACATGGTCGCTACAACCGCAAAAAAGAAAGCGCCAAGAAAGGCGGCTGCTAAAAAAACAGCCGTAAAAAAGAGATCGTCAAAAAAGACGACCAGTAAGAATGCGACAGTTAGGACCCAAGGGCCTGTCGCGAAAAAGAAGACAGCACGTACGTCCACCGCAAAGCGAAAGCTTACCGGGAAACAACTAAAAAAGGTCGTAAAGGGTCGCGCAGCACGTGCGAAAAAAAATGCTGTGCCTAAAAAGCGAACGTCTACAGCAAGGGGGCAAACAACACAGACAAAGACGAAAACGGCAAAAAGGGGGAAGCTGGCTATAAAGCAGGCGGATGTTGAAAAGAAAACCGAGCAACTGCTCAAAAAAGGGCGCGGGCGCGGTTATGTACTGTACGACGAGATATTGCGTGAGTTTCCGAAAATTGAAGAGGATATCGTGTTCCTCGAGGAGCTATATGAACGACTAAGCACAGCTAGTATTGATGTCCTAGAGGGTGGCAATATCCTTGCGGAAGAGGCACCAGACCCAGGACCGCAACGATCACGTATTCGTGGACGCGATTCTTCGTATGATTCGATACAGATGTATTTGCGTGAGATAGGGCAGTACCCGCTCCTCAACGCAAGCGAAGAACGTGCACTTGCAAAACGAGTCATGGAGGGCGACGAGGAGGCAAAGAACCTTCTTGCACGCAGCAACCTTCGTCTTGTCGTGTCGATTGCGAAACGATACATTGGCCGCAGTCCTGATCTCACACTCCTGGATCTTATTCAGGAAGGGAACATAGGCCTCTTTAAGGCGGTTGACAAGTTCGACTACACCAAGGGGTACAAGTTCAGCACGTACGCCACGTGGTGGATACGACAGGCTATAACACGGGCACTCGCCGACCAATCACGCACCATACGTATCCCCGTACACATGGTTGAGACCATAGCAAAGTACAAGCAGGTCTATCGGCGTCTCTCTCAGGACCTAGGAAGGGATCCCGTTCCTGAAGAAGTGGCCATTGAAATGGGCATTGAGGTCGATAAGATATATCTTATCGAAAAAATCAACCAAGACACCGTGTCACTTGAAAGCCCTGTGGGAGACGGTGATGATAACCGCTCAGTACTCAGTAACTTCATAAAGGATGACACTATCGACTCACCAGACAAGGACACCTCACACAAGATACTTGCAGAACAACTTCACAAGATACTTGATGACCTCTCACCAAAAGAAAGGAGGATACTCGTGCTACGACATGGGCTTGAAGATGGTATCTATCACACCCTTGAGGAAGTCGGCAAAGAATTCGGTGTTACACGAGAGCGCATTCGTCAAATCGAGGCAAAGGCTATCGAAAAGATACGCCACCACGATATGGCACGGTGTCTTAAGAACTACTAACGAGATCCACTAAAAACACCGTCTTCACTATAGCTGACGGTGTTTTGCATGTGACGATGTTTTAGGCAGCATGTTAACCGCTGTGTACGTCATGCTATACTTGCTCTCATGACAAATGCCCGTGACATGTTCACAGAACGTTACACTCAACTCAACAAACGTCAGCGGGAAGCGGTGGATAGCATAGACGGACCGGTCATGGTGATAGCCGGTCCAGGTACCGGTAAAACCCAGCTATTGACGCTCCGTATTGCGAACATCCTCAAGGAAACGGATGTACCGGCTGATGCTATCCTGGCACTCACCTTCACAAATGCGGCAGCCGCGAACATGCGTACGCGACTAGTTTCCATTATCGGAAGTGAGGGGTATCGTGTTTCTATCTTCACCTTTCATAGTTTCGCGAACCACCTTATTGACCACTACCCTGAGTTCTTTACCCATGTTGCAGGCCGCAGCACTATAAGCGACGTAGAGCAGCTTGACGTGGTGCGTTCGCTCATCGATACCGGGCACTATGAGATAGTGAAGCCGGTAAGCGACCCATATCACAACGTATCTAAAGTACTGAGCGCAATAAGCTCGCTCAAACGAGAAGGACTCACACCAGACGAGTTTCGTGGATGGCTAGCACACGAACGTGAAAGCATTATGGGGCATCCTGACCTGTACCACGTAAAGGGCGCGCATAAGGGCAAGATGAAGGGTATCTATCAAAAAACTCTTAGGAAGCTCGACAAAAATGAGGAGCTTGTAGATATCTACGAACGTTACCAGAACGAGCTAACTCGCCGAAGACGCTTTGATTATGACGATTCGCTCCTTTCGGTCATCACTGCTATGCAGCAACATGAGGACTTTTTGCGTGAGCTACAGGAGGAGTACCAATATTTTCTTGTCGATGAGCACCAAGACACAAACGGTGCACAAAACAGGATACTTGAGCTTTTGGCAAGCTTCTTTGACAAGCCAAACTTGTTTGTGGTGGGGGATGAGAAACAGGCCATTTTCCGATTTCAGGGTGCCTCGCTCGCAAATTTTCTCTATTTTGAAAAAAAGTTTAAAGATGTAAAGCGTATTACACTCGACACAAACTATCGCAGCCACCAAGGTGTATTGGACGCCGCACACACGCTCATCGAAAAGAGTGCGGAAAGCATCCCCGCACCGCTTACAGCGCACTATACAGTGCCCACAGGTCAGGATGCACGCGTACAAGTGTACCGGTTTGGTGCTGATGATGAGGAACTTCTCTTCCTGGTTGAATCAGTGCAGCGTCTTCTTGATGATGGCGTGCCCCCACACGAGATTGCCGTGCTATATCGGAACAATCGAGACGTGGAGGATATTGCAGACTACTTTGAGCGACTTGGACTACCGTTTCTTATAGAAACAGGTCACGGCGTGCTCGATGATCCGGATATACGCAAGATAAATCTCATACTTCGCTCACTTGCGGACCTTACCAATGATGATGCGCTTGCGCGAGTGCTTTTCATTAACTTCCTCGCTATCCACATACCAGATGTCTATGCGATCCTTCGCGAAGCAAAGAATACAAAGCGCACTATCTTTGAGGTCCTTACGGCACCCGGCACACTTACCCTTGAGGATGCAGCAAGTGTACGACGACTTGCGCGAAACCTTGCAGCATGGAAACAAGCAGCAGAGAACGAACCACTATTGCGGGTATTTGAATCTGTTGTGCGCACATCCGGATTCCTTGTGCACATACAGCAGAGCACATTCCATACGGAAAAGTTTGATAAGCTCGTTAGACTTTTTGATGAGCTCAAGGCACTCACGCGCCGTCAGCCATTCTTCACGCTTGAGGAATACGATACATTCCTTACCATACTTGAGGAGCACAACCTTACGCTCGAAGCGGAACCACGCCATGTCCCTAATGCCGTACGACTCATGACGGCACACAAGGCAAAAGGACTTGAGTTTGATTACGTGTTCATCGTACATGCGTACGACGGACACTGGGGCGGCAAAATAACACGACAGTACTTTACGCTGCCATACCGGAGTGGTGACACCCTTGCTTCCGGTAGCGATGAGGAAGACGAGCGGCGACTCTTCTACGTAGCCATTACTCGCGCACGTAAAGGTGTGTACATAAGCTATGCGTCGCGCGCGCCAGACGGACGTGACCGTGTACCGTCTCAGTTCATCGAGGAAATAGGTGATGATCTGCGACGTGAGACTGACGGAGAAACACTGGGCTACGCACAAAAGCGCCCGCCACTTTTCGTGGAACGTAAGGGTCGTAAAGGTGAGGAACGATATCGAGACTTTATCCTAACCGCCTTCAATGAGCGCGGCCTGTCCGCAACCGCGCTTAACAACTACCTTATCTGTCCTTGGAAGTGGTTTTACGAGAATTTCTTTTATACACAGTTCGTGCCGTCCTTGCATCAACTGCGCGGCACGGCGGTTCACAAGGCTCTTGAGGAATATTTCAATACACGTAACAAAAATACGCGTGTTGCCAGTACGTATCTTATCGAACGTTTCAAAGTGCATATAGAAGATGCGGACCTAGAGCCACCTATACTGGAGCGAGTCGTGCGGGATACGAGTAAGGCACTTTCGGGTTGGTATGAAAGATGGCACGAAAACTGGCCTAGGCGTACTAAGAACGAGCTTATGGTGCGTGGTGTACTTCTTGACGATATACTCCTGTCCGGAAAGCTGGACAAGCTCGAGTGTCTTGACGACGATCCAGAAGGTCTCTGTCATGATGTACGTGTCGTCGACTACAAGACAGGCAAGCCAAAAAGTAGAAATCAGATAGAAGGCACCACAAAAAGCGCTGCACGCACACCTGGGGCGGGGGCATACAAACGACAACTTGTTTTTTATAAACTCTTACTCGACCGCTATGCGGACGGACGCTACCGTATGCAGGAAGCAGCGCTTGATTTTATTGAGCCGACCGAAGCGGGGAGCTATAAGTATGAGCCATTCGTTATTGAGCAGGACGACGCACGTGCGTTGGAGGACGATATCCGCAAAGTTGCGCGGGAGATACGTACACTCTCGTTCTGGAATGAGCGATGTGAGGATCCCGACTGCAGCGCATGCGCACTCCGCGAACTCATGGACACAGAAGAAACCAAGCCCAAGACTACTGCGTAGGATTTGATGATGCACGGGTACCTACGACAGCGCTAGTGCTCGCAACAGGTGAGCCAACTGCTGTAGTGGATGTGACGTTCTGGAAGAGGTTCGTAGTGTCAGTACTCGCCGGAGGTACCAACCCGGTATCATGAAGTGAACTATTGACTGACAGTACCGCGCCTACCATTGCCTTCAGAGGACGTACGCCCGCAACAACAAAACGTTGATGCGGGGAAATAACGACGGTGAATGGTGTGCCATTTGCACCAACACCTTTTGCCTCATTGAAATCTGTCTCTAAGGTCGAAAGGTAGCGATTATCGCGTACGCAGGCAGCTAGCCACTGACGGTCTACACCTACCTGCTCCCCAAGTTCCAATAGTTTGTCAGCACCAACGGTCTTGTCCAGAGTTACTGCAGAGAACAATGCGTCCGCAAAATTCCAGAAGGCCTCTTCACCGGCCTTCTCAGCGACACACTCACTGGTCATAGCATACGTAGGTGATTCCGGGTGCAGCTGTACAAGAGGCATGTGTCGAAACACCCACGCAACTGTACCACCCTTACCATAAAGCTCAATAAGATGCTTCATCGTAGTATGGAACTCCTTACAGTAGGGACACTCGAAATCGGAGTAGACAATAAAGACAAGCGGTGCATTTGGATTACCACGCACGTGATCGGTAGGTAACACAGGTCGAACTTGTTCAAGCTGTGCTGTCTGCTCTGGACTTGTTTCAGCCACAGCCTTATTGTCCTGCTTCCTGTCTTGCATCGTGTACCATGCAGCAGCACCCACAATGATGAGTGCTATGACTGATGCAAAATATAGCGGATTTCTCTTTCGTTGCGGCATAGGTCTATACTACTATAGTTTGTACAGTTATTAGTGTACCACGGTGCACTGGGCGGATTCCATGACCTCATTTGACGCATTATTTTTGCCCTATCTATATAGAGTGTTAGCGAATTCCCACCCATACCATGAATCGCCCACCGCATCATCACGCGTGGTGCCTCAGCTTCGAAACCGAATACAAGTCTTGCCACTGTCGCAATGCACTACTTGCCGCCACGCGTGTGCTCTTTCCATACTTTCAACGTGATCTTAGGAAGTGCACTCTATAGTATGGCAGTATACGATGATAGGACCCGATACACCTCGGGTCCTATTAATTTGACATCTACTTAAAAATGAACTGGTCAAATTTCTGCTTTGACCCCTCAAAATTCACGTCACAGCCCACATGACTCAGCAGCAACGTGTGCGTACTGTTTGTGTGAACTGCTGCCACTCTAAAAGGTAGTTCAAACTCGTACGTTTGACCGTCCACCTCTACGGTGCAGCGTGCCTTTATACGGTCACCCGCGCACAGCACCTTTTTTGAATTCTGTACATTAAGTAAACTGTCACCCAATGAAGATTCTGACATGACAATACCCTCCTTTTTGACCTCTTGTAGATAGTAATACATTAGGTATTGGTACGTCAATACCATCAGTAAAATTGGTGTTTTTGTGAATCTATTGTAAAATCAGCGATGTTAGCATGTTTGGCCCCATCGTCTAACGGCTAGGACATCGCCCTTTCACGGCGGTAATCGGGGTTCGATTCCCCGTGGGGTCACCAATAGAAACAAGATCAGAAGCAAGGCCGCCTGCGGCGGCTACAGGGGCGGCACGGCGTGCCCACACAGCCCAGCCGTGCGCGAAATCGGCCTTTGCTTGCGCGAGTATGTCCTCAAATAATTTATAGTCTTTGTCCGTATCAAATATTTGTACACGAGCGTTAGCTCTATTTAGTCTAAAAGGTGACTGACCCCTTTTCCCCCGGAACGAACCCCTTGGTTCGTGACAAATCCGCGCGCTTCGGCGTGCCCGCCGCCTCCGCTTTCGTGGCGCAGCGTCGCACCGTTTTGGCTGCCTGTTCTTCTCGCGCGCCTTCGGCGCGCTCGTTGACTTCGTTAGAAGTCTCTTTTTGTGATGAATTACTAACCTTTGCTCGAACCTCGTTCGACAAAAACCAATAACGTTCGTTGCGCGCCCCTCGGCTCCACTGCGTTCCGCCGACCGAAACAAACACTTTTCTTTTCCGCTTTTCCTAGAAAATTTTGGGGGGCAGAAAAAATGAAAAAGCAAAGAAAAGGATTTGTTTCGGGAGCTTACTGCGGTGCTTCATTCCACCTTGGCATATTCTATCATGGAATGTAGAATTGGGACAATTGTATGGATACCATTCAAACAAAAGAGCATAAGCACATGATTGAGCAGCTGAAAGCTGCGAGGGATGAGTCTGGCTATGATCAAGAAACTGTCGCCGAAAAACTTGGCAAAACCCAATCATATATTTCGAAAATTGAATCTGGGCAGCGACGTGTTGATGTTGTACAACTCAAGCAGTTTGCAGAAGTGTACGGTAAGTCATTAGCCTATTTTATAAAGTAAGTAGCGGAAATGTTTATTTATGAGACTTAAAAAGTTTAGCGTAAAAAACTACAATTCAGTAATTGACTCTGGGGAAGTTGAACTCTCAGATCATGATAAAGTTACTGTATTTGCTGGTCAGAACGAATCTGGAAAAAGCTCTGTTCTAAAAGCCTTAAGAGACTTTGAGAGAAGTAAGTTTGATAAAGATTCAATTCCTTTTACTACAGGCAAAAAACCAATTCAAAGCATTAGCTGCACCTATGATCTGGATTCTGACGATGATCTGGTAGAGGCGCTTTCAGATATTTTGATCGACGAGCACAAATTGTCTGTTGAGGATGGCCAAAAAATACTCGACGCTGCAAAAATTAGTAAAATTAAGCAGTTTACAATTGAAAGAAAAAATGAAGCTGAGAAAGTCAGTACGAAAGTAGACGAAAACACCCTGGCAATCTTCTTGGCATCAATTCTAGACAAACCACAAGAGGTGTCAGAAGACACGGAGCCGAATACTGACAACGAAGAACAAGAAGTCAAAAAGGATAAATATGTAGAGCTTACTCAGGAAAATAACTCAGATGTTGCGGACTTGTTCTGGAAGATAGGACCCAAGATCGTGTTTTTTGATGATTTTTGCGACTTGCTTCCTGACAAAATGTTGGTCTCAGATTTGAAAAACAAAAAGACAGATACAAAAGGCTGTTGCGCAGTACGAAATTTGGAAAAGATACTTGAAACAGATTTTGTAGCAAAAGATGATGAGGAAGATTCTGTCAGACGAACTAAGGAGGATGAAGAAAATGACTCTTTATCGATTGATTTTCAAAATGATTGGGGTCAAAGGATACACGGTGAAAATCAGGTCGTAGTTAAGTATGAGTTCCAAAAAAGAGATGATGAAGATCAGGATGGTTCGTATATTAACTTTTACGTAGAGACAAAAAAGGGGCAGAGACTACCACCCAAACAACGAAGCAAGAGGCTGGTTTGGTTCTTGTCTCTATGGCTTGAGTTGAAAACTCAAGACATCGAACACGAGGATTTGGTGTTGTTGTTGGATGAGCCAGATCAGCACCTGCACGTAAAAGCACAAACTGATATTTTGAAGCTCATTAATAAGTTGTCTACTGACACTGAAGAATATCGCGGTGATCAGATTTTTTATGCGACTCATTCACCGTATTTAATTGAGATAGACCGTCGCAATCGTATAAAGTTGGTTCTAAACACTGAACAAGACGGGACTAGAATTGAAGACGTTGTAAGCAGCAAAATAGATACGGAGTACAAGAAAGATGCATTGCAACCGATAGCTGATGCTATTGGATTGAATGTAAGTGAGTTTTCTCCGCTTAATGACAAAAATGTTCTCTTGGAAGGCATTTCTGACTTTTACTACTTCAGTGCAATGCGGAAACTACTTGGCAAAAGTACGAACTACAACTTTGTGCCTGGTGTCGGTGTTAGGAAAATTAATGGGTTAATCTCTTTATGCATCGGGTATGGTCTTGAGTGGATATCGGTCATTGACGATGATCCTGAAGAAGGGGGTAGCGATTCCAAAACTAAATTTGAGGAGATAAGAGACTACGCTTTTGATGGAGATGAGGAAAGAACAAAAGATAGAGTCCACATACTGAATGGAATTGTGGGCATTGAGAATATGTTTACATATGACGACCTTAAACTAATTAATTCAAACATCATCAAGGCAGAAGACAACGATAAAGTGAAAGCAGTTGGACGAAAGAGAAAGGTTATTTTCTCTACTATGTTTTTTGAGAAAGTTGAGAAACAAGAAATTAAGCTTGAAGATATGTCGAAAACAGCCGTGGGTAATTTCGAGAGGGCTTTTAAGTTTATTGAAGCCCGATTTCCTAACGATGAGTAAATTAGAATCATTATGACTGAAGATAATACTTCAAAAAATGACGGATATGGTATATTTGGCAATTTAAGTAAAACTTATGATGAAATACGTCCATCAATACCTCCACAAATCGTTGACTATATATTTACCAATGTAGATCTTGAAAATCCAAAGATACTAGACGTTGGCTGCGGGACTGGTATCGTTACACGCCAATTATCAACATGGGGGAAAGTGACCGGAGCAGACAAAGACGCGAGAATGATTGAGCAGGCGATGCAGCGCAATGAAGGTAACATTGTCTACAATGTTGCACCAACCGAGAACCTTCCATTTGACGAGTCGACATTTGATCTTGTCACTGCGTTCAGTGCTTTTCACTGGTTTGCAAATGAACAAGCAATATCAGAAGTTAGACGAGTGTTAAAAAAAGGTGGAGTATTTTTTATAGCTAACAGAAATCAAACGGGGGACATAAGAAAAGAGTATCTGGAAACTTTAAAAACGTTTACGAATGAAAAACTGCCAAACATTAAAAAGGATTTTCAACCCGCGCAACTTTTAAGGAAAGGACAATTTAGAACTATTCTTGAAAGAAAGTTTCCAAGTATGGAGCGATTATCTTTAGGGGAAACTTTGAGGTATGTACAATCAACTAGTTTGTGGAATCTTGTCCCGAAAGGAAAAAAACAGGAGGCAATGCTTGCACTGAAGTCATTTTTCAAAGAACGAACGCAAGGTGGACTTGTGCACCGTCCGGTGGAAATTCATACCATCATGGCCCAAAAGTGAATGAGCAAACGCACACAAGCACTGAGCAGCCCACACGAGCATTTTATGCGAGTGGGCAATGCGAAGTGCTTGTGTGCAGTGAGCGGTCTCTCAAGCTACCACATGCTCGGAGTGGTAGCGCCCGAGCGAGCAAGGTGCGGAAAAGTAGCGAACGGTATTGCGTAAGCAATAAACTTGTTTAGTGAGCTACTTTGAAGCACCGCAGTAAGCTCCCGAAACAAATCCTTTTCTTTGCTTTTTCATTTTTTCTGCCCCCAAAATTTTCTAGGAAAAGCGGAAAAGAAAAGTGTTTGTTTCGGTCGGCGAAACGCAGTGGAGCCGAGGGGCGCGCAACGAACGTTATCGGTTTTTGTCGAACGAGGTTCGCGCAAAGGTCAGTATTTCTTCACAAAAAGATACTTCTCGTTCCGTAAGGTCGCTACGCGACCGAGCGCGGCGGGAAAAAGAAGAAAGAATATGGCGTCGCTCCGCGACAAACTGGTACGGGGCGGGCACGCCGAAGCGCGCGGATTTGTCACGAACCAAGGGGTTCGTTCCGGGGGGAAAGGGGTCAGTCACCTTTTAGACTAAATAGAGCTAACGCTCGTGTACAAATATTTGATACGGACAAAGACTATAAATTATTTGAGGAC
>Ga0114931_10009902_pt1 | contig 11378 bp, 9 predicted proteins | sample 2SBtaG_FD_89579 | JGI IMG/M metagenome (GOLD analysis project Ga0114931, IMG submission 89579) | Deep subsurface microbial communities from Kolumbo volcano to uncover new lineages of life (NeLLi) - 2SBTROV14_V59a metaG | ecosystem: Environmental > Aquatic > Marine > Volcanic | place: Kolumbo...
CTGGACCCCATGGATGCATCGTACCGCCGAGATCAAGACCCACCCGCGGGAGGTCGTCGAGAACGTTGCCGATGTGGCCCACTTCGGCCCGATTCATGGCAACGAGATCTTGAGCTTCGCTGCGAGCTTCGAGGGCCCCACCGCGACTCAGGACACGCGCACCACCGGCTACGCCAAGAAGGGCCGACTGACCCAGCAGCACACCGTAGCGACCTACTACGGCCCCGCGATCCAGTTCAGCGAGATGGATGGCGAGTTCAATACGGTCATTTTGAATGCGCATACGCCGATCACTCAGAACAAGCTCGAGCTTCGGATGGGCCTCCTGGTTCAGGGCATCGAGTACGAAACGAAGACGGGGCGCCTCCACGACGAGATGTGGATCGACGCCCTGCAGGAGGGCTACTTCCAAGATGTCGCGATTTGGGAGCGCAAGCGTTGGCAGGACGAGCCCATGTTGTGCGACGGAGACGGTCCCATCGGCGATTTGCGCAAGTGGTATGCTCAGTTTTACCAAAGCGCGTAAAGCGCTAGGCTCTTCGTAGCCATGACGAAACTACACACCCTCGACCCGGTCACTCTCGACTTCTTCGACACCGCGCCGCTTCGGGTGCAGTGCACGATGCTTGCCAAGTGCACCCCGGAAGTCCTCTTTGAGACCCTTCGCGGAGACGAGGTATGGACGGAGTGGGCGGGCGTCATTCGGCATGTCTCGTGGACTTCGGAGGCGCCGATCGCGCAGGGGAGCACACGCGACGTCACGATCACCGGCAACATGCTGGTCAGGGAGCTCTTCTTCCATTGGGAGGAGAACAAACGTGTCGCGTTCTACGTGACCGAGTCGACGATCCCAAACCTCACGAAGTTCGCAGAGGACTACATTGTAGAGCGCGTGGGCCCCACGGAAACACGGCTGACATGGGTCGTCGCCATCGAGAACGACGGGTTCATGCGTCACCTAAACCCGGTGATGCGGCTCGCGCTCAAGCCGCTGTTCCAAGGTTGGTTCAACCGATATAAGAAGATACTCGAGAAGCGCCAGGCCATGCAGCCCTCGCGCCCTCGTCCCGAGCTCGCCGGGATCTCGAGCTGAGCCCGTGCCGGAGCAAAGAGAATGACCGACGGAGCAGACGAAGAAGTTCTCCTGCCATCGCCCAACCCCCTTCATCTCCCGCAGTCCCCGTTGTCCCCGGCGTTCGTGGATCCGAACTCGAAAGGCTTGCCCTGGGTCGAGATTGGGATGGACATCATGTTCAAGTACTTGAGCGCGAACCAGAGCACGGGCGCGTACACGTTGCTGACGAAATACCCGCCCGGCACACAGATTCCGACGCACCGTCATAGTGGTTGGGTGTTCGGCTACACCATTCAAGGCAAGTGGACCTACCTCGAAGACGACTTCGTCGCGACCGCGGGGAGCGTCATCTGTGAGATGCCCAACTCGAATCACACGCTGAAGGTGTTCGACGACAGTCCCGAGGACATGATCCTCCTCACTCATCAGACGGGAGACCTGATCACCTTCGACGAGGACGGGGAGCTGATGGCGATCGACGACGCGCAGACGCACCTCGCGCAGTACTTGTCGTTCGCCAAGTACCAGGACCTCGAGGTCGACGAGTCGTTGATCGCTCTGTACTGATCAGTTCACGCCGCGCTCTTGGTCGCCCCAGAACTGCTTGCGCAAGGCCTTCTTGTCGGGTTTGCTCACTCAGCTCCTGAATTGCGCACAAAGCCTTATCTGTCTACTTTCGGTTTCAGGAAAGAAGGCGTTTGTAGCGGCTATCAGCACGGCAACACCTCCGCGGTCGCCCCCCTGTAGAAGGCCCTCGTGTCTGACGACACACGCCTGGCGATAGCAGCAATCCGGGGCCTTGGGGCGATCGGAACACCCGAAGCGCGGGCGGCGCTCGCATCCGCCGCAGCGTCTCACCCCAACACGTTCGTCCGCCGTCGCGCCCAGGCCGAGCTACGCATCCTAAACGCCCACCAAGGCGTATCGAGCACGAAAGACTGAAGCTTGGCATCGAGCGAAAAAAAGCCCTGGCTCGTGCGATGAAGCGAACGCTTCGCGTATAGCCCGGCGAAGATTTGAGGAGCCCGCCTAGCCTTCCGGTGCCGGCACAACGGGCTGGGTTTTCCACCGGCCGTCGGTACTGAATGCTGACCAGGCCCATCTCACCCAACCCACCAGTCGGAAGGCGAGCCACAGTGACCAGGCGAGCATCAGCAAACGCCAAACCCAAATGCTGAGACTCAGGATAGCTGCCTCTGGCAAGTCGTTGCTGCTGCGGTCGATGTACCACTCGAGCCTAGCGCCATGGCTGCCCGCCCCGGCGACTTGCATGTCGGGATGAATCAACAGGCCGTTGTGCACCGCGGCGTAGAAACACAACAGCGCTACGATGCTTAGACCAGCGAGCAGCACCTGACGCACGTTGAAGGCGCGGCGAGGGAGGCTCGGTGCTCGGCTGCGGTGTTGAAGTGCGAAGAACCACGCGACGACGGGCACGGCGACCCAGACGGGCAGAGTGACGAAGCCCAGACTCAGGAGCAGCCAGTCCCACGCGCGTAGCGGGCTTTGCGGCACGCGTGACAGTAAGAGCGCGACGAGCAGGGCGAGCAAGAGGTAGGGCCAAAACAGGACTACCGCGCCCCATGCGGGGCCATGGGTCCACAAGAGCCAGCGATCATCGGGAACGTTCACCCGTATGCGCGCGTTGACCACCGGCGCACCCAGCCCGATTCGAGGCGTCTTGAACCAGGTCTTGAGACCACCTTCTTGCTGAAACGCGATCTCCACTTGCTGCACGCCCGGTCGGAGAGTGGTCCGCAGCGCGTTGTCCTGCATCTGCAGGGAGCTCGGGCGGCCGTCGACCGTCACGCTTTGCAGCTCGGCGCCCTCGGGGAGGGTCCACGCGTGCACTGCGCCGCTGCTGCTGCGCACGGTGGCCGTGAGCTTGCTTTGCGTGCGCCTCAGCCCAGGATGCGTCTGGAGTGTGAGCGCATCTATCGTCAGCACGTTTCCTTGGGCGGCGGGGGGACGGTCAAACGTCAACTGGAGTTTCTCGCCAGGCCAGGGACGAAACAGTGGTTGCCAAAGACCACGCTGGAAGTGCTTGATGGGAGGCAGCCCCGCGTACTGGCAGCGATAGATCGGCCCGCATCTGAGCTCCCATACTTCCGACCAAGGCACGTCCTTCGGCGCAACCAGCGACAGCTCGGCGCTCGGTTCAAGGCTTGAAGACCAGGTAACCTGCGTCTCGCCGCGCGGCACGGTGATCACGATGTGCCCGTTGTCGACAATCGCGTCGGCCGTGGTCACATTCTCGCCGGGCAAGAGCGGTACGCGCACCACGTCGACCGTCGATGAGGGACTGATGCGCCGCACGATGTTGTTTACAGTCCACCGCACACCGATACCGATCGTCCGCCTAACTTCGAACCACGGTTGCAAGCGCGCGGCCTCGGGCTGATCGGTTGCCCTGTCTTTCCGCGCCAGCATGCGTCGCAGTTGAATCGAAGCGTCGGCGCGGCCGTTGTCGCGCAACCCGTCGACTTCCCAGCCTTTCGCATTGACGGCCAGATGCTTGGGATGATCGCCGAACCCTAGCGTCAGACTCTCGCCTGGTGGCGCAAAACCTTCGAGCCGCACGCGATGCACGCCCTTTTCGAGTCGTAGCAGGGCGAAGCCGTCGCTTGCGAGCGCGATGGCGCTACGTTGCTTGCCGTCCACGGTGATCACGTTCGGAAGCCACGCGCTTGCCGGGCCGGGCATCCGAAAACCGGTGGTCGCTCCGGCGTGCACTTCGGCGTCGAAGACGATGCGTGAGCTGGTGACGTCAATTCTTGCCCGCGCAACCGATACGCAATCGGGGGCGCACGCCGGCGGTGCAGTCAGGCGTTTGGTCAGCTCGTGGAGGAGAGCTTGCGAAGGCGCACCTTCAGGCGCGCCTGGCTGTGCCGAGGCGGAGCTCGGCTCCAAGAGGACTGCGCTGGCAAGCACCGCGATCAAGATGCTGGTCACCGCTGCACTTGGCTGCACAGGAGGCAGCTGTGCGCGGTTGCGTCGGCGCATCACTCCAAGCGCGAGGAGCACCAAGAGCAGGACACGCACGATCGATACCAGGAGATTGGCGCGCGGTGAGATCAACCAGAGTTTCACGCGATGATCGGCCGGTACTGGACCGGACCAATTGAGCTCCCATGAACCCGCCTCCCAATCAGGGATGCCCTCGCCCGTCTGCACGACCGCGTTGGGATCTTGCTGTTGAGTCATCGGCACACTGGCCAGGGACGAAACAACACCTCGGTAGCGGTTGCTCGACTTGCGTGGTGCGGCGGCGTCATTGATGGACTCCTCCTCGACCGCGCTGGAAGCCCTGTCAGCCAGCTCTGTTGGAGCCATCGGGCGTTTCGCTTTGGGCTGCATCTTCCGAACCCTCGCAGCTTCCATGCCGTCCCATCCGCTCGAGGCATCGCCGACATACGGAAACAACCCCATGCGCAACTGCGTCACGCAGAACGGCACAGCGATCAACACCAGCGCCACGCCCGCGCCCCACCAAAGCGTCGCGAGACCGCGACGCCAGCGCGGGCTCGTCACCACTCGTCGCAAGGCCAGGAGCGCGAGGAGCACCGCCCAGATGAAAAGCGGCGCGTTGGCCTGATGGTACGTGAGGGTGAGCGCCAGGAGCGCAATGATCCCCCACATGGCACCGAGCAACCGAAGGGCCGCGATCGCGATGAGCGCCACGAAGAAGATCGCGAATACGTCCCACCGCGAGAGCCACGTTTGCGACGTGTCATCGGCGCCCGAAATGGCCAGCACGTCCCAGCCCGGCGGCAAGCGCAAACGCGCGGTAAGGTGCTCGATATTCTCCGACCAACCCACGGCCGGGAATGAAGACCGCGCCTCGTCGAGCCGCGACTCGGCCATCACGTTGAGCTCGGCGCTTCGGATCTCGACCCCGCGCGGCACCGGATCACCTTGCGCCGCGTTTTCAGACCGCAGGTCGTTGATCAATTGTCCTTCATCGCCCAGCTGCACATGTCCGAGCGTACCTTCCTTCATGATCAAGCGATGGCTACGTCGCAGCTGGCCGGTGATGTGGTCACGTACGGAATAACCGGTGCCGTCTACGTCGAGCCACAGCTCGCGCGCGAGTTGGAGCACATTTGGTGCGGCTTCCGCTTTGGCGCGGCGTGTAGTTTTGAACGTGAGCGACTGTCCCGGAACCAATGAATACGCGGGCAGCTCGCGCCAGTCCGCAGGCAGCGATACACGTGATGTGTCGACATGGGGAGCCCCCGACAGCTCGACCTGGCGTAGACTTTCGTCGGCCGACCACACCCACGTTTCAAGATACGGCCACGGAGCGGGCGGCTTGGGCGCGGCGAGCGTTGCGAGATCACCATCTGCCTCGGCTATCACGTAGACTTCGTAGGTTCCGGCATGGACTTGCACCCTCAGCCAGCGCTGCTTGTCGAGGCGTGTCGGTAGCTGCGAGGTGACCGCGATGGGAACGGTCCGAGGGAGCAGCACATCCTTGAAATTGAGCTCGCGCGCACGACCCGAAACGTGAAGCACCAGGCGGGTTGTGACCTGCATTGGAATCGCGTCGGCGATCAAGCGCTGCACGTCGACTTCGAGGCCGTCCATCGTCGTTTCGACCTCTTTTCGTGTCCGGAGCCACACCTCGCCGCCTTTGTCGCGCCGCGGGTTGCGCACGCGTTCGCCTTTGATCTGCAGTTGCACGATCGCGGTCTCAATCGGCACAGGCAGCAACTCTGGCGCCGTGCGCCAACTGAGCTCGCCAGCAACGACGTGCTCCCCGGCTTGCAATCGCACCACCGGTTGCTCGCCTTCCTGGAGCACGACCATCGGCCTGTCGTCGGCGCGCACCTCCTGCGGCCACAGCGTCGGACTGCCAGGAAGCAGAACCTCGCCATCGCGATCGAGGAAAAAGTGTTGCTCGAAGCGCGCGCCCTTGTCGTGCACGACCAACACCAAGGGACCTGGCCAGCGGCAGATGGCCGCCCCGGCCACCGTCGTACAAAGATGATTGGGCTTGGCGTGCAACACCCACGGCACCCACGGTTTGAGGCTGTCGGGAACCGCGGCCGGTTGCATCGGCTGCGCGGCGGCACTCAGCGCCAAAAGCGCCGGCACCAGGAGAGCGAGGATTGAAGGCGGAGCGGTACGAAGATGCATGGGGATTCCTCTCGAGATGAAGCTATCGCAGAGTCACAAGCTCAGACGAGAAATCCGCCGACGCCCAGCGGATTTCCTTAGGCTCGTTCAAAGGATGGGCCGAGCCAGGCTTCGTGCTGGTGACCCCAAGTACGTGGAGTTGGAACCAGGTTGTGGGGTCCTCACGCATTGGCATTGGCCTAGAAGCTGAACGATACCCTGACTCCCGTCGGCCCCAACAACAACTTCGCCTGCGCCCGAATGGAGCGAAGTCCGCGCGCGTATGCTCAGCCGTCTCGGGCAATGAAACGAACGCTTCGCGTATTGCCACTCAGCTCCTGAATTGCGGAGAACGCCTTATCTGTCTACTTTCGGTTTCAGGAAAGAAGGCGTTTGTAGCCAATGCCGTTCACTTAGGAGTCCCGGGGCGGTTTGCCTTTGCGTTTTGAAGGATACTGACTGGCTTTTCGCTTGACCGCTCTAGGGTAACGGCGCGAGGAGCGCCGCTTGGGCAAGAGGAAAAGCGAGAGTTGTTGCCGCAAGCGTTTGAGGTGCGCGGGAATGGCTCCCGCCTGAGCCACTGCGCACCAAAGAAACTCGTCGCGAATGAATCGGTAGGATGCGATGAAGCTGATCCTCAGAGGGCTTACGTTCGCTTCCTTTGCCGGATGCTTTTGGGGGTCCAACAACGAGGTCAGCAGCGTCTGTTCCTGGCCACCTTTGCCCCGATAGCGGATGCGACGCACCCTCCAATGCAAGGGCAGCGTCGGCTCCTTTCGTCGTGTGGCAGCACGTTGGAAGCCTGAAACCCACGGTCCACGATCGTCAGAGAATCGTCGGGGATCTCACCCCAAAGTTGCCGCGCATAGGTGTGCTCGCCGTGCTTGCAAGGTCCAAAGGCGACCGCAGCAAGCATGTGTGAACGAAGCGCCATCAACGCGACCGCTCGCATTACGGGATAACCGCTGCCCTGCGGTGCGAGGCGACCGACAATGAGTCCGAACTCGTGTCGGTTCGCTTCCGAATCGGGAACGCGCAACGACGTTCCGTCCACTGCATACAACGCCAGGCCACGCCACCGATCCCCATCGACGCTTTGATGAGCCCACTTGTTCGCGCACTGCTCAAACAGCCACCGCACAGGCTCTTGTCCCAGCCGTGCTCGAGCCTGCGAAATGGCGCTCGGAGCCACCGTCACCTTGCCCGAGCCGGGCAACGCCAGGTCGAGCTTGTTCACCACGTCCGTGATCGACCGGTCCTTGAACAGCGCCATGCCGAGCACAAGCCACACCACTTGCTCCGCCGGCAGCCGTCTGCGTCTCAGCGTGGCCGCGCCTGTCGCATGCAGCGCCTCGTCAATCCACTCCCGCGGCAGGTGCTTGCGAAATGCATCGAGCTCCGGCGGTCTACCTAGACTCGCACAACCAGTGACAATCTCCTGCAACATGAGCCAACACCCCTCGGTGCTGGCCAGTCTGATCTCATTAGCGACCGATTAACAGAGCCTTCCCACGCCGACTTCCCAAAGCATTCCGATCACTTCCATCCCTAACTGATCGGCATAGCGTTTGTAGCGGCTATCAGCAGCGCCGCCCGTTGAAGCTCACCATGGTCGGATGCCCCTTTCCGATGAAATCGGAGAACTCTTGCAGGACTTTCGACTCATCGGGAGGCGCGTCTTCCTCGCCCCCGAAAGCGCCCAGCTTCTGGAGCTCGTAGCACCCGTCCAGCCACAGCACCCCGAGAGCCACCACTTGATGGAAGGGCGCAGGGGGAAAGCCGCCGACCGCCGCATCCCAGACCATGTCCGGATCGGGAACCGTTTCGATGTCGAGGACCAGGAAGGAGCGCGCCATCGGCCAAAACTAGCGGAAAACGAGAAAAGTCGCCCGCGTTAAGAATCGCGTAAGGTTGGAGTCCTTTACTTCATGAGGAGGCGGAACCTCCGAGAAAGGAAAACTCATGAAGTTCATCAACAAAGCAACCATCGTCGCCGCCCTGTTGGGAGGCGTCACGGCAATCGCGCTGACCGTGGGGGGCGTGGCGTTCGCTCACGGTGGCCCTCACAGCCAGGGAGGGCCGTGGTCACCTGAAAAGATGGAGGAGCACCTGGCTGAGATGACCCAGCGTCTCGACCTCGACGACGCGCAGGAGGCCAGCATCCGCGCCATCATGGAGCGGGCTCAAGCTCAGCGCGAGGAACTCCGAGACATGCCGCGGGGCAAAGAGAAATTCACCGCGATGAAAGAGCTTCGTTTCGCGACCGAAGACCAAATCTATGCGAACCTGAGCTGTGAACAGCGCGAGGATCTTCGATTGCTGAAGCGAGAACACAAGGTCGAGCGGATGGAGCAGCGCTTCGAGCGCTTTCATTCTCGAGACCAGAACTAGCTGGAGAGCCCGGTGTCCAATCGAATCCTGCTCGTGGAAGACGACGTCGCCCTTGGACAGCAAGTGGTGCAGACTCTTTCGCAGGCAGGGTTCGACCCGCACTGGGTCCAGGACGGCGACGCAGCGCGCGGTCTCGACCCCGACGACTACCGCGTCATCGTCCTCGATCTGATGCTGCCCGGCACCTATGGGATGGACTTGCTCAAGCGCTACCGCGTGAAGTCCGAAGTGCCGATCCTGATCCTGAGCGCCCGAGACGACACCGCAGACAAGATTCGAGGCTTGAAGCTCGGCGCCGACTACTACGTGACCAAGCCGTTTTTCCCCGAGGAGCTCCTCGCGCGCATCCAGGCCTGTCTGCGCCGCCCGAATCTAGTCGGAACCGAACGTCTGGTCGCGGGGGCCATTCAGATCGACCTCCAACGGCGTGAAGTCAGCAACGGCGAGGGAATCCTTTCGCTGACTCCCGTGGAGTTCGAGATTCTGGCGCTCCTCGTGCGAAGGAAAGGCTCGGCCGTCACTCGAGAGGCCTTGGTCGATGCCGCGCTCGACCCCGCACAAGACGGCAGCCGGCGGACTCTCGACGTCCACATCTCACGGCTCCGCAGCAAACTCGGCAAGGATGCACTTCAGCTCGAAACGGTCTGGGGCATCGGCTACCGCCTCTCCGGGGGGGCATGAAGCTTCGCACGCGACTGGCCGTGACCCTCGGACTGGCGGCGATCTCTTTGCTCGTGCTCCTCGGCTGGGGCCAGTCGCGCTGGCAGTCGAGGATCCGGCTGGACGCGCTCGCCGAGGCCGCCGTGCACCGAATGGAATCGGGCGGCCGAGAGCGATGCGAAGCCAATCCGGAACGCTGGCCCCGCGACAGAGACGCGCGGCGGCGTCGACGGCCGCCCGGACCTCCCGAGCGGGGCCTTCCGCGGTATCGGGTCTTCGCCTACGACGCGAATCTCATCAGCGCCAATCCCGACAGCCCCGCCTTCCCGCCTGAGCTTGCGCGTCAACTGAAGGCTGGAGACGATGTCGCAACCCAGCGCGCGCCCAAGCGGCGCCGCACGGAAGTTGCCGTTCGAATGCCGTGGAAAGAAGGCCCATGTGCGGTCTTGCTCATGCGCTCCAAGGGTCCGCCTCCGTGGTTTTCCGCCGCCGTGCTGATGCCCGCGTTTTTGGTCGCACTCGTCGTCATCCTAGTCGCTCTCCTCGCTGCAGGGCCGATCGTGCGCCGTATCCGCCAACTAACCGACTCGGTCCGAAGGATCGGAAGCGACTCCGAAGAGCCCGTTCACGTCGACGGAAACGACGAAATCGCCGAGCTGGGCGCGGCGTTCGAGCAAAGCCGCCGGACCATTCAGGCCCAGCTAGCCTCCTTGCACGAACGCGAGGCGGCGCTCCGCAACTACATCGCCAATACGACCCACGACGTCATGCTTCCGCTCAGCGTCCTGCAGGGCCACCTCGCATCTCTCCAGCAGAGGATCGAGGCCGGCGATTCGCTTGATGCCAAGGCCTTCGTCCCGAGTCTGGAAGAGTCGCAGTACCTGGGCTCGCTTCTTCACAACCTCAACGCCGTCGCGCGCCTAGAAGCCCACGAAGGGCTCAGCCATCGTGACCCGATCGACTTAAACCGACTCGTGGAGCGCGTCGTCGATCGTCACCAGCCGATTGCGAAGCGCAAGCAGATAGGCCTCGATCTCGCGGTTCCAGAGACGACGATCGAGTTCCCAGGCGACCTCACCCTGCTCGAACAGGCGCTGGGCAACATCGTGCAGAACGCGATTCGCTACAACCGCGCGAATGGTCACGTGGCGGTCATCCTCGAGGGATCCGCCAACCAATGGGCGCTTCGGGTGGTCGACGACGGACCGGGCATTGCTCCTGCGGATCGCGAGCGGGTCGTCGAGCCTTCGTTCCGCGGCAGTGAAGCACGGACGCGGCACCCACATGGAATGGGGCTTGGGCTTCATATCGCGAGCGATGTCGCCGACCGTCATGGCCTGCGCCTCGCGCTCCGAGACACGAACGGCGGCGGCCTCACCGTTGAGCTGATTCACGCCGGCTAGCGCAGCAAAGATCGCTCAACCCGATACTTGGCCAGAACCCCGGTCCGCGCGCGAATTGCGCGGCGGAGGGCTCACTCAGCTCCTGAATTGCGCAGAACGCCTTATCTGTCTACTTTCGGTTTCAGGAAAGAAGGCGTTTGTAGCGGCTATCAGCAGCCGGTCGTGGGCGGACGAGAATGCATGAAATGAATCTGTTCTCGAGTGGCGCGGGAACAGGCCAGCAGACGAGTCCGCTGGGCAATGCGAACAGAGGGCGGCGGGAGCTCTCAAAGCTGTGGGTCGCCTAGACCTTCGATCTGCGAAAGCGTCTTGCGGGACGAGAAGGAATATAACTAGCAGCATCCAAGCCACCGCGACGAGCACGTAGGAGACCATGATGATGCGGTTAAGGCGCAGCAAGAAGCGCAACTGAGGATCGCTTTCCTGCTCACCGCCTAGCACGACGAAACGAAAAAGCGCCCATCGTGATGACCATCCCACGAGGTTCGATCGATTCTGCTCATCCAGTTTCTTCACAATGCGTAACAAAGGCCCTGGGACACCCGCCCAATCCTCGATCTACTGCTATACTCGCCGCGTGCATCCACTCGAGCCCGTCATCAACAGTGCGCAGCCCTTGGTGCTCATTGGGAGCTCCGCCGAAGATCGGTTCCCGGCGTATTCCTACGACGCCTACACGCGGATGGGAAAGAAGTTCTACTGCCTCGACATGGGCGACCTGCCCGTGTCAC
>Ga0114931_10009903_pt1 | contig 11378 bp, 7 predicted proteins | sample 2SBtaG_FD_89579 | JGI IMG/M metagenome (GOLD analysis project Ga0114931, IMG submission 89579) | Deep subsurface microbial communities from Kolumbo volcano to uncover new lineages of life (NeLLi) - 2SBTROV14_V59a metaG | ecosystem: Environmental > Aquatic > Marine > Volcanic | place: Kolumbo...
AATGAGCCGTCGATGGCGATCAACCCGCTGCGGCCCAACCAAATCGTCATCGGATGGCGTCAGTTCGACACGGTCACTTCGAACTTCCGTCAGGCCGGGTACGGGTACAGCTCCGACTTCGGCCGCACGTGGACCTTCCCCGGCGTGCTCGAGCCGGGCGTGTTCCGCAGCGACCCGGTGCTCGACGCCGATGCCGACGGGAACATCTACTATCTCAGCCTCGGGATCACTCCGGATTTCCACACCGACATTTTCATCTCACCCGACGGCGGACGAACCTGGGGCGCGCCGCGCTTCGCGATCGGCGGGGACAAGCAGTGGTTTGTCATTGACCGGACCGACGGCGTCAGCCGCGGCAATGTCTACCAAGCGTGGAGCACGGCCGGTAATCCGTCGTTTCCCCGACAGTTCGCCATGTCGCAGGACGCCGGGCAGACTTGGCTCGGACCGGGCATAATTCCGGCGTTTCCGGTATGGGGCACGCTCGCGGTAGGCGGCGACGGGACGCTGTTCCTCGGCGGCCTGGATTTCGGAGCGGGGCTTTTTGTCGTGGCGCGTTCGACGACAGTGCGAGACCCTGCGGCGGGGCAAGATCCGAACAGCCTCTTTACTGGCGTCACGGTGGTCGACCTCGGCGGGTCGCTGGGTTTACAAGCAAGTCCGAACCCCGCCGGCCTGCTCGGGCAGACATGGGTCGCCACGGACACGTCCGGAACCGCGACCGACGGCAATGTGTACCTGCTGGCATCCGTCGATCCCAATTCGCCCGAACGCACGGATGTCAGATTCTCTCGCTCCGAAGACGGCGGCGTTTCCTTCAGCGAGCCCGTTCGTGTCAACGACGATCCGCCCGGCACAGCCGCCTGGCAGTGGTTCGGCACGATGTCGGTCGCGCCGAACGGCCGCATCGATGTGATCTTCAACGACACGCGCAACAGCGGACTCGACAACATATCCGAGATGTTCTACGCCAATTCGATCGACGGCGGACGCACCTGGTCGCGGAACGTGCCTGTCACCCCGGCATGGGACAGTTGGGTCGGCTGGCCGGATCAGGAAAAGATCGGCGACTACTACGACTCCGAGTCGGATGAGAACGGCGTCAACATTGCGTATGCCGCGACCTTCAACGGCGAGCAGGACGTCTACTTCTTGCGGATCAACGTCGGTCCGTGCGCGGCCGATCTCAACTTCGACGGGCAGGTCGATCTGGCGGACTTGGCGCAAACACTCGCCGCGTTCGGACGCAACGACAGCGCCGATTTGGACGACGACGGCGACACCGACCTCGAAGACCTCAGCCTGATGCTGGCGGCGTTCGGGATCAGTTGCCGGTAGGGCGACCGACGCTACGTCGTCGCTCGGCGATCTCTACGTTCTCGGGGGATGTCGGACCGCAGGGCGGCGTATGGCGGTTGAGCGTCCCGAGCATAAACGCTACAGTCCACGGCTCGCATTGGCGCGGCGGGTGCTGTGCGCACCCCGAAGCGCACACGGCGTCGCGGGCGCCGTCGAAGTGAAATCCTTGTGTGCTGCAAAGGGAGCAGAGTCGAATGGCCAAGCAGGCTTGTGACGTGACCGACCTTCGAATGGCCGGTGAGGGTAAGAAACGTATTCTGTGGGCCGATCGGGACATGCCCGTGCTGGCGCTGATTCGCCGGCGCTTCGAAAAGACCAAGCCGCTCAAGGGGCTGCGGATGGGTTGTTGCATGCACGTGACAACTTAAACGGCGAACCTGATGCGAACTCTCAAGGCCGGCGGCGCGGACGTCGCGCTGTGCGCCTCAAACCCGCTCAGCACGCAGGACGCGACCGCGGCGAGCCTGGCGAAGGATTTCGGTATCAAGGTGTTCGCGCGTCGCGCCGAAAGCGTGCAGGTGTTCTACAAGCATCTCAACCAGGTGATCGACACCAAGCCGAACGTCACGATGGACGACGGCGCCGATCTGGTGCATCTGCTGCATCACAAGCGCTCGGCTGACGCGGGCAACATCCTCGCCAGCATGGAAGAGACGACGACCGGCGTGATCCGCCTGCGGGCGATGGAGAAGGAAGGGTCGCTCAATTTTCCCGTGATCGCCGTCAACGACGCCGACACAAAGCACCTGTTCGACAATCGCTACGGCACAGGGCAGAGCACACTCGACGGCGTGGTGCGCGCCACCGATGTGCTGCTGGCCGGCAAGAACCTCGTCGTGGTGGGGTACGGCTGGTGCGGTCGCGGCGTGGCGATGCGGGCCCGCGGGGCCGGCTCGCACGTGATCGTGACCGAGGTCGACCCGCTCAAGGCGCTCGAGGCGGTCATGGAGGGATTTGAGGTCTGCCCGATGAGCGAGGCGGCCGCGAAAGGCAACGTATTCATCACGGTCACCGGTGACAAGCACGTGATTCGCGGCGAGCACTTCCGCAAGATGCCGCACGGCGCGATCGTCTGCAACAGCGGCCACTTCGACGTCGAGCTCGACATTCCGGCGCTGCGAAAGCTGTCGAAGAAAGTCATTCGCGGCGTTCGTGAGCACGTCGACGAGTACGTCATCAACGCCAAAAAGAGCATCTACCTCCTGGCACAAGGCCGGCTCGTCAACCTGAGCGCCGCGACCGGACACCCCGCAAGCGTGATGGACATGAGCTTCGCCACCCAGGCGCTCGTCGCCGAGTGGTGCAAGAAGAACCGCGGCAAGCTCAACGTGCGCGTCCACGACGTATCCAAAAAGATCGAGGATTGGGTCGCCAAGCTCAAGCTCGAGGCGATGGGCGTCAAGATCGACCGGCTGACACGCGAGCAAAAGGCGTATCTCGCCAGCTCCGGCGAGGGAACCTAGGCCGGCGCACAAGTGTGGCACAGCCGCCCTCGGCTGTGTTTTCGCGCAAGTGTGGCACAGCCGCCCCCGGCTGTGTTTTCGCGCCACCCGGGAGGATGTCCGGCACACAGGCTGCTCTTGCCGTCGGACCGCTGAGCCGCTGCGGATGTATCGAGGTTTCGACCAAGCGCCGGCTTCGCGCCGGCGCTTTTTTTCTGCGCTAACTCGCGTTGTCGCCTCCCGCGGCGCGGATCGCGGAATGTATACTATTGATAGAGCGGCGAGGCGGTGCCGGTCCGCCCGCGGACACCGCGCGACGACGATCGACCATTAAGAGTCCGCCGCAATAGTAGCTTGCGTGCGGAGAACCGTCCCCGACGCCGCGGAAACACAGCCGAGGGCGGCTGTGCCGCATTCTTGCGGCGGACTGTTAAGCGAGGTTGCGACATGCTGGTCAGCCCGAAACGCGTACTCTGGCCCACCGATTTTTCAGAGTTGGCGCTGCACGGCGGGCGCTACGCGCGCGGATTCTGCGAGCTGTTCGATGCCGAGCTGCACATTCTGCACGTCGTCCCGCCGCCGATGAGTCCGGATGTGTCGGTCATGATTCCGGCCGAGGTGCCGGTGTCGATATCCGAGCCGGAGGTGGTCGAAGCGTCGAAGAAGGCGATCGAGGCCTTGGTCGACAAGCAATTCGAAGCCGACGAGCGGATCGTGGTTGACGCGTGCTACGGCAACCCGTGGCAGGAAATCTGTCGCTACGCAAAGTCCAAACAGATCGACCTGATGGTCATCGCCACTCACGGCCGCACCGGGCTGGGCCACGCCCTGATCGGCAGCACCGCCGAGCGCATCGTGCAGCACGCGCCCTGCCCCGTATTGACGGTAAAAAACCCGCAGCGCGATTTTCTGATCGACTGAGGCGGCGTTCGCGGGCTCGATCAATCAGCCGAGCGACCCCGTAGCAGTCCGCCGCAAAAGTGGAGATTTCCGAGCGACGATGTAGCGGCTGGCGCCCTCGCCCGCCGTAGACAGTCGGAAACGGTGACTTGGACTACGGCCTGCGGGGGCGCGGGCCGCTACACGACTTTAGCGGCGGACTGGTAGCGCAACTCGGCTCGTGGATGCAACATCCGGTGCGGCCTCCCCACGAAATCGCCCTCAGATCGACGCCGCTCGCGGTCGATATTCTTATCAGTCCGCCGCAAGAGTGGAAATCGCCGAGCGACGACGTAGCGGCCGGCGCCCTCGCCTGCCGTAGACAGCCGGAAACGTTACCTTGGACCACGGCCCGCGAGGGGCGCAGGCCGCTACACGACTTTCGCGGCGGACTGTTCGGGCTGCGCGCGTGGCGGCCGGCTCGACGGAACTCGGGTGCGCGGATACCTTGATGGTCGGGTGCGGGCCGCACGGTTGGTGAATTGCCGCGGGCCGCGCCGACGGGATTGCGGACGGGCCGCGTAAAGAGCCGGTATTCATGAGCAGCATCGAAACACTTCCGTACAGCGCGAACCTGGCGTTCGTCGAAGCGCTCTACGCCGACTACCTCAGCGACCCGGAATCCGTGGACGCGCACTGGCGCGAATACTTCGCCGCGTGGCGCGACGCCGGGGCGACATCGCCGGCCGCACCCAGCTTCGAGCCCGCCAGCATATTCAACCCGCAGGGCGCATCGCGCGGCAACGGGCGCGCCGGCGCAGCGCTGCACGTCGAAGCGATGCAGGACCGCGTCGACCAGATGGTGCGGGCTTATCGCGTGCGCGGGCACATGATCGCCGCGATTGACCCGCTCGACCGGCCGCGGCCGCGTCCGCCGGAGCTCGAGCCTTCGTACTACGGCTTCAGCGAAGCCGACATGGCCCGCCCGTTCTCCAGCCGATCGATCAAAGGGCCGGCGTACAGCTCGCTAGGCGACATTTACTCGCGGCTGCGCAACACGTATTGCCGCTATATCGGCGTGCAGTTCATGCACATCGACGACATCAACGTGCGGCACTGGCTTCAGGAACGGATGGAGGGCAGCGAGAATCGCATCAAGCTCAGCCGGCGGGAACAGTTGCGCATCCTCACGCGGCTGACCGACGCGGTCGTGTTCGAGGAGTTCATCCAGAAGAAATACATCGGGGCGAAACGCTTCAGCCTCGAAGGCGCGGAGAGCCTGATTCCGTTGCTCGACCTCGCGATCGAATTCGCGGCCGAGCGCGGCGTTGACGAGATCGTGATCGGCATGGCCCACCGCGGGCGGCTGAACGTGCTGACGAATATCACCGGCAAGAGCGCCCGCGAGGTTTTTCAGGAGTTCGACGACAAGAATCCCGAGGCGTTTCTCGGCCGCGGTGACGTCAAGTATCACCTGGGCTACCACTGCGACTGGTCCACCGCCGCCGGCAAGGACGTCCATGTCGCGCTCTGTTTCAACCCGAGCCACCTCGAGTTCGTCAATCCGGTCGCGCTCGGTCGGCTGCGCGCCAAACAGGACCGCACCGGCGACCACGACCATTCGAAAGGGATGGCGATTCAGGTCCACGGCGATGCGGCGTTCGCCGGCGAAGGCGTCATTCAGGAAACGCTCAACATCAGCGAACTCGCCGGATATACCACCGGCGGCGCGCTGCACGTGATCGTCAACAATCAGATCGGGTTCACCACCTGTCCCGACGAGAGCCGCTCGAGCCTGTACGCCTCGGCCATCGGAAAAATGCTGCAAATCCCGATCTTTCACGTCAACGGCGAACACCCGGAGAGTCTCGCCGCGGTGGTCCGTCTGGCGACCGAGTTTCGCCAGACGTACAAGCGCGACGTCGTGATCGACATGTACTGCTACCGCCGACACGGGCACAACGAAGCCGACGAGCCCGCCTTCACCCAGCCACTGATGTACAAGAAAATCGCCGCCCGCAAGACCGTCCGCGAAGCCTACAGCGAGCAGCTCGAAAAGCTCGGCGGCGTGTCGCGCGACCAGGCCGATGGCATCGTCGAGCAACTGCGTGAGCAACTCGAAGGCGAGCTTTCCGCCGCACGCGAGCCGACCACTCCCAAGCGGACGATTCCCAGCGTGCTCGGCAAAATATGGCAGAATTACCGAGGCGGCCCGGACGAATCGGTCCCCGAGCCGGACACCGGCGTCGCCAGCGAGCGTCTTTCCCAGTCACTCTCGACGCTCGCAAGCGTGCCCGACGACTTCACCCCCCATCGCAAAATCAAACGCATGCTCGCCGAACGCGAAGCGATGGCGCGCGGCGAGAAGCCGCTGCACTGGGCCGCCGCCGAGTTGCTCGCGTATGCGACGCTGGCGTGCGAGGGCGCGCGCGTCCGCCTGAGCGGGCAGGATTGCGGGCGCGGCACGTTCAGCCACCGCCACGCGATCCTGCACGACTACGAAGACGGCCGCCCCTACATCGCATTGCAACATCTCGCGCCCGATCAAGCACCGGTCAACATCATCAACAGCCCGCTGTGCGAGGTCGGCGTGCTCGGGTTTGACTACGGCTACAGTGTGGCGTATCCGGATGCGCTCGTGCTGTGGGAAGCCCAGTTCGGCGACTTTGCCAACACCGCGCAGGTTATCATCGACCAGTTCATCTCGAGCGCCGAGGACAAGTGGCACAGCCTGAGCGGGCTGGTCATGCTTTTGCCGCACGGCTTCGAGGGGCAGGGGCCTGAGCACTCATCCGCGCGGCTCGAACGCTACCTCACGCTGTGCGCCGAAGACAATATGCAGGTCGCCAACCCGACGACGCCGGCGCAGTATTTTCACGTGCTCAGGCGGCAGGTGGTGCGTCCGTGGCGCAAGCCGCTGATCGTCATGACGCCCAAGAGTTTGTTGCGGCATCCGAAATGTGTCTCGACGCTCGACGATCTTGCGGCGGGACGCTTCGAGCGCGTCCTCGCGGATGATCGCCCGGCAGGCGTGAAGACCTCGCGGGTGCTGCTGTGCAGCGGCAAGGTCTTTTACGATCTGCACGCCGATCGCCGTGCGCGCGAACTCGACGACGTCGCGATCGTCCGCATGGAGCAATACTATCCGCTCGGCGTCGATTGCATTGCCGCCGCCCTCGACGGGATTGATAAGAACGCGAACGTGACCTGGGTTCAGGAGGAGCCTGCCAACATGGGCGCGATGCCTTATCTGCGCGGGCGCTTCGGCGATGAACTGTGCGGGCGCGCGCTGGACTATGTAGCGCGTCCCGAGTCGGCCAGTCCGGCGACCGGATCGGGCGCGGCTCATAAGCTGGAACAACGCCGCCTGCTGGATGAGGCATTCGCAGAGAGGCCGGCCGCGCGGGTGTAGGGCGGGTTCCACCCGCCGCCGCTCGGCGGTTGACGGGAGTTTCGCACCGAGCGCGGACGTCGCAAACGAAGGGCGGGCGTAGCTCACCCTACTCGCGCAAGGCGCCAGGAAACCCGGCTGGAAAGCACCAGCCAAACGGAGCAACAAACATGCCCACCGAACTGCTCGTACCGTCCGCCGGTGAATCGATCACTGAGGTCATGATCGGCGACTGGCTCAAACCCGACGGCCAATTCGTCGAGACCGACTAACCGGTCGTCGAGATCGAGACCGACAAGGCTTCGATGGAACTCCCCGCGCCGAAGGCCGGGATCCTGGTACACAAGAAGAACGCAGGCGACACGGCCGGCGTCGGCGAGTTGATCGGCGTTATCGAAGAATCCGATGCGCCGCCCACCGCTGCCGCTGCTACGCCCGTCGCCGAACCGGCCACACAATCGCTGGAAACCAACACCGCCAACTCGCCGCGCGTGATGCCCGCCGCGCAACGCGCCCTCGACGAGCGCGGGCTGACGTCCACAGAGGTGCAGGCCAGCGGGCCCGGAGGTCGGCTGCTCAAGGAGGACGTTCTCCGCCACACCCCGACGCCAAACGTCGCGCCCGCCAGAACCTCCGCATCCGGTGTGTCGGGGAAGACCAACGGACCGTCCGCGAAGGCCGCGCCGACCGCCGCCGCGCGGTCCTCCGAGGGTGATGAAGAAGTCGTTCCCATGACGATGCTTCGCCGCCGCATCGCCGAGCGGCTGGTCGAGGCCCAGCAACAGGCGGCGCTGCTGACGACGTTCAACGAGATTGACATGACCGCCGTGCTCGCACTGCGCAAGCAGCGTCAGGACGCGTTTGTCAAGCGTTACGGGATCAAGCTCGGGTTCATGTCGTTCTTCGTCAAAGCGGCCATCGACGCACTCAAGCTGATCCCCGCCGTCAACGCTGAAATCCGCGGGACCGACGTGGTGTACAAGAATCATTTCGACATCGGCGTCGCCGTCAGTACCGAAGCGGGCTTGGTTGTGCCCGTCGTGCGCGACGCGGACCGCAAGAGTTTCTCGCAGCTCGAACAGGAAATCGCCGATCTCGCCGGCCGCGCCAGAAAGCGCAAACTCAACCTCGAAGAACTCCAAGGCGGGACATTCACGATCAGCAACGGCGGCATCTTCGGCTCGCTGATGTCCACGCCTATCGTCAACCCGCCTCAATCGGGCATCCTCGGTCTGCACGCGATTCAGGAACGCCCCGTCGCCCGCGACGGGCAGGTCGAGATTCGCCGCATGATGTACGTCGCGCTGAGCTACGACCACCGCATCGTCGACGGCCGTGAGTCCGTCACGTTCCTCAAGCGCATCAAAGAGTGCATCGAAGACCCGACCCGAATGCTGATCGAGGTATAACACCATATCCACAAGCCCGCGCCGCGCCGCCCGCCGCTGCGAAACCCCGTTTCCCCCGGCAGCGTCCCGCCTCCGCAGCGGACGACTCGCAGCGGCGACTGCCCATCGGCATCTTTATCCGCGGACGCCGCCCACCAATTGCTGAGTGAAGAGTACCGAAACAAAGTGCGCAGCGCGCTCCGCGCAAGAATCTACGAAGAGGTCAGTCGAAACGAAGAACGCACCGGACGTAAGTGCCGGTGCGTTCGTAGATTGTGTCAATCGGGGTGACTGGATTTGAACCAGCGACCTCTGCGTCCCGAACGCAGCGCTCTAGCCAGGCTGAGCTACACCCCGTGCGTTTCATGTCCGCCGGTTCTTGTCCGACGCAACGGCATAGCGTAACGCAAAGGCGTTCGCATGCAAGGGCGGCGACCCTATCCTCGAGTCGCCTGAGAGGCGGCGGTGTCACGCGGGCGCGCCGGCGTCGCGGGTCGGGTCGCCGTACGCTTGCGCCGGCTCGCGGGTCGAATCGATCGGGGGCTGATCCGGCTGGGAGCGGCGCTCGACTTTGGCAAGGTCGACCAGCGCTCTGGACGCCGGCAGATCCGTCAGGAGCCGCTCGGCGGTTTCACCAAGCTGCGGCCAGCCGTCGGTCGCGCGTCTTCGGGCCCGGGCGCGGGTTTCGGCGAGCGCGCCGCGCACGTCCTGGAAGGCCTTCTTGATGCGGCAGAGGGCGGCCTCCGTGCTGCGGTTGGCGCTGCGCAGCGAAGTGAGTTCGCGCTCGTAGTATTGCTGCTGCTCGATGTTGCGGGCCTGTTGGCGGTCGCTGTGTTCGGCCTGGGCGCGCAGGGCGCGGGCCTGGGTGCGTGCGGCCTCGAGTTGCTGCTCGAGTTGCTCGCGGGCCAGTTTGGATTCGCGATTGCGATCCAGCGCGACACGCAGATTCAATTCAGCCTGATGCCGCGCGGCGCGGGCCTGTTCTAAGAGGCCGCGCGTTTCTTCGAACTTGGACTCGGCTGCCTGGCGCTGCTGATCGATTTCCCTTCGTGCGGTTTCGATTCTCTGGAGGTCGGATTTGAGCTTCAGATTCTCCGCACGCCGCTCATCGCACTCCGCACGGATCTCGACGAGCTGCTCGAGCTCGCCGGCGGTCTGTTTGAGCTGCTCGTTCAGCTTGGCGTTCTCTTCGAGCGCCACACCGAGCTGCGACTGAACGCGTTTCATGCCGGCTTTTGCGTCGTTGAGTTCCTCTTCGAGTAGCGTGACTTCGTGTCGGGTTTGCGCTTCGGAGTCGGCGCGGGCCTGGAGCGCGACCACCTGCCACTCGAGCTCCTGCTCGTGTTGTTTGGTCGCCTGATGTGTTTCGCTGAGGTCGTTGAGTTCACGCTGGAGCGCGGCCCGCATTTCGTCATAGCGATTGAGCTGCTGCTCGAGCTCGGACACGACCGCGAGCACGTCGCCCCATTCGTTTTTGCCCGTGACCTTCGGGCGCTCCGTCCCGGCGGGAGGGATGGTTCCGTCGGCTGCAACTGCGATTCGTTTCGGGCGAGAACTCGCTGCGCTGGTGGGATCGTTTGCGGGTTGCGGTCTTGTCGGTGCGGTTTTTTTCATGACGTCCTTGTCCTCACGCTCGCCGCGGCAATCGAGACTCCGTCTAACCGCGCTCGCTCCGTCGAGCGCCGCGCGTCACCGGGATGATTGCGCTATCGGCGGGATTTGCGCGTGGACTTAAACCAATCCGCGTGTCACCGGGCGGATTCCACCTCACGGGCCGAGCCTTCGCGCTACGCGCGTCTTACGGATGAGGCTGCGTCGAGCGGCGGCGGGCCTCGCTCGCTCGGCGGATCTGGTCTTCCGCCGCGGCGAGGTCTCCCTGTGCGGCGAAGACGCGCGCCAGGGCTTCGTGTGCGTCCGCGGAGTCGGGATTGATCCGCAGCGCGGCTTCGAGTTCGCGCTGCGCGTCGGGCCATTGGCTCAGTTGCGCGTGCGCCCATCCGAGTTGGAATCGGAGTTCCGCATTCTCGGGAGCGATCTTCAGCGCTTCGCGGTAGGTGCGGATGCCCTCGCCTACCCGTCCCAACTCGCACAAGGCGCGGCCGATCGCGATGCGCGGCTCGGCCGATTCTGGATCGGCGCGCCGCGCCGCGCGGAAGTGCTCCAGGGCCGCCGGCAGATTGCCGCGCGACGCCTCGAGTACGCCGAAGTTTTGTTCGAGCACGCTGCGTTCGTGGGGGGCATAGGTTCGCTTCAGGCTGTCGGCGTAGAGAGTCGCTGCTTCGTCGAAGCGTCGCAGCTCGGTCAACAGCAGACCGAGGTTGAGCTGCAAGTCCGCGGACGGGCCGCTCGAAGCGAGAAATCCGCGGTAGGCCTCGACCGCTTCGTCGACGCGAGCGGCGCTGACCAGGTAGCGCGCGTAGTCGTCACACGCCGCGCTTCCGCCCGCGCCGCGCCGCAGGACGGCTTGCATGCGGCGTTCGTATTCAGCGTAGTGTCCGAGCAGCCGGGCGCTGTTCGCCAGAGCGAGTTCCGCCCGATCGTCGCGCAGCAGCGACCATCGATCTACAAACGCGGCGGCTTCGCGGACGCGTTGGATGTCGCTCGCGGCGGCCGCGGTGTGGAGCATGGGTTCGACGCGGCGAAGTCGCACGAGGCCGATCTGCACCGCGGCGCTATGAATGCCGAAAGCGGCCAGGAGCAGCATCCCCGCGGCGAATCCGATCGCTCCACGCTGGGTTCGCCCGCCTCGGCGAAGTACGCGACCATGCAGCGCGGCGTTTTCCCGCGTAATCATCAGTACGACATGCAGGCCGAGATACGCGACGAGCGCGCTGAGCCCCAGCGCGAAGAGGAACGCGACCATGCCGTACAATCCGCGGAAGGCGAACATCGCACCCAGGAATACCAATCCCGCAGCGG
>Ga0114931_10009904_pt1 | contig 11378 bp, 11 predicted proteins | sample 2SBtaG_FD_89579 | JGI IMG/M metagenome (GOLD analysis project Ga0114931, IMG submission 89579) | Deep subsurface microbial communities from Kolumbo volcano to uncover new lineages of life (NeLLi) - 2SBTROV14_V59a metaG | ecosystem: Environmental > Aquatic > Marine > Volcanic | place: Kolumbo...
AGATTCGTTCCCTCCAAACATAAATTGTTGATCAACAAGTCCCCCACCGTCTATTGTAAAAGCATAATCTTTAGTAAAATTATATGTTGCAAAATCATAACGATAATGCCCCCCACCAATTTCAACTAAAGAAGCCCCTGTAACAACTTGAGTATTTGTTGTTGGAATAAGAGGATCAAGCTCCCATATATCGATTGTTGGTGTTAATCCGGTTTTTGGAATGTTGTTTTCAGTAAAAAAAGCCGTAATAATTTTATTTGGCATTATGTAACTCCATTATATCTTTCCTTATTTATAATTATAATAAATAGTATACAAGTTAAAATTGATAATTAACATTAATAATATAAATGGATAAAATATGTCAGTAATTGTTGCTCGCTCAATACCCTCAATATCTAATGGGATTTTTGGTAAAAATTTTATTTTTGCAGAAAACTTAGGTGTTACGACTACAACTCTAACAACTTTTCAGACTAAAGTTACATTAAATACAGGGATCGTTCCTGTTGGAACATATCGAATCGGGTGGAGTTATCAGTGGAACCACAATTCTACAGTGGATGATTTTGAAGGACGAGTTGTATTAGATGCAGTTAATATTTTAGATTATATACAAGCAGAACCTAAAGATTCTGCTGCGAACAACGGAGCAATAGGTCCACCTAATAGTCCCTTTAGCACTACTGGAACAGATCAACGTTTTTCTACAAGTGGATTTGTTCACGTTCCACTAACAGCTATTGCTAATTCGATACTTATTGATTTTAGAACTAATAATACAGCAAAAGAATCGAGTATATGGAATGCCCGCCTTGAATTTTGGAGAGTTGCATAATGTCAGTAATAGTAAATAAAGTAGCTCCTTCTATAATGCTTTGTCCAGAAGCACTTCGTACAGAAGTTAATAACAATGTTAACATTGCACCTTTTTGCGAAAACATAACTGTAACAAATGAAGTAAACATTGAGTTTATATTTACAACTGCCTTAACAGTTTCTGAGGATTTGGAGCTTGATTTGGTTGTAGATTCTTTTGTGTGTCCACCTGGAACGGGTGGAACTCCTGGAGGAATAGATCCTTCAGCGGGTATTATTATTGAAAGAGATGGAACTCCATTAATAAGTGACGTAACAATTATTAATTTTGAGGGAGCAGTGGCAACAACCGATGATCTTAGTTCAAAAGCTACTGTACATATCGGTCATTTATTTGTAAAAAACGGAACTGGTAGCTCAATTGCAGGTGGAACTCCAGTTTATAGTACAGGATTTGATATAATAAAAAAAGAACCAATAGTTGCACCAGCAGATGCTAGTCAGGTAGGCAAAATGCCAGCTCTTGGTATTATGGAAAAAACAGTTCTTCCTGGTAATTCTGAATTGGTTGTTATCTCAGGTGAGGTAGATGGAATTGATACAAGTAGTTTTCTCGTATCATCTCCAGTTTATGTTGCTCCAGGCGGTGGTTTAACTACAACAAGACCATCTGGAGCAGGGAATTTGGTTCAAAAAATGGGACAAGTTGCTATTTCCGATATTACAAATGGTGAAATAATTGTTATTGGTGCTGGGAGAACCAATGATGTTCCAAACATTACTAAAGATTTTTTCTGGGTTGGTGATAGCAATGATGTTGCAGTACCAACAAAATTAACTTCTTTAAGTATTCCACCTGTTTCGGTATTGCCTTCAACAACTAAAAACATAGATATAATTCCAGTATCTGATATAAGAGCTGTCAAATGGTTAATTACTGTAATGGATGTAGTCACTCTGAATATTGAAGCTAGTGAAATTTATGCACTTCATACATCAGGAATAACTTCACATCATAATATTGAAGGAATAATAGGTGATACTTCAATTAATTATGTTATTGATGTTGTTATTTCAGGAACAGATCTTGTTTTAGTTCTTACAAATAATGAACCAACAAACACGTTAACAGTTAATACCACTCGAATTCCAATATATTCATAAATATTAAAAAGGATTAAACTAAAATAGGAGCAAATTCACATGGCATTAGATTTTTTTAGAATTACTAAAGGATTAGAATTAGATAATATTCAACTTCTTGAAGGATCCGGCGTTCCTGGAGCAGCTGGAGACACTTCTTTGGCTCCTGTAGGGTCAATTTATACTGATGAATCGAATGGTGATTTATACACCAAAGTGTTGGCAGGTGTTGGAACAAACAAATGGGAGTTGTTAGCTACAAAAACTTATGTTGATATGCAGATTGGTGCTACAATTTCGTGGAGAGAGCCTGTTGAAGTAGCTGATTTGGTATCAACATCGATACCTGCTGCAACTGTGAATGTTGTTGATGGTGTCACCATAACATCGGGTATGAGAGTATTGTTTCCAGCCGCAACAACAAGTACAGATCAAAATGTTTGGGTAGCATCTGGTTCAACTGGAGCGTGGACATGGACAGAAGACACAAATGCTGAATCTGCTGGGGATACAGTATATGTATCACAGGGAACTTCTAGTGGAAAGCGGTTTACTTATAACGGAACCACATGGGTTCAAACAGATGGAACAACAGTTGATGAACTTGGTTTTATTCGTTCATTTATAGGGAAAAACGCTGCAGGGTCGGAAACTCCAAATTATTCTTCAATAACACAAATAACACAGAATGCAAATTTAGAAACTGTTGCAGGTGAGTTAGATGCCGCTATTGGAGCAGATGTAACAACAGATACAATCATTACTGGTGGTAACTCAGCCAATGCTAATATTCAAGCATTGTCTTCTGCATTAGAAGGGGATTCTCTTGAAGTAACCGCAACATCAGTAACAACATTAATTACGCTTGATTCTGTAGTAGCAGAGATGGGTAAGTGGATTGTTCGAGCTGAACAAGTTGGAACGTTAACAAATGTTGAGGCTATGGAAATAATTGCTGTTCATAATGGAACATCAGTTGATGTGACAGCATATGCTAAACTTAAACTTGGTTCAGCAATTACAGGATTAGATTTTGATGTGACTCTTACAGGTGGTAATACATTAAATCTCACAGTAATGTCTACTGCAGCAGCTAATGTAACTTCTAAGAGAGTGAGTGTTTTTTAAAGGGAAATTTTAATTTTGTTTGATTTTGGAAAAGCTTTTGATGTTGATGTTTTAAGTCTTGGAGAATCCGTTGGGATATTTCCGGGATCTTTTGATCCGTCAACTGGATTAGGTCAAGCTGCTCCAATTGGTTCATTGTTTATTCGAACAGGAACGACAGAAGTATATCAAAAGAATGGAGTAGCAGATACAGATTGGATTATTTTTGATCCTTCTCTTTCATCAAACAACGAAAAAATACTTCAAGCAAAATGTGGACCAATAGGTCAGTTGTCGGGTACTTCGATTATTCCTTTGGATAGTTCCCTACCACAAATTACTGAAGGTTCTGAGCTTTGGTCTACTACAATAACACCACTTAAAACAACTAGTGTGTTCAAAATTACATCTTCAAGTTTGGTTTCTGGTAAACATTTAGATGATGATCATGATTTGGGGGTTGTTTTAAGTGTATTTCGAGATTCGTTATGTGTTGGATCAGCAACTGAAATGTATGGAGAAATTGATGATGACAACACTCCAATGAAAATGGTTTCATTTTCTATATATGATGCACCTGGAATACTAACTCCTATTACATATAGTGTTCGTGTTGGAAAGAGTGCCTCTCATTCAGGAACGTGGTATATAAATTCTCGCCCTCATCTTTCGACACCATTAGGGAACACATTTTTACAAAATGCATATTCTATAGAAGAGATAGGAGTGTAAAATGTCTTCTTATATAGATATAATTGGAGAATTTTACCCTACTGCTGAATGTTATTCAGCAGGCGATCCAAATGTATATTCTTCAATAGTTTGGACTACTACACCAATTTCTCAAGCTACCTTAGATACATTAATGTTTTCTAAAGAACAAACAGATAAAATAATGTTATTTGGATCATATGCAAAATTGGATATAGAAAATGGATTTTATTCATCGGCATTGGGAACGCCTTATTATTATGATTCAACTATAGAAGATCAATTAAATATAGTTGGCGCAACAGCATCAGGTATTGATATGTATTTTTCAAATAGAAAACCAGTAGCTGGATATCAAGAGGTAAATGTAGGTGGGGCTGTTGTAGGAACCGATGCTACTGGGTTGGCAAATGATACGACTTCTTATACTGTAGAATTGCAAATTGATGGAGTGAGCACATTTGTTAGTGTTGCAGGTCAAGATGCACAAACATATACGTTGTTACTTGCACAAATTCAAACACAACTTGATCTTACATCTGCTGGAACTATAACGTTAAATGCGGGCAACATTAAAATAGAAAGTGCTACTTTTGGAATTACTTCAACTGTTAATATTGTTTCACCAGTTCTTTTTAGTTCCCTAACTCAATATGTAGGAATATTAGTAGCAGTTCCTGGAGTTGATCCAAATTTAATTGCTAAAAACTATATGTTACACACTGCTGCACAACTCAAACAAGTTCTTGATGATGGTGCAGCTACAAAACTAACTATTTTACAAAAATTTAATACTAAAAAAGTTCAGATTCTAGCAGCTGTAGATTCTGCAGCTTTAGCAGCAATTGTGTGGTAACTGTTACATTTACTAAATTAATAAATATATTTAAATAGAGGGCAAAATGAAAAAGTTTTCACTTATTAAAGAGTTTGAAAAAAATATACACAATCCATCTCCCTTGCCTTCGGGAATTAAATATCAACAATATGAGATTGACGTTGGAGGAAAGAAGGAAACAATTAACATTCCTTTACGTGAAGCAGAAAATTTTGAAAGAGAACTTTTAAAGTATAATTCTTTTAAAAAATATAATTCTTTTAAAAATTCTGAATTAAAAATGTTATTACGAAAGTTTCGTGCAATTACCGAATCTTTTAGTACTGAGGAACATTAATGGCGCAAATTAATTTTAGACAAGGTATTGTAAAACACCAAACAGATAGTTTGGGTAATCCTACTTTTTTGGATTTTTCAGGGGGTGCTGTTTCTTTAGTTGTGTCTCCCACTCCAACAATTCTCACTCTTGCACAAAATAATAAAAATTATTTGTTTACAGAAAAATCATCTGTAAACAATGCATGGTCTGGACCATTTGTTCCTGGAGTAGATTATTGGCTTTATTGGGATATTAATCTTGTAACTGGTATTAGAACTTTTGGATTTACAACTCTTGAACCATTTATTTCAGCTAATCCACCAATCGCTCCTCAAACTGGTCAAATGTGGTGGAATACATCATCAACAACAATGTTCGTTTTTAACGGTGCACAATTTATTGAAGCAATTCGTGTTTTTGCTGCTAAAATAGAAAATGGAACAACACTTATTAGTTTAAGTGACCAAGTTCCTAAATTTACAGGAACACAAGTTGGTTTAAATGTTCCAAATTTTTCAGGAGCCTTTGTTTTTGATACTAATGGAGAACCAATAACAAATGGAGATGGTAGTTTTTTTACAACCGAAGATCCCTTTATTACAGGTGTTCCAACTGGTGCTGCTTTAAAAGTTAATTCATGGATTGTTGAAGCAATAACTCAACAACCCGTTTCCAAAGGACAAATCGTTGAATTTAATGGATTTAATACAGTTGTTCCTGCTCATCCTTTAAATCAAAATAATGTTATTTTTGGTATGGTTGAAGAGGATGCTGTCACAAATGAACGAGTTATTATTCGTACAGGTGGAGTAGTTTTTAATTCAAATTGGAATTGGAATACGGCGGGTATTAATACTCCTTTGTTTATTGACAATTCAGGATTTTTGCAAACTACAGCTGTAGTACCAAATCAATTATCAGCAGCTGTAGTAATTGATTCTCAACGAGTTATTCTACGTGATCCCAGTGTTTTAGCTTCTATAATTAACACAGGTTCAGGTGGTGGAATTACAGATCATGGTTTATTATCTGGATTAAATGATGATGATCATCCTCAATACCTTACAAACGTTCGAGGTGATATTCGTTATTATGAACGCTCTATCGTTGATAATTTGCTTGCTGGTAAATTAAATTTAACAGGTGGGACATTAACAGGAACATTAACGCTTGCATCAAATCCAACAGCTAATCTTGAAGCTGCGACTAAAGTTTATGTAGATAATTTAGTCCAAGGACTAATTTGGTTACCACCAGTTATTTATGTTAATGTAATTAGCGATAGCATTAATACTCCTCCTGGGAGCAATAACCTTGGTGATCTTTATATAGTAGCAACAGGTGGGACAGGAGCATGGGTAGGATTAGATGGACACATTGTTCATTGGAATGGTTCTGGATGGAATGATGAGGGGTTATTATCATCAGTCGCGACAGGAACACGAGTAGGAGTTTCTATAGAAAGTTCTACTGTTGCAAGTGGATCATTTTTAGGACAAGATAATAATATTATGGAATTGACCAACCCTAGTTTAGGAACGTGGTCAGTTGTAACAACTCCAACACAAAATAATGCAATATGGGTTAATAACGCCGCATCCTTACATTCATTTCATCAATATTCCTTTTCAGGAACAGGTTGGGTTGAATTTGGTGGAACATCTGCAATTACTCCTGGCACAAACATTCTTGTAACAGGAACTGATTGGAATGTTAAGATTTTTCAGCAGGTGGTACAATTGAAGCGGCTTCGTTACAAGGATCAGTTCCAACAGATTTTACACCTATTGCACATTCAACTGATACTACAAATCCTCATTCAACTTCTTTGTTGAATTTGACGGATACAGATCTTACAACTACCTCACCAGTTTTAAATGATTCGTTAACATATGATGGCACAAAATGGATTCCTCAAGCATCTCCTGCTGTTGAACTTCCTCGTCCATATGATTTAGCGGCACAAACTTTTGGTGAAGTTGTTGCAAGTTCAACATTATTTAAGTTCGTTGCTCCTCGAGATATGATTCTTTTTGATTTTGGACATCAACTTCAAAGTGAAACACTCCCCCCAGTTGATTCAGATTTTGATATAACTCTTAACGGTACAACAATAGGAACTGCTCGTTTTTTTGCTAGTGGAATTGATCCTGTTGCTTTTGATTTTGGAGCAGCTGGAGGATTTCCAGGAACATCTGGTGGTGCAATACAGCATGCTATTTCCCGAGGTGATATTATTAGGATTATTGCACCAGTAACATCAACTACAGGATTTAACGATGTCTCAATTTCACTGCGTGGGGCTGTTGAACCAAATATACCTAGTACAATTCCCTTAACAGCTAGTTTTAGTCCTGTTGGATTAAATCCACCAATAATTACACTTAATGTTACTGGAGAAGCTACGTATATAGAATATGCATGTGTGGCAATTTCTCGTGACAGTGGTTCTACTTGGTATCCTTTGGATGCAAATGGATATACACCTAAAGTTTCTCCAACTGTTGGAATTTTAGTTAATAGTGTTGCTTTCTTAGATAGTGAATCTAAATTTTTTACAACTACAGATACTGTTTTGAGTATAAGAGAAACAAATTTAACTCTTTTTGGTTTAACACGATACAGAATTCAAGCAACTGTTTATGGCCCTGCAGGAATCAAAACTGCATTTGTTGATGTAGAATATAATGGAGTTTAATATTTTTGGTTGGTAATTCCATATTTTTTGACCATAAATATATTTGACCTAACATATGTTTGTTGTATGATATGTTCATCTGGTGAAGGGCATCAGATGTTAAAACAAAGAACACTTATAAGTGTCCCTTGACTCTCAAAAGAAAAATTAGAATAGGAGAATAATAATGAATAGATTAGAACAAATTAGAAAACATTTCGCTTCAGCAGATCAACAAGAATCTTCTCGACCAAACAACTACTATCCTTTTTGGAATATGCAAATAGGTGAACAAGCTGTCGTTCGATTTCTTCCAGATCGTGATCCTGAAAATCCTACAGGCTTTTTAGTTGAAAAACTAATGCACAATTTAGTTGTTAATGGTGAAAAACAAAAGGTTCCTTGTTTAAAAATGTTTGGAGATGATTGTCCAATATGTAAGGTATCTTCATCTTTTTATAAAGCAAAGGATGAAGACAATGGGAAAAAATATTGGAGGAAGAAACAGCATATTGCTCAGGCATTAATCGTAGATGATCCATTACCTGCTGACAAAGAAACTGGTGAAACCCATGAAGGGAAGGTACGATTTTTAGCACTTGGATATCAGTTGTTTAATATCATTAAAGATACTTTTGAAAGTGGCGAGCTTGATGAAGTTCCATTTAGCTATGATGGTGGATACAACTTCGTTATTAAAAAGACTGAACAAGGTAAATATTCAACTTACACTGTCGGTTCTAAGTTTGTTAGAAAGGCTTCTAGTCTTACAGAAGATGAAATTGCTGTTGTTGAAGAAGAAATGGTTGAACTCAGTACTTTACTTCCTGCAAAACCAACAATTGAAAAGGTTGAAAGTATGCTTGAGGCATCTTTAAATGGATCAAGCTATGAACATGATAGCGTTTCGTCTGATAGCGTTTCGTCTGATAGTGTTTCATCATCAGTAGATGATACTTCGGTTAGTGATGATGGTGAAGTTAATGATGACGATGTTCTTTCTTTGCTTGAAGAAATTAAGAGTCGAACCAAAAATAGGACCTAAATTTCGGTTAAACCAAAACCCAACGAGAATTTTCTCGTTGGGTTTTTATAGGAGAAAGAATAATGAGTAGTTTAGGTTTTTTAAAAGATTTTCAAAAACAACTAGCAAAGGTTGGTATTGAAGAGGGTTCATCAAAACCACCTAGATATTGGTATAGTACTGGAAACCATGTGTTAAATAAAATACAAGGTGGCAGTTTTTATCGAGGTATCCCCCAAGGCAGAGTAGCAGGATTAGTTGGACCATCCGGTTCAGGTAAGAGTTTTGTGTTGTGTAATATTTTACGTGAAGCACAAAAAGCAGGTGCATTTTGTGTTGTTTTAGATTCAGAAAATGCGTTAGATGATGAATTTGCATCTAAAATTGGTGTTGATGTAGATAACAATTATATGTATGTCGCTGTTGATACTATTCCACAAGTTCAAAAAACAATATCAGCTTTTATCAAAGGTTATAAAGAAGAATATGGAACTGATGAAAACGCTCCTAAAATTCTTATAGGAATTGATAGTTTGGATATGTTGTTAACAGAAACAGAAGAAGAAAATTTTAAAAAGGGAGTTCATAAAGGCGATCAAGGTCAACGTAATAAACAACTTAAAGCTGTTTTACGACAATTTGTTCAAGCAATTAAACATTACAATATTTCTATTGTTGTAACAGATCAGGTATATCGCAATCAAGATGTCATGAACGGTGAAGGAGTCTGGATGGTAAAAGATGCTGTTAAATTCTCTTTATCACATATTACAATGCTCACAAAATTAAAATTAAAGGACACTGGTTCACGTGAAGTCAAGGGAATTAGAATGAAGTGTGAAGGTTATAAAACTAGATTCACTAAACCTTTTCAAACTGTAACAATTGAAGTTCCTTATGATACAGGAATGGATCCATATAATGGATTATTAGACGTAGCTGTAGAAATGGAAATTATTAATAAAAAAGGATCTCGATATTCAGTATCAGGAGAATCAAATTCATGGTATTCAAAAGATTTTGGAAAAGTAGCACCTGAAATTTTAATTAAATGTGAGGAAAAGAGAGACAAATTTCTTGAAGCATTGATAGAATCTAAAGAAGAAATTGTTGAAAAACAAAAAACAGGAAAAGAGAGAAGAAACATAAAGCATAATAATAGTGAAAAAGACAACAAATAAAAAAATCACTGATTTTATTCATCGAGCACAGATTGTTCATTTAAATAAAAATTATGATTATTCTTTGTGGACAGAATATGATGGAACAACTAAAGCGTATCATCAAAAAAATATCCCTGTTTGTTGTTTAAAACATGGAAAATTTTTAGTTAGCTTATCTAATCATCTTCGAGGATCTGGTTGTCCTGAATGTGCTAAAGAAGTACGGGCATCCAAAAGAAGAAAGTCGGTTGAATATTATATATCTATAGCTAAAAAAGTTCATGGCAACAAATATGATTATTCCAAATGGACTTCTGTAAAAAACACATCAGTTGATAAAGTAAAAATAATTTGCAAAAAACATGGTGTGTTTGAACAAACACCTGCTGACCACATTAGAAAAAAAGCAGGATGTCCAAATTGTGTACGTGATCCATTAACAAGACAAAAACAACATCCAGCTCAACGGCACATTCCTTTAACAATTTATGAACACCTTGATGATAGTAATTGGTTAAGGCACCAACATTTGGAATTAAAAAAATCCATTCCTCAAATTGCAAGAGAATTGAAAGTATCCGAATCGTTGGTAACTTCTAAAACAAAAAAACATAATATTAATATTCAACGATATCAAAAATCATCAGGAGAAAGAGAGCTGTGTAGTTTTCTCGATTCTCTCAATGTTGAATATAAAACAAGTGATCGTTTGATTTTACATGGCCGCGAACTTGATATTCTAATTCCATCGCACAATCTTGCTATTGAATATAATGGATTATTTTGGCACAGCGAGTACAATGGGAAGGATCAGTGTTATCATTTAAATAAAACAATAGAATGTGAAAAACAAGGTATTCGATTGCTTCAAATATTTGAAGATGAATGGAGAGATCAAAAACAAAAGTGCAAAGATACAATAAAACATTTGTTGGGGAAAAGTATTAAAGGACATTATGGAAGACAAGTTACAATTCGAGAAATTTCATGGAAGGAGGCTAAAAGTTTTTTGGATCAATTTCACTTACTCAATGCTGGGATATCAGGGAATTTTAGATGTGGAGCATTTAAAGATAATGAATTAATAGGTGTCATGGTATTTGGCCATCAAAATAATGAATATTCTCCAAAAGATGTTGTTGAACTTAGACGATTTGTTACAAATAAAAAGAACAATCCAGGTGTTGGTAGTAAAATTTTTAAATGGGCTGTTGATAAAAAAGGATACAAAAAAATAATTGCATTTGTTGATAGAAGGTGGTTTACTGGATTAATAAAAACACATATAGGGTTTAGTGTAGTGGGTGTTACAAAGCCTTCAGTGTGGTGGACTGATGGTCATTATCGTTTCCACCGTCGTTTTAAAACTAAAAAGTCATTACTTAAAGAGTATGATTTTTCAAGCAATAGCACAAAACAACATATGTTAGAAAAGTTGGGGTATTATAGGATTTGGGATTGTGGTAAATTAAAACTTGAATATGTTACGAGTTGATTTATACAACATACTTGCCTATAATTTAAAACATGAAAGTTAAAAAACTCGAAGACTTAATGAAAGACAACATGTTGGTTAA
>Ga0114931_10009905_pt1 | contig 11377 bp, 13 predicted proteins | sample 2SBtaG_FD_89579 | JGI IMG/M metagenome (GOLD analysis project Ga0114931, IMG submission 89579) | Deep subsurface microbial communities from Kolumbo volcano to uncover new lineages of life (NeLLi) - 2SBTROV14_V59a metaG | ecosystem: Environmental > Aquatic > Marine > Volcanic | place: Kolumbo...
CCTTGATTTGCGCCCCGCCGACCACGCCCTGAAAAGCAATCTGGCCCTTTCCTTCGCCCTGTCGGGCGATTTCGAGACCGCCATCGCCCTGATGCGGGGGCTGGCGCGGGAACCCGGCGCCGGCCCCAAACTGCGGCAGAATCTGGCGATGATTTACGGCCTTGCCGGGCGCCTGGGGGAAGCCCGGGCAATTGCCGCGATGGACCTTCCGCCGCCGGCGGTGGCCAATAACATGGCCCTCTACCAGCGGATTCAGGACCTGCCCCCGAGCCAGCGGGCGGCGGCGGCCCTGCTGGGGCCCGATTTTTCCCACCGCCAACGGGCGGAAGACGCGCCGCCCGGCCTGCCACCACTGGTGCTGGCGCCGGAAGCGGCGCCCGAGGCGGTTACGCCGGCTGCCGGCGGGGTTGCGGCGCGCCCGGTCAGGCTGGAATTGCGCAGCTTTTCAAGCCGCGCCCAGGCGCTGGTTGCCTGGGAACGCTATCGGCGGATATACAGCGCCCTGTTCGCCGGCATGGAGCCCAAGGTCAGCGAGCGTCCGGCCGAAGGGCCCGAGAGAGAGGGGCAGGATGGCAAGCGTTTCGTTCTGGGAGCGGCAATGATGGCCCGCCCCGCCGAGGCGGCGGCCCGCTGCGACAAGCTGCTGGAAAAAGGCATCGGCTGCCACATCGTCGCTGGCGCCAGCGCCCGGAATTAGTCTTCCGCCGGGTCCAGCATCCGGTGCAGGTGAACAATCACATATTTCATATGGGCGTCGTCGACATGGGCCTGGCTGGCGCTGCGCCAGGCATCGTAAGCCTGTTGATAGCCCGGAAAAATACCGACGATATCGAGTTCGGCGAGATTTTCGAAATCATGGCCGCGCGGGTCCGGCACACGACCGCCGAAAACCAGGTGGGGCAGGGATTTTTTCATCGATGAATGTCCTGATCAGATGTTCGGGTGGGGCAGGGACGGCGCGGGACCAGCGACCTAACCCGAGGCGCAATCGATACAGGTTGGCGTGGTAAGGTCCATCTCCAGTCTGCGGCGGTCTATCGCTTCGCCGCATTTGACGCAACAGCCGAATTCATTTTTTTCCAGACGCTTCATCGCCCGGTCGATGCGCATCAGTTCGGCCTCGCGCCGTCGTTCGACCTCCAGCGACATGGCCTGGGAACGCAGGGCATCCATGCGGGTCAGGCGTCCCTGACGGGTCTGGTCAAGTTCGACCGGCTGGCGGGATTCACCGTTCCGCCGGCTTAGCCCCAGCAGTTCTTCCTTTCGCGCCATCAACGCGGTTTTGACGGTGGCCTGTTCCATAATGGTCATTTCGGTGGCGGCGGCGGGTATCCCGGCAAGGACCGCGGTCGAAAAGTCTACAAATCCACGGTTACCGAACATTTAACGCCATATTGCGGCGGTTGGCCATAAGGTTGAGAACTGGCATAGTGGGGGCCGAATTCGGTCGGCCAGGAAAAGAGAGCATCCATTGATGACCAGCAGCGAGCCACCCTTAAGGGCGGCGATCATACCGGTTACCCCTTTTGCCCAGAACGCCTCCCTGTTGTGGTGCACGAAAACAATGCGGGGCGCGGTTGTCGACCCGGGCGGCGACCTGGCGCGGATTACCGATGCGGCGAAAAAGCAGGGTGTTGAAATCGAAAAAATCCTGATCACCCACGGTCATATCGATCATGCGGGCGGGGCGGCGGAACTGGCAGAACAGCTCAATGTGCCAATTGAAGGGCCGGCAAGGGCCGATAGTTTCTGGCTCGATCAGCTCGACGCCCAGGGCGCACGCTTCGGATTCGCCGGGGCCCGCGGCTTTGTTCCCGGGCGCTGGCTGGCCGACGGCGACCGGGTGAACGTCGGCGATCAGACGCTGGAGGTTATTCACTGCCCCGGCCACACACCCGGCCATGTTGTCTTTTATCACCGGCCATCGAAGCTGGCGGCGGTTGGCGATGTCATTTTCCAGGGCTCGATAGGCCGCACCGATTTTCCGCGCGGCGATCACGCGGCGCTGATAAACGCCATCCGTAACAAACTGTTCCCGCTGGGCGACGATGTGACCTTCATACCCGGCCACGGACCGGTATCCACTTTCGGCCATGAACGGGCCGGCAATCCTTACGTCTCCGACCGCGCGCTCGGCGGGCAGGCTTCCCGGGGGCAATAATAAGGTCAGATTTTTTCGGCCTCGCTTTCCAGCGCCGCATCCATCTCGTCGTGAACCGATGGCGGGGCGACGGCAAGCCAGCGGTCGCCGGCGATCATAATCGCCCAGGCGCCGACCGGCGCGGTCAGCAGAATACTGAGAACGGCGACCGCCAGGATCACCTCGCCGGGGCCGGTATCCATGCCCGCCACTTTAAGGGCGGCCAGCGCACCGCCGCCGATGGCCGCCTGCACGGTCGCCTTGGGAATATAGGAAATCACCACGAACCAGCGCTCGCCCCGGTTAAGGTCGCTTTTGATCAGGCACAGCCAGGTGCCGATGCTGCGCGCCACCAGCCCGCCGGCGATCAGCAGGGCACCGGCCAGCCCGGCCCTGATCGCCACCTCTATGTTGACCTCGGCGCCGACCATGGTGAACAGGACAATTTCGGCGAAGACCCAGATATGGCCGAATTTGGCCGACAGTTCGTGGGCCATATGTTCGTCTTTTTCAAGAATGATGAAGCCGATCGCCATCACCGCCAGAAGGGCGGCAAAGGGGACCCATTGGGCGCTCAGATGCTCGATCCGAACCAGCAGAATGGACAGCGCCAGGACCACCAGCACCCGCTTGGCGGCATCGGGACTGAAGCGCCGGAAAAGGCGGTACAGAACCAGCCCGACGATCAGCCCCACCCCAATGCCAAGAACGATGGAAATGGGAATACCGGCCAGGCTCCAGGCGACATTGACGCTTTGCCCGGTCAGTATGCCGACAAGAATGCTGTAGATGACGATGACGTAGACATCGTCGATGGACGAGGCTGCCAGAACCAGCGTCGGAATGCCTTTTTCGGTGCCCATATTGCGGTCGATAAAGCGGATCATCAGAGGCACGACGACAGCCGGCGAAACCGCCCCCAGCACTGCCCCCAGGATTGCCGATTCGAGATAGCTCAGGCCCAGCAGCGGTGGCCCCATAAAGGTGATCGCCACCCCCTCTATGGTCGCCGGAATGGCGGACAGCAGCATCACCCGGAAGCCGACCCGGTTAAGGGTATCCTTGCTGAGCTCGAATCCGGCCCGAAGCAGAATGACGATCAGCGCCAGCAGCCGCAAATCGGCCGAGGCGGTCATCAGGCCGGGGCTTATCCAGCCCAGCATATAGGGGCCGAAAGCGACCCCCAGAAGCAGCATGCCGACCAGCCCGGGGATGCTGAGACGGCGAAAGGCCCAATCGACCAGAATGCTGAGAATGAGGAGTTCCGCAAGGCTGACAATCATTGACTCTTCCCTTCAGATCGAGGGCGCCGGCCAGCACGAAAAAACCCTGCCATGGCGCCTGGGTGGCGTTGACAGGGGTCATCAGCTCAACAGAACGCTTATCGGGGGAACCCCATCCCCATCATGCGGCATCCTGTTTAGGCGATGACCCATTATGAGTCAAACCGGACCCCTGTCGCCCGCCGATTTTTCCATCCTGTGGCAGATAAAATCTGTACTATGGCGACTGGCGCGGTGTGGTCGGGAAAGGCGGCAGGCGGTGAAACTGGCAATCGCCGGCGATATTTTTCTGGGGGGCGATCTGCTTGAGCCGCCGGGCGAGGCTGCCGGGCCGGCGACCGCCCGGCTGAAATCGTGGCAGGAGGCCGATTGCCGGATTGCCAATCTGGAACATCCGATCAGCGATAGCGCTCAACTGACCGGCATGCTGCATGCCCCGTTATGGTCGGTCGGCCATCTCAGGGAGATGCAGGTTAACGCGGTTTCCCTGGCTAATAATCACAGCCTCGATATGGGGGCGGCGGGGCTGGCCGATACGATAGCCATTCTGAAAAGAAATGGCATCGCGACGTTTGGCGCCGGACGGAACCGGATCGCGGCCCGCGCCCCGTGCCCGCTGTCGGAAGATTTATGTGTCTTCGGTTATTGTAATTACGGGCGCCCCGGATGGCGCCGGATAAAGGTGGCAACGGACGATAGCGCCGGTGTGGCGCCGCTTGACGAAGCGGTGATACTCGAAGACCTCGAAGCGCTTCCCGGGCACTCGAAGGCCATATTGTTCTTTCATTGGGGGCTGGAAAACAGCGGCATTGCGACGCCGCGTGACCGGCGTCTGGCGCGCCGCCTTCTTGGCCATTCACGGGTGGCGATGATTGTCGGCTCGCACGCCCATCGTTACCAGGGCTCGTTCAACCGCTTTGGCAAACCGGCTTTTCCCGGGCTGGGGAATTTTCTCGTTCCCAATTTTCACCTGTTACCGGGGCCGCGCCTTGCCAGGCGGCCCGAAAACAGCGCCGGGGTTCCGCGGACCCGGACATTCCACAACCCCGATCGCCTGACCTACATCCAGTGGCCGCGGGCGGCCCGGCGTTCGGGCTTTGTCGTTTACGATATCGCCCGCGAGCGGGCCCGCTGTATCCTTGTCGAACAGGACGACAAGGTGCCGCTGCTGCGCAAGCCCGGGCGGCTGGCGAGGCTGGCCAACCGGTTGCGCGGTGCTGTTTTGCGCGGCCTTTACGCCTTGCCCGATATTCTTTACCGGTGGCTGGCTGGATCGTCCCGACGCGGTGTGGAAAAAAATGACTGACACTCACCCCGACCTGGCCACACTTGAGCCCGGCTGGGTATGGCTGGCCGGGGCCGGACCGGGCGATCCCGGTCTGTTGACCCGCCTCGCCTGGCAGGCCCTGCACCAGGCCGATGTGATTGTTCATGACGCGCTGGTTAATAGCGCCATTCTCGACCTTGCCCCGGCGCGTATCGAACGTATCGATGCCGGCAAGCGGGGCGGGCGGCCCTCGGCGTTGCAGGCCGATATCTGCCAGACCCTGATCGGCAAGGCGCGTTCGGGAAAGCGTGTCCTGCGTCTCAAGGGGGGCGACCCGATGGTCTTCGGGCGGGGTGGCGAGGAAGCCCTGGCGCTGGCCGAAGCGGGCATTCCCTTTCGCCTTGTCCCCGGCATATCGGCGGCTATCGGCGGCCTCGCTTATGCCGGCATTCCGCTTACCCAGCGGGGAATGAATTCAGCGGTTACCTTCGTTACCGGCCATGACCGCAAGGGCGGCATATCGCGCGATATCGACTGGGAAAGACTGGCGGTCGGCTCGCCCGTTCTGGTGATTTGCATGGCCCTTGCCAATATCGACGCGCTGGTCGCCCGCCTGCTGTTTGCCGGTCGCCGCAAAAGCGAGCCGGTGGCCCTGATATCGCGGGCCAGCCTGCCCGACCAGACAGTGATCAGGGCACCCCTTGGCGATATTGTCGGGGTGGTCGCCGCCCGCCAGCCGGCAACCCCGTCGCTGATGGTCCTGGGGCCGGTGGTCGGACTGCACGATCTTATCGGCTGGTTTGTGCCACCGGCGCCGAAAGATAGTGAAGGCTGAACAGCCGGTCGTCGTCAACCCAGGCGTGGCGCGGTCGCCAGCCGGCCTCAGCCGCCATGGCCTGGAATTCGTCAATTGAATATTTGCACGAATTTTCGGTGTGGATCGATTCCCCGGCGGCGAAATGAAAGCGATGGCCATTGACTTCGACCGTCTGCGCCCGGTCGCTGAACAGATGCATTTCGATGCGGCCTTCTTCCTCGCGGTAAATGGCCCGGTGGGAAAAGGCGTCAGGGTCGAAAGTCGCCCCCAGTTCACGATTGGCGCGGACCAGCAAATTCAGGTTAAAGGCCGCGGTCACCCCCGCCTGGTCGTTATAGGCCGCTTCCAGAATCCGTTTGTCCTTTTTCAGGTCGACGCCAACGATCAGATCGCTGCCGGGGCCCAGGCCGGTGGCCATCCGCCTGAGAAAGATTGCCGCTTCCGGCGGGGTGAAATTGCCAATGTTGGAGCCCGGGAAAAAACCGATCGCCCGGCCCCGGCTGGCGAAAAAACGCGGCGGCAGGGTCAGTGGGCGGGTAAAGTCCGCCAGCAGCATTTCGACCGCTACTTCGGGGTGATGTCTGCCCAGTTGTTTCTTCAGCGCCTCAAGCGCCACCCCCGAAATATCGATACCGACATAAATGGCCGGGCTGTCGGCGGCATCAAGCAGCAAACGGACCTTTTCGCTGGAGCCGCAGCCGAATTCAACCAGCCGGCATTCGGGGCCCATCAGTTCGCGCAGGTCATCGGCATGCCCGGAAAGCAGCGCGGTTTCGGTACGGGTCGGGTAATATTCCGGCAATTTGCAAATCCGCTCGAAGAGCCGCGAGCCTTCGGCGTCATAAAGAAATTTACTGGGAGTCGAGCGCGGCCGGGCGCTCAGCCCGTCGACAAGCGCCCGCAAAAAAGGGGGCTCGTTGTCCGGGGACAATTGGGGTCGGGGCACGCTTTGAGTGTCCGGCACGACGATATCCTGACTGTTACGGAAAGATAGGGCAGTCCTAAAATAGGGGTATATGGCTTATTAATAAAGCCCTTGTGATCAATCCCAGGCGGGATGATGGAAGCCGGTGGGCGAGGTGGTGAAAATTTCGACCCCGGTCGCGGTAACCCCGATGCTGTGTTCGAACTGGGCGGAAAGCGAGCGGTCCTTGGTCACCGCCGTCCAGCCGTCGGCCAGCATCTTGACATCGTAGCGGCCCAGATTGAGCATCGGCTCGATGGTGAAGATCATCCCTTCTTCAAGTACCAGCCCGGTTCCCTCGACGCCGTAATGGAGGACGTTGGGGTTGTCGTGGAAGATGCGCCCGACACCATGGCCGCAAAAGTCGCGGACCACCGAACAGCGGTTCTTTTCGGCAAAGCTCTGGATGGCATGGCCGATATCGCCGAGACGGGCACCGGGACGCACCACTTCAATGCCGCGCATCAGGGCTTCATAGGTTATCCGCACCAGCCGCCTGGCCTTGACCGATGTCTTGCCGAGCAGAAACATGCGGCTTGTATCGCCGTGCCAGCCATCGACCACCGGGGTAACGTCGATATTGACGATATCGCCTTCGCGCAGCTTTCGCTCACCCGGGATGCCATGACAAACAACATGATTGATCGAGGTGCAGATCGACTTGGGAAAGCCCCGGTAATTGAGCGGCGCGGAAAAACCGCCCCGTTTGGCGACAAAATCGTGACACAGGGTATCAAGGGCTTCGGTGCTCACCCCCGGCTCGACATAAGGGGTTATGAAATCAAGCGTCTCGGCGGCCAGACGCCCGGCCCGGCGCATTCCTTCAAAGGCCGCCGGACCATGAATCCTGACCCCCTGGCTGATATCGGTGACGTCGTCCATATCCTCGGCATAGGCCATGGTGTTCCGTTCTTTCCGCTGCTGCTGCCGGCGTCTCCAGAAGTGACATTAGCCGACTATTCTTAAGGCTTGGTTGAGTTCTATCGAATCGGTGCTGATCCGGCAATCAAAAGCGACCGCCTCGACGCCGGCGGCGCGGGCTTGCCCGAAGGCCCGGGCGTAGGTCGGGTCGATATCGCCGGCAAGGGCGAACTGGCGGCAGTCGGTACGCTGGACCAGATAAAACATAACCGCCCGGTTGCCCGCCGCCACCATCGCCGCCAGTTCGCCAAGATGCTTGGTCCCCCGGGCGGTGACCGAATCGGGGAATTCAGCCAGGTCATTCAGCCGGGGCCGGTCGCGTTTCAGGTGGACATTCTTGACTTCGACATAACAGGGCGGCGCCCCGTCCGGGTGCTCGTCGAGCAGGATATCGATCCGTGAATTGCGGCCATAGCGGACTTCACGCCTGAGGCTGTTATAGCCGCTCAGTCCGGGCAGCCGGTCGCCGGCGATGGCCTCGGCGACAATGGCGTTGGGGTGGGCGGTATTGATGCCGACCAGCGCCCCGTCGACCTCGATCAGTTCCCAGCTCCAGGGCAATTTGCGCGCCGGATTGCGGGCCGGCGACAGCCAGCAGCGGCTGCCGGCCTCTTTAAGCCCGGTCATCGCCCCCGGATTGGCGCAATGGGCAATTACAACGCTGCCGTCGGCCAGCCGCATGTCGGCCAGGAAGCGCTTGTAACGCTTCAGCAGCACGGCGGGAACAAGCGGCTCGGGAAAATCCATGGGTCAGGGGTATAGGCCGCGCCGGGATGGCGTGCAAGCCATCGGCAAATGGGATGCGGCCTGTTATAAGGACGCCTATGAGCGATCAGGACACAAAAAGCACAGCGCCGCCAACCGCGGGGGCGGTGATTATCGGCGACGAAATCCTCTCCGGCCAGACCCGGGACGCCAATATCGGCTATCTGGGGTCGTGGCTGGCGGAACGCGGCATACCATTGGCCGAGGTGCGGGTGGTCAGCGACGAGGAAGCGGCCATTATTGAGGCGGTCAACAGCCTGCGCGCCCGCTACGATCATGTCTTCACCACCGGCGGCATCGGGCCCACCCACGACGATATCACAGCCGCCGCGATCGCCCGCGCTTTCGATGTGCCGCTTGAGGAAAATGCCGAAGCGGCGGCCCTGTTGCTCGGCGGTCGGGACCGTGACGGGCTGCGCGATGCCCGTCTTCGCATGGCGATGATGCCGGTCGGCGCGCAGTTGATCGAAAATCCGGTCAGCCGGGCGCCGGGATTCCGCCTTGGCAATGTCTATGTCATGGCCGGCATTCCGGCAGTCATGCAGGCAATGCTGGAAAGCATTGCCCATTTGCTGGGTGAGGGGGCGCCGATCCGGTCGCGGACGATTACCGCGATTGTCGCCGAAAGCCGTATCGCCCGGCCTTTGGGTGACATTCAGAAGGCCAATGGCGATGTAAAAATTGGCAGCTATCCCTTTTTCCGCCCCGAGGCGACCGGCACCCGGCTGGTCCTGCGGGCAACCGTCCCGGCGCGTCTTGATGAAGTCGGGGCGCTGGTCCGGGCGATGCTGCTGTCGCTGGGGGCCGAGATCAGGGATTAGGCCGGAAAGACAATCAGCACATTTTCGGCATAACAGACCGGCTTGCTCTGATTATCGGCGTTCATTGTCGCCGCCACCAGCAGTTTCAGGCCGGGGCCGGCGGGGGTTGCGCCGAGCATCGTGAAATGGGCAACCAGTGTGCAATTGACTGTTGCCGGGGCCGGAAAACGCACTTTCTCGCAGCCGTAATTGATAGCATGGCCAACCCCGTAACGGCGAAAGAAGGGGACCGTGAACGAGGGCAGCAGGGACAGGGTCAGAAAGCCATGGGCAATGGTTGTGCCGTAGGGCGATTCGCGCTGTGCCCGTTCGGGGTCGGTATGCAGCCACTGATCGTCGCCGCTGGCGGCGGCGAAGTCATTGATCCGCTGCTGGGTCAGGAGGGTGGGCCCGGAAACCAGAAATTCCTGGCCCACCAGGCCCTTGATGTCGGTGAATTGGGGCATCCCTCAAATCCTGTCGTTAATCGCCGTCGACGAGTCGACGGTCGACTATAGATCAAAAAGGCTCGGCATCGGGCATGGTTTCGGGTAGTCTTCGGGGCCAGCATGGATGAAAAGCGGAGCCAGTAACGGATATGCCGGATCGACCCTGTCAGGCTTCGTCGGTAAGCTGTTTCGCCTGCCAGAACCGGCAGCGCGCCGAATGGTGCGTGCTGGATGAAGAGCAGCTTCAGCAATTCGATCGGGCGAAGACTGTCCGTACCTATAAGGCCGGGGCTTTCATTTACCATGAGGGCGACGAATGCCAGGGCATTCACTGTCTTGAATCGGGGCTGGTCAGTTTTCGCAAATACGATGCCGATGGCCACGATACCCTGGTCGGCATGGGCAATCCGGGGCGCACCCTTGGCTACCGCTCACTGCTTGAAGGCAGCCCCCATGTGACCAGCGCCGAGGCGACGACCGACTGCCAGGTGTGTTTTATCGACCGGGTGGTTATCCGTGAGATGCTGGCCCAGAACCCGGCCCTTGGCTACCAGTTCCTGCGCCGGGCGGCGAAAGACCTGCGGCGTTCGACCGAGCGCTATCATGAAGGCAATACGCTCAGCGTACGCGACCGCTTCGTCCATTTGCTGCTGATTCTGAGAAACAAGTATGGGGCCACCGCCGAAGGCGCGGGGTTGAGCATGACCCTGCCCCTGTCGCGTCAGGATATGGCGGCCCTGGTCGGCACCCGCCCGGAAACCCTGGCCCGCACCATTCACCAGATCGAGGATGAGGGTCTGGCCCGTTTCAGCGGTCGAAAGCTGACCGTCCCCAGTGTCGAGGCCCTGTTCGCCGATCTTGAGCTTACGGCCTGAGCCGGGCCTCAGATATCGCGAAAATGACTCTTTGCCGCGCGCCTCAGGTCAAGCGCCATCAGGCGGGCCTTTTCGGCTTCCCGCATGGCCTGGGCGCGGGCGGCCAGATACTGGGGCGGCCAGGGCTGGTCGGCGTATTGGTAATGGGCCGAGGCCCGCAGCGTGAAGTGAGGGTCGGTCAGATGGGGGCGGGCGAGGGCGCAGAGGTCGGCCCGCCCGGCGGCGATGATGGTGTTGATCTGATCGGCGCTGGTGATGTTGCCGACCGCCATCGTCGGCATATTTGCCCGGTGACGGATGCGGTCGGCGAAGGGGGTCTGGAACATGCGCCCGTAGACCGGCTCGGCGTCGGCGCTGGTCTGGCCGGCTGAGACATCGACGATATCGCAGCCGTGATCTTTCAGCATGGCGGCGATTTTTACCGCGTCGTCACCGTCTATGCCATCGTCCCCGACCCAGTCGGTAGCCGATATGCGCACCGACATCGGGCGTTCCGCCGGCCACCGGGCGCGTACCGCATCGAACACTTCCAGCGGAAAGCGCATCCGCCCGGCCCGGTCGCCGCCATAGGCATCGTCGCGGCGGTTGGACAGGGGGGATATAAAGCCCGACAACAGATAGCCATGGGCCATGTGAATTTCCACCATGTCGGCGCCGGCCTCAAGCGCCATGGCGGCGGCGGCGACAAAATCGTCGCGCACCTTGTCCATGTCGGTGCGCCTCATTGCCCGCGGCACCGGCGACCAGGGGCGAAAGGGCAGGGCGGACGGGGCGATAACCTCCCAGCCGTCCTGATCCAGCGGGTCGTCGTCGCGGCTGCCCTCCCACGGTCGTTTGCACGATCCCTTGCGCCCCGCATGGGCAAGCTGCATGGCGATGCGGGCGTTGCTGTGGCGGTGAATGAAGTCGAATATGCGCTTCCAGGCGGCCAGATGCTCTGTCCGGTACATGCCGGCGCAGCCCGGGGTGATGCGCCCTTCGGCCGAGACATCGGTCATTTACGTATAGACCAGCCCGGCGCCGCCCACCGCGAGGCCGCCAAGATGGACATAATGCCAGTCGCCGACGGTCCCTTCATCGGCTGAATACTGGCACA
>Ga0114931_10009906_pt1 | contig 11377 bp, 10 predicted proteins | sample 2SBtaG_FD_89579 | JGI IMG/M metagenome (GOLD analysis project Ga0114931, IMG submission 89579) | Deep subsurface microbial communities from Kolumbo volcano to uncover new lineages of life (NeLLi) - 2SBTROV14_V59a metaG | ecosystem: Environmental > Aquatic > Marine > Volcanic | place: Kolumbo...
CCTGGTAGTGCGCCTCGACCTCCGGGTCGCGGACCATCGCCGCGATCTCGTCGGGCTCGATGCCGATCGGGTGGACGCCGAGGTGGGCGTCGTGGCTGGGCAGCGGGATGCTCTCGGGCTCGGACTCGAGACCGAGCACGCGCAGGCAGGCGTTGCGGAAGTGGCTGACGTACTCGTAGGTGTGAAAGCCGACCAGATCGGCGCCGAGCACGCCGCGGAGGATCTCATCGCGCACCGGCAGGGTGCGATAGGCGTCGGGCGAGGGGAACGGGATGTGCAGGAAGAAGCCGATGCCGCTGTCGACGCCGCGGTCGCGCAACAGGTTGGGCACCAGCATCAGCTGGTAGTCGTGGACCCAGACCACGTCGTCGGGCTCGGCCTGCTCGGCGATGGCGTCGGCGAAGCGCTCGTTGACCGCGACGTAGTCGGCCCACGCCCGCTTGTCCACCGGCGCGCCGCCGAGGTTGTGGAACAGCGGCCACAAGACGCGATTGGAGATCTCCTCGTAGAAGCCGCCGACCTCGGCCTCGTCGAGGAACACCGGCACCGCGCGGGTGCGGTCGTCGGTGGCCGCCAGGACCTGGCGGATCGGCTCCTCGTCGGCCGGATCGACCGGCACCCCCGGCCAGCCGATCCAGGTGAACGGGCGATCGGCCGCCACCGCTCGCAGCGCTGTCGCCAGGCCTCCAGGGCTGGGACGTGCCCGCCAGCCCCCCTGCTCGCGCGACAGCGCCACGGGCAACCGGGCCGAGGCGATGATGAGCTTTGACCCGCGCACGGCGACGTATCTTATACTCCACCCTCTCCGATGAAACTCGCGCTCCTGGGAAATTGCGCCTATCAGGCGCTGGTGGACGATCGCGCTCGGATCGTCTGGCTGTGCTGGCCGCGTTTCGACTCCAGCTTCGTCTTCGGCTCGCTGCTCGACGAGCAGCGAGGCGGCGAGATGTCGGTGACTCCGACCGGCGGCGACTGGGAGGTCGAACAGGGCTACCTGCCCGAGACCGCGATCCTGCGCACGGTCTTCTCCCGCGGCGACGCCGCCGTGGAGGTCGTCGACTTCGCGCCACGATTCCTGCAGTACGAGCGATCGTTCAAGCCGACCATGCTGGTGCGGCGGGTGCGCCGGCTGTCCGGATCGCCAACGGTGCGCGTGGTCTGCCGGCCGGTGCACGACTACGGCCGCAGCGAGTGCGACTCGTACCTGGCGTCGAACCACATCGAGTACATGGTGCCGGGCGCGCGCATGCGCCTGACCACCAACGCGCCGCTGACCTACGTGCGCGAGGGCCGGCCGTTCGCTTTGGAGGAGACCATCTACCTGGTGATGACCTGGGGCGAGCCGCTCGAGGCGTCGCTGGCCGAGACCTGCGAGGGCTTCTACGGCCGCACCCGCCACTACTGGGAGACCTGGGTCAAGCACGCCGCCATCCCCGAGCGCTTCCAGCACGAGGTGATCCGCTCGGCGATCACGCTCAAGCTGCACCAGTTCGAGGACACCGGCGCCATCACCGCAGCGGCAACCACCAGCATTCCCGAGTACCCCGGCTCCGGTCGCACCTGGGACTACCGCTACTGCTGGCTGCGCGACGCCTGTTTCACCCTGGGTGCCCTGCGCCGCCTCGGCCACTTCGAGGAGATGGAGCGGTTCGCCAGCTTCCTGCTCAACGTCGCCGAGGACGCCGGCGACCAGCTGCAGCCGGTCTACGCCATCTCCGGCGAGGGGCGCATCGACGAGCAGGTGCTCGATCACCTGTCCGGCTTTCGCGGCGACGGTCCGGTGCGCGTCGGCAACGCCGCCTACCAGCAGCTGCAGCACGACGTCTACGGCGAGATGCTCGGCGCGGTGGCGCCGCTGTTTCGCGACGTCCGCTTCCGCGACCTGCAGGGCAAGCGGTCCACCGCCCTGCTCCACCGGTTGCTCGCATCGATCGATGCGCACCTCGAGTCTCCCGACGCCGGCCTGTGGGAGAAGCGCGAGAGCGCGCGCCTGTACACCTTCACCCTGCTCATGCACTGGACCGGCGCGGCCGCCGCGGCGATGGTCGGCAAGACCGTCGGCGACACCACCCTGGTCAACCGCGGCGACGACCTGGCCGCCCGCGCCGCCACGCTGATCGAGGGCGCCTGGCGCCCCGACCTGCAGATGTACGCCGACTCCCCGGCCGGCGATCAGGCCGACGGCTCGCTGATGATGATGGTCAACCTCGGCTACCTGCCGGCGCGATCGGATCGATCCATCCACCACGTGCGCGCGCTGGCCCGCGCACTGTCGGCCAATGGCAGCCACCTCCTCTACCGCTACCGCCACCACGACGGCATCGGCGACACCCACGCGGCGTTCACCGTGTGCGCGTTCTGGTACGCCGAAGCGCTGGCCCGCCAGGGGTTCCACCAGGAGGCCGAGGAAGTGTTCACCCACGTGCTGTCGCACACGAACCACGTCGGCCTGCTCAGCGAGGACATCGATCCGAAGAGCGGCGCGCGGCTGGGCAACTTCCCGCAGACCTACTCGCACGTCGGCATCATCAACACCGCCTTCTGCCTGGCGCCGCCGAGCGGACCGCTGATCTAGATGACCCGCAACCAGAAGCTCGCCGTCGGACCGATCGTCGCGCTCGCGACCGGCGGCGCGGCGGCCCTGGCCGGGTTGCCGCTGGCGCAGATCGCCACCGCGTCGGTCACCGGTCTGTGCGCGGCCTGGTGGGTGCTCGAGCCGATCCCGATCCCGGCGACGTCGATGATCCCGTTCGCCGCCTTTCCCCTGGCCGGCGTGCTCAGCGACAAGCAGGTGGCCAAGGCGTACGGCCACCCGATGATCCTTTTGCTCATGGGCGGCTTCATGCTGTCGGCAGCGGTGGCGAAGAGCGGCGTCCACCGGCGCCTGGCGCTGGGCATGGTGCGCGCGGCCGGCGGCGGCGCCCGCAGCCTGGTCGGTGGCTTCATGCTGGCCAGCGCCCTGGCCAGCATGTGGATCTCCAACACCGCCACCACGCTGGTGCTGCTACCGGTGGCGCTGGCGGTGATCGAGGGCGAGGGCGGCCGCGACCTGGCGCTGCCGCTGCTGCTCGGCGTCGCCTACGCCGCCAGCATCGGCGGCATGGCCACACCGATCGGCACGCCGCCCAACCTGATCTTCCTCGGCAACTACCAGCAGGCGACCGGCAAGGCGATGACCTTCCTCGACTGGATGCGCATCGGCGTGCCGGTGGTGGTGCTGCTGTTGCCGATCGCCTGGCTGTGGCTCACCCGCGGCCTGGGTCACCACGCCGCGCCGACGGTGCCGCGGACCGGCGGCTGGCGCTCGGCCGAACGCCGGGTGCTGGTGGTCTTCGCCCTCACGGCCGCGGCCTGGATCTTCCGCGCCGCGCCGGCCGGCGGATGGAGCGCCGCCCTGGGCCTGCACGGCGCCGGCGACAGCACCGTGGCGCTGGCGGCGGTGGTGATCCTGTTTCTCCTCCCCGACGCCGGCGGCGAGCCACTGCTCGACTGGGCGACCGCGCGCAAGATCCCGTGGGGCCTGCTGCTGCTGTTCGGCGGCGGCCTGGCCATCTCCGAGGCGTTCAAGAGCTCCGGCCTGTCGACCAGTCTGGGCGCCGTGTTCCACGACCTGTCGAGCTTGCCGATGGTCGTGGTGACGCTGTCGATCTGCCTGGCGGTCACCTTCCTCACCGAGGTCACCTCCAACACCGCCACCACCACCTTGCTCATGCCGATCCTCGTGGCGGCGGCGGGCAACGCCGGGCTGGCCCCGGCGCGGCTGATGATCCCGGCGACGCTGTCCGCCAGCTGCGCGTTCATGCTGCCGGTGGCCACCGCGCCCAACGCCATCGTCGCCGGCACCGACTACGTGACCACCCGCGACATGGTGCGCGCCGGCGTGGTCCTGAACCTCGTCTGCGCCGTCGGCATCACCGCCGTTTGCAGCCTGCTGCTGTAACGGACTTTCAGGCGTTTACGACCATGCCGGTAACCTTCGCCGGCCCGCAGCGTATAGGATGCAGTCCGCGGATGGCCGCGGATGACATCGAGCTCATGGGTCGATACGTCGCTGGAGATGCCCACGCATTTCGACAGCTGTACCGGCACGTGGCACCTCGACTCCTGGGCTACCTGGCTCGGATGGCCAAGGATCGGGCCCTGGCCGAAGACCTGCTCCAGCTCACCTTTCTCAAGGCCCACCGCGCGCGCAAGGCATACGTGCGCGGCGCCGATCCGATGCCCTGGTTGTACGCCATCGCCCGTCACGCATTCCTCGACGAAGTCCGCAAGCGCAAGCGCGCCAAGGTCGAGCTGTCGCGCAGCGAGTCGGGGCCACCGGAGCCGCGCGCTCACGTCACCGGACAGCCGGAAGACGTGGCAGCCGACGCCGAGCCGAGCCACGATCCCGCGCTGGCCCAGGCGGCACTGGCGGCGTTGCAGTCGCTGCCGCCCAGCCAGCGCGAGGCGATCATCCTGACCAAGCTCGACGGCAAGAGCATCGCCGAAGCAGCGGCGATCACCGGGACCACACCCGGGGCAATGAAGGTTCGCGCGCACCGCGGCTACGTCGCCCTGCGCAAGGCGCTGGGCGCGGAAGGAGGAAGGTCGTGATCGACAGCGATCACATTGACGACACCCTGCGCGCGCTCGGCGGCCAGCCGCTGGAGCTGCCGCCGCTGTCCGACGATCTCGAGCGCGAGCTGGGTGAGCTGCAGCCAACCAAACCGCGGTCGCCGGTGCGCCAGCTCCTGGCCTTCGCCGTGGTGTCGCTGGCGGTGGCCAGCGGCATCCTCGCGCTGCTGACCCTGCGCAAGGACCTGACCCACCTGCCGCGACTGTGGATGGTGGTCTACTGCACCGGCTGGCTGCTCGGCTTCGTCGGCCTGGGCATGGCGGCGCTGTTGCCGCGCTCCGGGCAGGTGTCGCCGTCGTGGCGCCTGGCCGGCTTCGGTGCCATCGCCGCGGGCGCAGCCTTCGTCACCGCCGGGCTGGTGTTCGCCCGTGACGTGCCCGGTTTGTCGGTGCTGACGCCGGCCAACGCGCACGACTTCGCCGTCTACGGGCAGCCGTGCCTGCGCATGGGGGTGATCACGGCGATCGTTCCGGTCGGCCTGGGCGCGCTGTTCCTGCGCGGCGCGGTGCCGGTCGGCGACCGCTGGGTGGCCGCCGGACTGGGCGCCTCGGGCGGCGCGCTGGGCGGGCTGATGCTGCACCTGCACTGCCCCATCGCCGATCCGTGGCACCTGGGGCTGGTCCACGGCGGCGTAGTCGTGGTATCGGCGCTGCTGTCCGCGCTGATCGTCCCGCGGTTCTTGCGGCCGTAGCGAAATCACGGCGGCGATCCGCCCGCCGGGGTACCATCGGACGCCCCGGGTGGGAGGCCCCATGACGCGAATCCTCGCTTTCACGGTTTCGGTTCTGATCGCCGCGTGCGGCCCGACCAACGACATGAACGGCGGCGGCGGCGGCGATGGTGACGGCGGCACCGGCGGCGGCGCCGACGCCAATCCGTTCACCGCGGATGCCCGGCCGCCGGTGCTGCAGGCGTCGGTCTACGCGCACAGCTCGAGCACCCTGTACAAGGTCGACCCCAACACCCTGGCGGTGACCATGGTCGGGCCGTTCGGCTGGCCGTCCGGCAGCGACACCATGACCGACATCGCCATCGACAAGGACGGCAACATGGTCGGCGTGTCGTTCACCAACGTCTACGCGGTCGACAAGGACACCGCCGCCTGTCAGCTGCTGGCGCCGCTGCAGTCGGGCCTGCAGTTCAACGGCCTGTCGTTCGTCCCCGGTATCGGTCCCGATCCCAACGGCCCCGAGCGGCTGGTCGGCGCCACCACCACCGGCGAGGTCTACCAGATCGATCCCAACACCGGCGCGTCGACCCAGGTAGGCGCCTACGGCGGCGCCTACGGCTCGAGCGGCGACATCGTCTCGGTGCGCGGCTTCGGCACCGTCGCCACCGTCACCGACGGCGGCGCCACCGACATCCTCGCCCGCCTCGACCCGAACACGTTTGCCGCCACGCCGATCGGCGACACCGGCTACGACCAGATCTGGGGCGTCGGCTTCTGGGAGAACAAGGTGTTCGGCTTCACCGACACCCAGAAGTTCGTCCTCATCGACACCAACACCGGCGCCGCCACCGAGGTCGACACCGCCAACGTCACCTGGTGGGGCGCCGCCGTCACCACCAGCGCCCCCGTCGTCAACTGACCTAGCGGCGGTCTTCGACGATCCAGCTGGGTTGGAGGGCGCCGAGGAGATCGACGCTGCGGCGGAGGTTGCCCGGGCCGCCGCGGATCGGCAGGTCGCCGGCCAGCGGTTGGTCGTCGAGCAAGCTCTCCAGCTCGTCGGCGAAGGCGGCGCCGGTGGGCGGCCGGACGGCGGGATCGAACGCGCACGCGCGGCGGATGAGGTCACACCAGGCGGTGCGCGTCGGATCGGCCAGCGCCGTCGCGGTGGGATCGAGGAAGACGTCGGGCGACGCGAGCAGGCGCAGGCGCCTCCGGCCGTCGCCACCGGTGGGGATGACAAAGCAGCGCTCCTCGCCGAACAGCACCGCGCCGATCAGCGACGCGGCCATGAGACCGAGGGCATAGACGTCGGTCGCCGGCGACACCGGGCGGCCGAGGATCTGCTCCGGCGCGGCCCAGCCGGGGGTGGCGCCGGGGCTGCGCTCGCCCGCGCGTACGCCGATCGGATCGATGGAGGTAGCGCCGGCGGCGGTGATCAGCGCGTTGGCCGGCTTGACGTCGCAGTGGACCCGGCCTTCGTCGTGGAAGCTGTGCAGCTCGCGGGCGAGGCCGGCGATGATGCGACCGACGTTGTCGCGCCCGACGGTCCACAGCACCCGCTCGGCGTCGCGTACCGCGCCCGCGTAGGCGGCGTCGTCGGCCATCGCGCCGCCGCCAGGCACGCCGGCGGTCTCGGTGTGGAAGCGGGCCGACGGCACCCCGCGCAGATCCTCCAGGCGCAACGGCTGCAACACCTCGGACCGCACCGGATCGTCGTCGCCGGTCAGCTCGGCGACGAACACCGGCCCGCTGCGCGCCGGCACCACCATGTAGCGCTCGCGATCGAGCTCCTTCATCGCCGTCACCGGGCGCTCGACCTGGGCCATCACCGCGGTGTTGGCCACCCGGTCGGGCGAGCTCGACGGCTGCCGGCGGTCGTCGGGCAGGATCAGCGGGCTGGCGGCGCCGATCAGCCGCGCGAGCAACGTGTCGCCCAGCAGCGAACCGACGGTGGCCGCGCTGCGGTAGATCGCGCCCAGCTCCGACTCCTCGATGCCGATGCGCTGGCCCTCGTCGCGCACCGCGGCCTCCAGGCCGTCGAGCGCTGTCCCGATCGCGGGCGGGAGCTCGTCGACGTGCATCCGCCCCAGCGCGGCCAGCACCGCCGGTGCCACCGAGCCCGGGCGGCGAACCGACAGGACCAGCGGCAGGCCGTCGGGCGCCTCGCCCAGCACCACGGCGGTGTCGGGCTGCTCGCGCAGGCTCTCCCGCTGCCGGACGCGAAGCGGCCGGTCGCCCGCCTGCACGAAGAAGAAGAAGCCAGCCAGCGAATCCACGAGCCAGCCTCGATCCTATCACGGGCCCGCGCGCGCTCAGCCCAGCCGGCAGACGCTCTCGTACGCCCGCGCCAGGTAGGATAGCAGCACCTGTCCGGCCTCCTCGCAGGTGTGGCCAAAGACGATGATGCCGTCCTCGTGCCCGCCCATGGCCAGGATGCGCGTCTCCGACAGCGGCGCGCTGCGCCACAACCCCTGCACCGCCAGCGCCATCTCCGGGGTGCCGTACGGCACGGACCGATCGGTGGTGGGGATGCGCAGCGCGGCTGCCCGCCGCCAGATCACCGGGCTGTGCGCGTGCAGGACGAACCGGATCTGCGGCGACAGATCGTAGATGGCGCCGTGAGTCATGGTCTCGGACGATGGGCGAATGACGCCGATGCTCTCGACCCGGTTGCGCCGGTAGTCGTAGCGGTCGACCACGCAGAACTGATCGAGTCTCAGCCGCGCGAGCCCGCCGGTCTGGGTGCCCGTGATGAGCATCGCGCGCCGGCCGCGCGGGCTGGACGGCGGCCCCACCCGCGCCGACACGTTGCCATAGCCGGCGCCGCCGTAGCGCGCCGGATCCTGACCGACCAGCTGAGTCATCGCCATGATCTCGCGCCACGCCACCAGCTTGCACGCCAGCTCGCCGTGGACCCTTGGCTCCAGCGGCTGGTCGCGGTGCGCGGCCTCGAACTTGATGACCCCCTCGTCGTACACGGTTCCGCGTAGAATGTAGCCCGTGACCGACGCCCCGAGCAGCCGTGACCGGCGGCGAATCGTCCGTATCGCGATCCTGGTCGCGGTACTGGTGGGGGTGACCGTCGGCGCGCTGATCCTCCGCTCGCGGGCCAACAGCAGCCCCGACGAGCTCGACCTGTCGGGTCTGCCGGCGGCGGCCAGGCCGGGAGCCCGAGCCCTGGCCCACGGCGACTACGCCACCGCCGCCGAGGCCCTGGAGAAGCTACCGCCGGACCAGCAGACCGTCGACACGCTGGTGATGCTCGGGGTCGCCCGCGGCAAGCTGGATCAGACCGACCTGGCGCTGCAGGTGCTCAAGGGCGCCGCCGCGCGCGCGCCCAAGGATCCGCGCCCGCTGTACTGGTCGGCCTACTTCGCCTACCGCGCCGAGCGTATCGACGAGGAGCAGCTCCTCGGGGTGGTCAACATCCTGCGCGGCGAGTACGGAGAGGACGCCGCGCCGCTGGCCGATCAGCTGGAGAAGCTGCTCGACGATCCTCATCCCGCTCGCGAGTAGTCGCCAAGCAGCGCGGCCAGCGCGGCGGGCTCCTCGAGCGGGACATTGTGACCGGCGCCGTGGACCACGTGCAGGTGGGCGCCGGTGTCGGCGGCCAGATCGTGCATCAGCTGGAGGCGCGAGCTGTCGAGCGCGCCGACCACCAGGTGGGTGCGCGGCGCCAGCGCGGCGATGGTCGCGCGGTAGTCGGGCATGGCCCCCTGCCCCATCTCCTCCAGGCTGCGCGCCAGCGCGCCGGCGTCGTGGGCCAGGCGCACGCGCCGCTGCGCCTCCCAGTCGTGGGCCGACACGCTCGCCTGGGAGGCGAACAGCGGCAGTGCCTCCCACATGTCGACGAAGGCGACGATGCCGTCGCTGCGCATGCGCGCGGCCAGCTCGGCGTCCTTCTGGCGGCGCGCCGCCCGCTCCTCCTCCGTGGACAGCCCCGGGTGACCGCCGACCAACCACAGCTCGGCCACCCGCTCGGGCGATGCCGCCGAGATCGCCAGGGCGACGCGCGCGCCCAGCGAGTAGCCGCACAGGCGCCACGGCGGCGCCACGCCGGCCGCCTCGATCTCCGCCGTCAGCGCCCGGGCGTTGGCGGCGAAGCCCGGCTGCACCGCCAGCGCCGGGTGATGCCCGGGCAGGTGCGGGGCCGCGGCCGGCGCCAGCGCCAGCGCCAGCGCCGCCATCGACGACGCCGCGCCGGTGAAACCGTGGAGCAGCACCCACGGCAGCGCGGTGTCGTCGTCGCCGAATCGCTCGAGCCAGGGCCGCTCGCTCACTCGACCGGAGTATCATGAAACCGCGATGCTGCGCCGCTTCGCCAGGGAGGTCCTGTGGCCGCCGCCGTTCGCGGAGGCCCTGTCGCCCGCGCAATGGCGGCAGCTCGCGCGGGTGCGCCTGGTGCTGGCCGCCTTCGCCGTCGGCATCGACGTCGCCCTGCTCCTATTGTTGCGCGGCGACGCCGCCATCGACCGCGCGGTGCTCGAGCGCTTCGCCGCCATCAACATCCCGGTGCTGCTGCTTGGCGCCGCCATCTCGGTCGGCATGCTGCGCTCGCGGGCGCTGCAGAGCCAGGGCGTCCTGGCCGTCGCCGCGGCGCTCGACGCCTTCACCATCATCGTCTGGGCGCAGGCGACCGGCACCCTGACCAGCTACTTCATCTTCGCCGGCGCGCTCATCCTCACCTTCTACCGGCTGTACACCAGCTGGCTGGCGGGCGCGGCGGTGATGGCCACGCTGCTCTTCTGCCACGGCGGCGCCATCGCGCTGGAGATCGCGGGCGTCTTGCGCCCCGAGCCGCTGCTGGTCGGCGCGCCCGGGCGCGTCTACACCGTGCCCGCCTACCAGGCGATGGCGGCGGCGTCGATCGCGTGGATCTACTTGCTGGTGTTCGTCGCCTGCAACGCGTTCGTCAACCGGCTGCGCGCCGCCGACCGCGCAGTGGCCGAGCTCCGCCGAGAGGCCGCCCGCGCCGCCGAGCGCCTGGCCCACGGCCGGCTCACCGGCACCGTGCTGGCCGGCGAGTACGCGCTGGGCGAGTTGCTGGGTCGCGGCGGCATGGGCGAGATCTACGCCGCCAGGCGCATCAGCGACGAGGAGCCGCGCGCGGTCAAAGTGCTGCACAGCCACCTGGTCGACGACGAGCAACACCTGGAGCGGTTCCGCCGCGAGGGCGGCGTGGCGGCGCGGGTGCCGGCCGAGCACACGGCCCGCGTCCACGAGGTCGGCCACGACGACGAGCGCGACCTGCACTTCATCGCCATGGACTACCTGCGCGGCGAGGACATGGCCGCCTACCTGCGCCGGCGGGGACCGCTGGCGCTGGACGACTTCCTACCGCTGGTCCGGCGCGTCGCCGTGGCCCTCGACGCCGCCCACGCCGCCGGCGTGGTCCACCGCGACCTCAAGCCGCAGAACGTCTTTCTGGTGTCGGCGCCCGGCGGCGGCCCGCCGGAGGTGAAGCTGCTCGACTTCGGCATGAGCAAGCTGGCCGACGGCGCCACGCACACGCTGACGCGAACCGAGATGATCATCGGCACCGTCGGCTACCTGGCGCCCGAGCAGGCGCTGGGTCGCGCCAGCGAGGCCGGTCCGGCTGCCGATCGCTTCGCCTTTGCCGCGCTCTGCTACAAGGCGCTGACCGGGCGCGCACCGTTCGAAGGTGGCGATCTCGTGTCGGCGTTGCGGCGGGTCGCCCAGGACCGGCAGACCCCGCCCAGCACCTTGCGACCCGATCTCCCCGCTGACTTCGATGTCGTGATGACGATCGGGCTGGCCAAGGCACCGGGGGATCGCTACCCGTCGGCGATCGCCATGGTCGACGATCTGTCGGCGGCGGTAGCGGGCACGCTCGACGACGCAACGTGGTTGAAATCGCGACGGTTAGACGGTGCGGTCGGTCAGGCAGAGACCTTGGCCGCGACACCCACCGCCACCGCCACCGCCACCCGGGATCGCGGCGGGAGTGACTGACGATCCCCCTCACAGGTAGCCGAGATTACGCGATATGGCACCCGTGCGACGCATCTCGAACCACAGCCGGCCGCGTTGCACCATGGTCCGGGGGGTGGCATGCTCGTCGCGCTCAGAGC
>Ga0114931_10009907_pt1 | contig 11377 bp, 5 predicted proteins | sample 2SBtaG_FD_89579 | JGI IMG/M metagenome (GOLD analysis project Ga0114931, IMG submission 89579) | Deep subsurface microbial communities from Kolumbo volcano to uncover new lineages of life (NeLLi) - 2SBTROV14_V59a metaG | ecosystem: Environmental > Aquatic > Marine > Volcanic | place: Kolumbo...
CTGGGCATCGGTAGCCTCGTAATACTTCTCGATGGCATTGCGGAGGGTGTATTCCCCGGCAATGACAGGGAAGATATCGAATCGGGTGATGAACTTGAGATCGTCCAGAACCTGCACGTTGGTCGGCTCGGCCATGGCTACGGTGAGCGTCCGGCCTTCCCGTTTCAGCGGAAGGATCGTGTGCCGGAGGGCCACCTCTGCGGGCACCAGCTTGATCAGTTTGGGATCGACCTCGAACCGCGACAGATCGACGGCGGGAACCCGGTACTGACGGGCCAACATTTTGGTGACCTCGATCTCCCGGACAATCCCTTCCTTGACCAGCACGTATCCCAGACGCTGGCCCGCGCTTTTCTGGGCGTTCAGCGCCTGGTCGAGCTGTTCCTGCGTAATGAGACCTTCGCGGAGCAGAAGGTCACCGAGCCGCACTGCGCCCGCCGCCGTTGCCATACGCGTCCGAAGTGAGGTTGGGAAACGGTAAGATCGCTGAAATCCTCTGGGACAAGATCAGAAGGTAGGGGGGGCTGAACCCCTGTCAAGGGACGCGCACACGACCGCGAATCCGCGCGACCACGGCCGGTCCAATGCCCGGGACGCGGACCAGTTGGTCCACCGATGCGAACGGCCCGCGGCGATGACGATCCTCCACGATGGCCCGGGCCCGCGCGGGGCCGATCCCCGGCAAACGCTCGAGTTCCGCCGCGGTGGCGCGGTTCAGGGAGACCCGCCCCCGCCCCTGCGGGCTCGATTGCCCGCGGGCCCCAGACCGGACGCGGGCCGAGAATGCGAGATGTGGACCCAGCCGTTCAACCAGAACCGGCCCAATTCCCGGCACCCGACCCAAACCTGCCGGTGAACCGAAGGCCCCGTGTATCGCTCTATCCTCGACGATCCGCTGGGCCAGCCGGGGGCCGATGCCCGGCAGTCTGGTGAGCTCCGTCACCTCTGCGCGATCAACATCGATCCGTTCACCCCGTCGGAGCGGCCGTCCCTGCCGCTCCGCGCGGGCCCGGACCGAGTCCCGGACCGGTCGCGCGAGACCCGCCGGCGCTCGAACGGTCGCCCCCCCGGCCCGCCCCGCTCCGGACTCCAACCAGCGAACGCCGGCCCCCACCAGGAGCAGCACGAGCAGCACTCGCACCGCTCGCTGTTCCTCGATCGTTGCCACACCGTGAGACTGTGTCCGCACACACACGTATCCTGTACCCTCCCGACGCCCCTTGGAACCAAACACTCCGGGTCAGTGCACCAGGGCTACCGCCACGTTCCCCACGATCTCAAGCATGCGCGCGTCGATCTTGTCGAGGGTGTCGTCCACCGTATGATGGTAGGACGGGAACGGGGAGGGAATGATGTCGATGGTCCGGATCCCCGCATCGAGCAGCGGCACGTGATCGTCCGTGACCGCGCCGCCGACATCGTCGCGAAACACCCGCCGATACCCCAGGGCGTCCGCCGTCCGCCACACGCGTTGCACCACCTCAGGCGCCCGGTTCACGGAGTTCCATTCGCGCAGAAACGTGGAATTCCGATCACCGACCATATCCAGCAGGACCCCGAACAGTGGGGGATATCCCTCCGGCTGATGCTCGGCAAAATACCGTGAGCCGAGCAGCACGTCCCGGTCTTCCGTGAAGTCCCCATAGTCCTCGCCATCGACCAGGAGGAGGTCCACCCCGAACACGGGAGGGTTCTTCTGCAACTCCTCCGCCAGTCGCACCAGCACCGCCACCCCCGAAGCCCCGTCGTTGGCACCGGGTACCGGCCGCCGACGGTCGGCCAGGTTCGAGCTGCGGTCCGCCAGGGGCCGGGTATCCCAGTGGGCCAGGAACAGGACGCGCTCCGACAGCTTCGGTCGGATTCGCGCCAGAATGTTCCGCAGCGCCAGCGTGTCTCCCGTCGCCGTCACGTGGCGAAAGGCCTGGACGACGACGGTGTCCGCACTGGCGCTCAGCCGCTCGATGAGCCAGTCGCCAGCGGCCCGATGGCCGGTCGTGTTCGGTATCCGGGGGCCGAACGACAGTTGGCGGGCCACGTAGGCCAACGCGCTGTCGCCATTGAACTGGGAGGCGGCTCGGGCCCCGCGGCCGCACCCAAGCGTGGACCACACCACCATCAGGTATGAAATCGTCTTCATCGGATTTGACTCGCAAGGAAATTGATGTCGACAAACAGCGTGAAGACGACCTGCCGAAACCTGGTCGACGTATGGCGCTGATCGGTCAAAACGTAACTGAAACTGGCCCCGCCGCGCATGTTGGGCGGAAACGCCGTATCGAGTTGCAGGTCGACCTGTCGCCGCCGGCTGTCCGTGATCGGTTCACACACGCTGCTGCCCCGTGCCCGCAGACAGGAGACGTCGTCGCGTCCCTGGACCGCGATCACCGCCCGGACGTCACTGGGCAGGCGAGCGATCCAGGTGGGGGCGTGCACCGAGAAGCTCATCGTCCCCCCCCAGCCCGTCGCCTCCGTCCGGGTCAGGTTGCCCGCGGTGAGGGCATCGGTCTGCACCCGCGACAGGCGGGCCGTTGTGACAATGCCCGACACCCATGTCATGGTCAATCGGGGAGCCAGGACCCGCCGATCGATCTCCGTAAAGACGCCCCGGTCCGCCGAGGAAGAGATGAGTGCTGCCCGCAGCGTGGAGGTTCGGCCGCGGCGGTATTGCGTCTGGGCCGTGACCGTGGAAAGGAAGTTTCGCAGACCCCATCGCGGCGTGTACACCCAGGTGACCGTACCGGCCGGCCATTCCCGCGAGCGCTGGGTCACCCGGCTCTGGGTCTGTCCGCGGCGGATCCAGGTGTCACTGTTGAGATCCCGGTAGTTGATCCGCACGCCCAGGCCGAGCGGGAGTTGGGAACCCGCCGCCGCAATCCATTCCCGGGAAGCCAGGGCTGAGGTCGCCGGGACCCCCCGCCGGGCCCGAAAGGACCCGGTGCCCCCGAACCCCAACTGAAATCCGAGTCCCGGTGTAAAGGGGATGCGGTCGAACGTCGAGCCCCTGACCCGCCGGAACCGGACGTCGGCCGGCAGGACACCCCGGAACACTCGTGTCAACCATCCTTCCGGTCCCGCCAGGGCTTCGGACAGCCGGGCCAGATCGAGCGTCGAGCCCAATTCCCTCCGATGCAGGTTCCGCACGACTTCGGGCACCCGAAAGCCGACGCCCGCGCCCGGCGGCGCCGGCACCGGGGTCCGACCGTTGGGATCGCGATGCATGGCGTATTCGGTCGCAATCGCCATGCGCGGCTGTAGCCAGCTGTTGACGACCGGCGAGACGGTCAGCGTGGTCCGTAGTTCGCGGTCGCGTTCGAAGCCCGCATCGAGTCCGGCAACCCGCTTCCGCTCCAGGGCGGTCAGTCGCCCCACACTGGTCGAATCGCCGTAGTCCCGCAGATCCCGGATCGAGGTGTAGTCCACCCGCAGACCGAACGACGTGTAGGGACGCAGTTCAATCCCCAGGGCATTCCGCCACAGCCGGACGGCGCTGGTGAGACGCGTCTCGGCCGAGTCCGCCAGCTGATGGACCGGTACGCGGAACAGTTCTCGGTCTGCCCGAAGGTTGGTCCATCCCGATACAAACCGGACCTGCTGGGGGTTGAGGCGAAGGCGGGACGACCGAAGAGCCTGCCCGAACTCGGAGTCGCGGATCCAGCGCGGCAGGCCGCCGAGCAAGTGCGCCAGAAACGGCGGCGCCCCTCGAACGGTTCGGGGCGTTGGCCGATTGTTATAGTCGAACCGAACCCGGACGTCCCGGGTACGCCCGTCGCTCCGTTCGGTGACCCGTTGTCCCACGCGTCGCGAGGCACTGATCGCCACGGGATCGAGCAGGACCCGCTCGGCCAGCGTCCGTCCCCGCTTCGTGCGGCGGAAGCTCATGCTGATCGCGGTGCTCGTTGCCCGGGGTTCGCGAAACCGTTGCAGCGCCCCGACCCGAACATCGCTACCCTCCACGAACAACGGATCGACGCGATCCCGCTGGTGCTGTACGGTGACGGGAAGACTGACACCCCACGCCGCGGGGAGCAGCTTCTCGGCCCGAATGGTGGTGGCCACCCGGGTGGTGCCGTCTCCCCGGTAGTCCGGCGTTTCGTCCAACTGGCGGAAGCGATCGTTCCGATTGACCACCGACAGGCGCACTTCGGCGAAGTCGGCGGCCGCGAGGCGCGCCTCGAACGCCGAGGCGATCCCGACATCGTCGATGACATCACTCAGGCGAATGTCATCGACCCACAATTCGGCCGCCGGAATCAGCACCGTCTCCTGCCGCCGGAACATGCCCACCGCCACCTCTGAGACCCGCGCCAGGTTCGGCGGCGACACCCCGGGGTCGCGAACCTGCACCAGATAGGGACCATCACAACGCACGTACGCCGTCGGGTCTCCCGCCCCGCAGGCCACAGCACCACCCGGCGGCACCCCGTTGAGCCAGTCCCGTTCGATCTCGGAGCGAAGCGTGAGCCATCGATCGATCTCGACCTGCACCTCGGGCAGCCAGTCGTCGGTAAAGGCCCTGATCCGATAAAGGTAGAAGTTGTGTTCGTCTCTCCCGACCTTCACGAAGAAATCCAGATCGCGTTCCATCCACCCCGGACCGCGACCCCGGGCCCAGACGCGGAGGAACCGGTACTGCAGGAAATTCCGATCCTCCGCGTCGGGAAACCGCAGGAACGCTTCGGCGCGTTCGCCGACGAGCAGATCCCGCCCGATGAGCCGCAGCGAGTGCTCGTTGATCTCCTGCGTCGCGAACTCCAGCCCGGCCCCACGACGGTCGGCTTGGTTGCCGACGCCGGGCGGTGAGGTGTAGCCAAGGTCTTCGTTGTCGGTCGAGATGACCGAGACCACCACCTCCCCGTGCGGCTCCCCCGTGCTGCCACTCACCCCGGTGATGTGGGTGGCGGCGCGCTTCAGCCAGGGAGCCCCCACCAGCTTCATCCGCGCCAGGGCGATCGATACTTCGCGGTCGACGCCCCGGTCCGGAGCGACCGCCGTCATCCGCACGGAGCGGATCCGACGCAGATCGGGCGATCCCACCTGGACCGTGTCCCGACGGAAGGGAATGCGGTAGAACCGCCAGGTCATGGCCCGCCCGTCCACGTTGGGCAGGGTCACCCCGGTGCGGGCCACGAACCGGTCATCACCCACGGGAACGACGAACCGCACGACATCTTCCCGGGCCGGCCCCAGGGTGATATCCAGACGGTTGTCGCCGTTGAGGTCCTCGGAGTCCACCTCCCCATTGCGCCGGCTGCACCGGGCGTTCAGGGCTCCCAGTGGAAAGACCGGAAGTCCCACCGTAAATCCCTGTTCGCAGAGGGCCACGTCCCGCACGAGCTCACCGGTGACGGTGTTCCGAATGACCGGGACCAGATCCCCGAGAATCCCCACATCGTTGATGGATGCGTTGAAGACGTTGGTCAGGGGATCGCGCTCGGAGTCGAGTTCGTTCACCCCGAGGAACTGAAAGCCGCTGAACACCGTATCTGCTCCGACCGGCGTGAACGCATCGGGTCCAAACGCCACCGCGTCCTCCAGCACGGTGCCGAAGTCGAATACCAGCGTCAGTCCTTCCTGGCGGGCGGTGAGGGCGAAATCCTCCAGCAGCCAGAACTCGAGGAACTCGGTCCGGGACAGATCCACACCGAGACCGGAGCGATCGAGTTGGTGCGTGATGCTGCGCCATCGGGGTGAGGGGCGGGCGGGTCGGATCCACCGGGGTTTGCCCGTCCCCGGGGCCGGTGCGCCTCCCACCGTATCCGGTTTGAGCGTGAGCCACAGGAGTGTCTCGTCGAGCTGCGATGCGCCAATCAACGCGATGGTGGTGTCGATCTGCTGCGGCCCGATCTTGAGCGGACCGTCGGCGGTCTGAATCACGTTCTGCCATACCAGTGGGACCGCATCCGCCGGATCGAACCCCCCCATGGTGCCTTGCAACTCCGGACTCAGACCGCGGACGGAGAGTGGGCGCGACCCCAACTGGTAGTTGCTGGCGACGAGGGGAATCCGGCGGGCGGATTTCGACTCGAACTCCTCGATGTAGGCCTGGCCGGCACGGTTCGGATTGGGCCGGGACACGGCGACCTCAGCGTTGAGATCGAGGATGGACGGCACGTCGGTAGCGAGCAGGGGCAGGCTGTTGAGCGCCCGGGTCAGCCAGTCCGCCCGGAAATTGAACGCCCCCGTCACCCCGCCAATGAACATTGCCTGGGGCTCGAGCCCCAGCCGCGGACGCGTGAACACCGATCGCTCACGCTGGAACAACCCGATCGCATCGATCCGCCCTCTCGGGCCCACCCGGTAGGTTGCGGCCATCCCCAGCACATTCTTGGGGGCGAAATCGAACAGCTGATTCTCCTCGAACCGCACCTCAACCCGAGTGGGACCGGAGAAGAGACCGTCCGGATCGGTAAACGTGACCACACCCTGGGCATAGGAAATGGTGTAATCCTGCCCCCGCACCAGTTCCCGATTGCCGATAAAGAGTCGTTCGCTTCCGTCTCGAATCTGCAATGCCCCCAGATTCAACTGCCCCCGCTCCCCCGACCCGCCCGTCTCATAGCGCCAATCGAACTCCACCAGGGGCGGCGGCCCCTCCGTGGACAGGAGGTAGGTCGGCGTCCGGTACAGCGAGTCGTTGCGTTCCCCCGGCAACAGCCGGGATGCGTCGCCGAATGGTTGGAGATGGGGAAAGACCAGAAAGAGGTCCCGCAGCGGCTGGCCCTCGCCCGGATCCCGTTCGCGGGGAAAGACGCGATTGAACTCGTCCACGCGGTTGGGATCGCCGGCCTGGGCGATACCGAGCCGGGTCAGATAGGTACCTCGCCCGTCGAGTGGCTCGTCGGAATCGTTGATCAGCAACTGAAGATCGATCGACGTCCGAGTCACGTCGCGTCCGCCCACCCGATAGACGTTGCGCATTTCGTAGAAGTAGGTCGGGACCTCCGGGCCCCGGCGCGGTTCCCACACCAGCTCCAGCGTATCGACCCCGGCTCCGCTCTCCGAGGGGAACGTGCCCACGGTATCGCCCAACGCGGTGATGTAGGAAACGGCCAGATACTCGTCGTTCCCGAGTCGGTTGGTCAGGGCAAACCACCCGCTGGACACATCCAGGTAGTAGTCGATCCCCTCGACCAGCAGGTCCCAGGGAAAGGGGCCGATCCGCTGGGGACTGTCGTTCCGGACGGCCACCGCATCGATTCCGCTGATGCTCGGGTTGGATGCGATCGTCCCCGTCTGGGCGCGCAACCGGTAGACCCGGACATCGACCGGCGACTGGGCGGGCGGCAACGCCGCCGCGGTCAGATCCAGGATGTCGATCGCCGGATAGCCGGGAAGGAGGCGCGGATTGACCACGAAAAAAAAACGTCCTGCCGCGTAATCCAGATCCCGATCAGTACGCACGACCTCCCGGGTCGACTGCTCGCCCACGGTAAACGTCCGGGTCCGGAGCGAAGACCCCTTCTGCTGAGCCAGGATGGAACGCAGCTCCAGCGGACCGAGCTGGGCATCGGCCTGGACCCCGAAGGAGTTGGCGGGAATGCCGGCTGTAATGAATCGGGATTCCGGCAGGCGGAATTCCAGGTTGCCCACCTCGACCCGTCGCAGGATCTCGTCCTCGAGGCCCTGGTAGGAGAGGTTGATCGTGTTGTCGGCCGAGAAGTCCCGACTCCCGTCGAAATCCACATTGATGTGAATCCGATCGGCAATGACGCCGCCGGCCCGCAAGGCGAACTGCTGTCCGAGGGTGGGGGTCGGAAGCGCCCCGCTGCAACCCGACGCCGGATTCGAGATGTCGAAAGCCGTACAGTTTAGATTACGCAGTTGATCCACCTGGGCCTCGATCCGGGCGGTCAGCTCGAGATTCAGGTCGGCATACCGGGACAGAACTTCGAGCGCCTGGGGCGGTCCCGCCGGTTCGACCCCCGGGGGCGGCACCAGCGGCCGGGCAACCACCGCAGGCCCCTGCCGGTCAACCGCGAAGCGGCGCGCCAGGGATTCGTGCCGTCGCGCAGCCCGTTCCCGGTCCAACCGCGCCTCCAGCCGGCGGCGCCACCCGTCGACGGCCAAGGCGATGGGCAACCGGAGCCCGTAGCGACCGCCCGGCGAGACGGCCGGGTTCCGGGGCAGCTCCAAGGGTGGCAGGTCGAACCGGAACCGGACGCGGGGCCCCGCCGAATCCGGTTGCTGGCGCGCCCACGCCCGACCGGCGGGCAGCAGGAGGAGGAAAACCGTGACGAGGAGAGAAAAACGGGACACATTCACGCCGGACGCGGGGTATCTACCGCAGTTCGCGGACAGGCCGCCCAATATAACCGGCGGCACAAACCCTTACAACCACATGAGTTAGGGGTTTTTCCGTGTCGTTGATCAGTCGTTACCTCCTTCGCCTGCACGTGGTGCCGTTCACGTTCGCACTCTCCGCGCTGACCGGCATCCTGATGGTGAACCAGATCGCCAAACGCCTCAAGGACCTGGTGGGCAAAGGGCTTCCGTGGAACGTGATCGCGGAAGTCTTCGGACTGTCGGTTCCGTTCATCGTGGCCATGACCCTCCCGATGGCCGTCCTGGTTGCCGTGCTGTACACCATGAGCCGTCTGACGGTGGACAACGAACTGACCGCGCTTCGGGCCGGCGGGATCTCGCTCGGGTCGGTCGCCAGACCCCTGCTCATCGCGGGCACCCTGGTCGCCGCCTTCGCGTTCCTGTTCAGCGATCAGGTGCTCCCCCGAACCAACCATCGCCTCCGCACCCTCCTGACCGACATCGCCCGGACCAAACCCACGTTCGGCCTCGAGGAGCAGGTCATCAATGAAGTCCAGCGCAACCGGATGTTTCTCCGGGCGGGCAAGGTGGATCTGGCCACGTTCACCCTGCGCGACGTCACGATCGTGGACCTTACCGATCACAACCGCAAGCGGGTCATTTACGCAGACAGCGCCTACATGGCCTTTGCCGAGAACCAGGAGGACCTCTACCTGACCTTGTTCGACGGGATGATGCACGAGACCGATCGCATCGAAGCCGAGAATTTCCAGATGGCTGATTTCCGGCAGGATCGCATCCGGGTCAAGGGCGTAGGGTCCAACTTCAGTCGCACCCTCAACGACACATTCCGCAGCGACCGCGAGATGAGTGTATGCGCGATGGACTCGGTCATCACCACGGCACGGCGGGAACGATGGACGGCGCTGCGGCGTGCGGAAGCGGTTGAGGTGAACAGTCTGCGTGGCCTCGTGGGCCTGGGGCCGCTTCCACGGGACACGATCGCCCCGCCGATGCCACCGCGGCCCTACTGCCGCGCCCTGGCCTGGATCGAGTCTCGACTGTCCCCCACACCGCTTGAGGCACAGGAAGACGGGATCACCCGACAGTTCAACGAGCAGGCGCGGCGGGTCTTCACGGGAACCGTCACCGCACCCCGGATCAACACCGCTCGGGTGTTGAGAGATCGGGCCCGTGACGCCCGGATTCGGGTGGCCAATTATCTGGTGGAACTGCACAAGAAGTACGCCATCTCCGTAGCATGCATTGTCTTTGTGCTGGTCGGCATTCCGGCCGCCATCAAGTTTCCCCGGGGCGGGGTGGGGCTGGTGGTGGGCATCAGTCTCGTCGTGTTCACCGTGTACTACGTCGGCCTGATCGCTGGCGAATCGATGGCCAACAAGTTGATCATCCCGCCATTCTGGGCCATGTGGACACCGAACATCGTCTTTGCCGTGGCCGGCGTCATCGCGCTGTGGCGGATTCGTCGTGAAGCGACTGCCGGACGAGGCGGCGACGGCTGGGCCTGGCTCCGCCGGTGGTCGGTCCGCTCATGACCCTCGGCACCACCCTGGATCGGTACCTGCTGCGGGAGTGGACAAAGATCTTTGTCATCACGTCCCTGGGATTCCCGCTGGTCGCGATCATCTTTGAGCTGACCGACAACCTCGACAAGTACCTGAGCCAGGGTATCACGCCCGGCGACATCGCCCTGAGTTACGTCTTCGCGCTGCCCGAAAAGATCTTTCTCGTCCTTCCAGCCGCGGTGCTCTTCGCCACGGTCTTCAGCGTGGGTGCCATGGCCCGGCACTCGGAACTGATCGCCGGCCACGCGTCCGGCTGGAGTTTCCATCGCCTGATCGTCCCGGCCATCGTTGCCGCCGTCCTGGCCACGGCGCTGGGCCTCGCGCTCGGTGAACTTTCGCCGCGCACCACGCGACTGCAACTCGAGAAACTCGGTGAGCGTGAGCGGCGAGCGCAGAACAAGCGGTTCAACTTCGTGTACCGCGCCGAAGAAGGTTGGGTCTATGTCGTGCGCTCGCTCGATCTCGGCGAGGGCGTCATGCGGGATGTCCAGCTCGAACGGGAGGGCACCGGATCGGACTACCCCACCATGGTCATTCAAAGTCAGCTTGCCGGGTACGACGATTCCACCGGCATCTGGACCCTGCGACATGGACGGGTTCGATGGCTGACGGGCCCCACCCCGGAGAGCGTGGTCCGGTTCGATTCCCTGCGGTTGCGGTCCATGCAGGAAACTCCCTCCGAACTGCTGGCCGAGGCCAAGAAACCCGAAGAGATGCGGTATGCCGAACTCGGTCGCTACATCGAAGCCCTTAAACGTTCGGGCGGCGACGGTCGCCGACTCGAGGTCGATCGGGCCCTGAAGCTTGCCGTCCCGTTCACCTGCATCATCATCGCCCTGTTCGGGGCGCCGCTCGCCAATACGAATCCCCGGGGGGGAGGAGCGTTTGGCGTGGCCGTCAGCCTGGGCACGACCGTCACCTTCCTGATCCTCGTGCAACTGTCCCGGGAGATCGGCACCAGCGGTCTGCTGCCGCCGACGTGGGCCGCGTGGACGCCGAACATGCTGTTCGGCGTCATGGGGCTGGAGATGTTACGCCGGGCCCGGACCTGAATCGGTCATGCCCGACGGGATGATCACGTCGAGCCGGATCGGCGCCGCCGGCGCGGAGTGGGTGAGGGCCCCGAGGGAGATCCGGTCGGCGCCGGCCCTGGCGTAGTCTCCGGCCTCCTCGGGTCGAATCCCTCCCGAAGCTTCTACCACAATGTCCGGACCGATCCGTTCCCGCCACGCCCGGATCGTGGCGGGCGATCGGTTGTCGAGGAGGAGGTGATGGACGCCGGCGGCCAGCGCTGCGTCCAGTTGTTCCGACGTCTCCACCTCCACCATCATCGGCAGATCCCCCGCGGCCTCAACACACTCGGCCAGGGTCCGTTCCGCCCCCTCCAGCAGGACCCAGTGATTGTCCTTCCACAATACCGCATCACCCAGCGAAAACCGGTGGTTCGTACCTCCCCCCATCCGTACCGCGTACTTCTCCGCCGCGCGGAGCCCTGGTGTGGTTTTTCTGGTATCCGTGATGACCGCCCC
>Ga0114931_10009908_pt1 | contig 11375 bp, 12 predicted proteins | sample 2SBtaG_FD_89579 | JGI IMG/M metagenome (GOLD analysis project Ga0114931, IMG submission 89579) | Deep subsurface microbial communities from Kolumbo volcano to uncover new lineages of life (NeLLi) - 2SBTROV14_V59a metaG | ecosystem: Environmental > Aquatic > Marine > Volcanic | place: Kolumbo...
TCCTGATCCATTACCCAGTCATGCAAACATAGCTCATATACGGGACGCTGGAGGGCACATGAGATACGCAGTGTGAGAGTTCCGACGTGAAGGAGTATCTGCACCAGTTCTAACGATTATGCGGACCCCGGCTGGAATGGCCGGACGCAATCCAGACGAAAAGAGCCTTCCGTACTTCCAACAATGCCAAGTAGCGAAAATCACCCAGTACAGAAGTTATTTGTCGACAGACACTTTGCGAGTTGACCAGAGATTGAGCCATCGCCGTGATTTATTGTCCGTTTCACAATCGGTCGCAGGAATTTTCCCACTGAGCGTGTTGGCTAACTGGCAAATGGATTGGGTGATGTTTGCCTTGGGAGCGTGTTCGATCAAAGGCACGCCATTGTTCCTCACCTCGACCATGACCTTATAATCGTTGGGAATTTTCCAGAAAATATCCCGACCGATGGTGTCTTTTGATTTTTTCAGACTGATCTGTCCATTGTCCTCGCCAATTCGATTGACAATAACTTTGACTTTATCACGCAAGGAGGAAGATTCGTCGAAAACCATCATCAACCGGACTACGTTTCGCAGGCAAGGCAAATCAAGTTGAGTCACCATGAGTACTTCGGTGGACTCTTCAAAGGCCAAAAAATCGAGCGGGCCATAGGTTTTCGAGGTGTCAATTATAATGTGTGAATAGCTTGCCTTCAAAAGACCAATAATCCGTTGAAGGTTTTCCCGGGTGACCAGTTGAGCATCATGAAGCTGGATAGGGCGGGGAAGCAGATGGACTCCCGAGGAATGTTTGGTCAGCGATTTCTTAAGAAGAGTCAGATCGAGTCGATCAATATTTTGAGCCACATCAGCCAGCGTATATTCGGGAATGGCATCCAGAAATACATCCGCATCGCCCAGGGCGATGTCCAGATCCAGTAATACGACCGAATTGTCCTGGTCGTGAGCCAGAGCACATGCTAAATTTACTGCGATACTGGAGACACCCACCCCCCCCGTTGCACCGGCGACGCTTATAATCTGGCAGCTTGTGGATGTGGCTTCAGCACTTCCTTGGATTTGACGTTTCACACGTTGTAACGCGGTGGCCAGTTCCTCGGTTTGAATCGGCTCGGTCAGAAATTCCTTAGCGCCTGCACGCATCGACTCCAATATCAGTTGACCATCGGTAGAACTGCTGGAAACAAGTAGGGCGCAATCAGGAGCTTCCTTAACGATCTCTGCAACAAGCTGAGTTGCTCGCTTAGGATCGCTATCCATGGCGATGAAACTGATATCCGGTTTTGTTTGCTCCACGACATCCTTAAAAAACTCGTAGCGCGAGCACTCCGCCTCAAGCCATACCATATTCAGGCCCAGGAGAGCCGTTTTGAGTTTCTCTCGGGAGCTATCGTTGGGGTCTACGACTGCGATTCTAAGTACGTTGGCCATGTTAGATCTTGTCTATTTTTCACTCACGGGGATTTACTCATCGGGGATTCACTCATGGAGACTGTCCGAGCTAACGTAGCTTATTTTTCAACATCGTAACCAATAGGGCCTATCAAGCCGGGGGTATGCGTGGTGCTTTGGGGAAGATTTTGGTAGGCTTCCTGATATTGTGGATGATCGGCAGTATTCGAATCGGTCGGATTCTTCCGGTAATACGGGTGGTGGCCTCTCTTATCCGCATAGGCGCCAACGCTTTTTTGGGATGTATGCGGCGATTCGGATTTGTTGGACGAACTGCCATCCGCGGCAGGCAGGAAAGGTTGGGCTTGATACCGCGGAACCGCAGGGACAGCAGAGCCTGATGTCTCGGGCACTGGAATGTCGGTGGCAGGCGACTTGCTTGTGGGTAAAGGGCTTGTGGGTAAAGGGCTTGTGGGCAAAGGGCTTGTGGGCAAATTCAAATTACCTCCATTTCCCTTATTTTGGTCTTGCTGTGATGGTTGGTTCTCTTCTTGGGCGGAGTCTGATTGCATGGGAACGACTGGATACGGCACGATTCCGTCGGTTGCCAAAACCGATACGCCATTGGGCCGTTCGCAAGAGGAGCATCCAGGGCCACCAGAGCCTTGGCTGAGAGGTCCACAGGGACCGCATGCGGGGACTTCTATCTGGCCGTTGAAATAAAGTTGGCAATGTCCCGGCGACACGCTCTCCAGTCCAGGCCCACAAGGAGGAACCTCCTGCGGGTCCATGCCATCGACAAACTCGGGCGTGACCAAGATGAGCAGCTCGATCTCGTTGGCTTTTTCCTCGACCTTGCGGAATGCCGCGCCGAGATAGGGTAGGTCGGAGAGGTAGGGAATGCCCCGAACTTGGGACTCCACTCGGGTTTGGACCAAACCGGCCAGGGCCAGAGTCTGTCCGGCTTTCATTTCCACAGCTGTATCGACTTCTCTGACATTGAATGCGGGAACCCGATTGCTGCCCAAATCCACCCCTCGAGTGTCATCAATTTCACTGACTCGAGGTCGAACCTCCAGGCGGATATTTCCATTGCCAAGTACGATAGGAACGAAGTCTACCTGAGTGCCATAAGGTTTGAACTGAATGGAAACCTGGCCCAGGCCCGCTGGCACCAGGTAGGGAAGTTCTCCACCCACATTGAAGTGGGCTGGTCGGCCGCTTACCGCGACGATGGTGGGATCGGCCAGGATTTTGGCCAGGTTGTTCTGTTGGAGCGCATCCAGGAAACCGAAAAAGGCATTGTCACCGTTGAACACCCCGAAATTAATCGTGCTACCACCACTAATGGTACTTCCTGCATTGGTAGCTAATGAATTAAGAATTCCAGAGACGCTGGATGTAACAAAATTATCCCCACTGAACTGGGCAAAATCAAAACCTACACTACGCAGCTTGGTGCGCGAGACTTCCATGACTTTGACCTTGAGCAATACTTGCTGCACTCCACCCACCGTGATGTTGTTGACGATTTTGGGCGCATAGTCTTCTGCCAGACGAATAATGGGGCTGACCGCCTCGGGCTTTTCAACAAAGCCTTCCAGTACCAGGCTGTTCGTGAGTCGGATTGCTTTCACGGAGGATTTAGGAAAAAGTCTTTTCAATGCGAGCTGCAATTCACGAACATCGCCATAGATTGCGATATCGACGGAGTAGACATTGTCGTCCTCATCCCAGAGATTGATCTGCGTGACACCCGTCTTGCGGGCAGCAATCTGTATTTGGTTTTTACTCAGCGCTGTGACCGACACAAGATCCGGATTGTTGACCACCATCCTGGGAACGGGTTTTTCGAGCGTGAGAATACGGCTCGAATTCACGGTTAGCTCCAAGCGTTCCGTGGATTGCGTGATATGGCGAATGACCGACTCTTGTGCCAGCACAGAGCCTGGGGATCCGAACAGAGTGCCAGCCACTGCAAATATAAATACTGCAGGGGTAATCAGGCTCTTAATGAATTCGCGAAGATTTTTGTTTGTGTACATCCTTGTACTTCCTTCGTAAATGCCAATTGGCTTACCCCATGCCGGGGTGATTCAACCAATCGAGCGATTGCACCAAGGATCGAGGCTTCCCTGCCTCGCTCCCCCCTTGTGTCTGAATGTTACTAGCGTAGCCGTTTATTTTCTTCTGAATTGAATTGGGAATTCATCTCCGGACTTCATGTCTTTGTCTCCAGTTGTATCCTCACCGCCTGAGGTCTCACCACTTGAAGAGGCCGCCTTATTGGTGGGCTCTCTGGTGGTAATTGCCCCGTTAAGGTTTGCGCCGTCGGGAGAATCAAAAATTGCATCTCCCGAAGAAGTGAAGCGTACTTCCCGCACATCATCAGGATAAATGATCTTCATGCGGAAATCGTCCTCCGGTTCCGCGTCGACACGGTCGTCGGAAGCCGGGGCAGGCTTTTCCAACCCTTGTTGGAGACCCAGCAGACTACCGAGATTACTACTGTGCACTCCTATTCCCTGTTCCGCCTGACGGTCCCCCGGTTTGCTACTGAGAAATAAATCGTCGCTGGTGATTTCGATGTCCTTCACGGTGGTATCATCGTCCGGATTTCGAGGTATCAAACTAATTTCACCCAAATTTTCGGCCAGTGTGACACGGTTTGCTTGTTCGGGAGTGAGGATGACCGATACCGTTTTGGCTATGTTTCGAGACTCGGTGCCGTCCGCGGAACGTTGCACGGCCTGGTCGACTGCAAAGACTCGAATGTTTTGCAGGATAGTTTTGGTGAAGGCATGCATGATCCCTTCCCGGTCATTTCGCTGGACAAAAAGTTGAATATCCACCCGGTCACCAGGGCTCAGCAGGCCCGCTGCACTTTTCCGAGCATCGACGGATATTGTCTTTAGTCGGTGGTTCTTGGGAATGGCGGCAATGGGGTCTTGGGATTGACCTTTGGCCAGCAATTTCCCATCTAGGAGTGGCTCTCCCTGGAAAATGGTCGTACGGGGTCGCCGATCTTCGATGTCTTCCCATTTGGTAATTGCGCCGGGAGGCACCTTGTCCGTGGGCCACTCCTGAAGCGAGAGCATGGCATCGTTGATGGGATCCCCTAAATTGATATTTTGGAGCGCAACATAAATGGGCACCGTTTCTACCGGTGCGTTGCGATTATTGCTATCGATAACCTGGCTTATGCCAATCGATGCAATGAGCCCGCAGCCAGCCGCAAGTGCCAATAATATGAGTGATTTTGGTCGCATCACACCCCCCAGGTATGAATTCAAGTCCACAGATGGTGTTCAACGGACAAGTACGCCTTGCCTGTTGCCTTTGGAGCTTGTCTGATTTCTTCGGCATTGCCCGTACAAATGGTCCAGGCGAATCTCTTGGTTCTTGGTTTTCTCTGTTGTTTTAGCCAGCATCGATAGCATGGTTGGGTGCCATCGCTATCCCTAATCCAGATATTACGCAAACTCAAACCGTGCTGCTCATAGCCGCATGCCAAACCAGGCAAAGTAACCAATCGTACCAATCGCAATGGGTATGCCATAAGGTAGCAGAAACATGCTGGCTTTCCGCTCGGCGGCAATTTTCGCCAGTTTTTCCGGGTCCTGGATCGTTGAAATCTCGCTTAGAATTGCCCAAAATTGATTTTTATGTTTTGTCCATGCTCTTTTCCAAAGCACCATGCCAATGGCAATCACGCCGCCTACCAATGTGGTGACCGCAAAAGCATAGAGCGTATTCGTGCCCCATACCCAGGCTCCAACGCCTGCCAGCAACTTCACATCGCCAGCCCCCATGCCACCAATCGCGTACGCTGGCATCAACAGAGCCAAGCCTACGATGGTGCCTGCCAGGCTGTATCCCAGGCCTTCCCAGCCCGGATAGGCCGAGAATGTCGTACTGTAGATCCAGCCAGTTAGGATCATCGGAAAAGTAATCCAATTGGGGACTTTCAGTTTCAAGCCATCGATGATAGCAGCTACGATCAAGGTGATGGAGACTACCCAGATAGGCCAGGTATCAGCAAAGTAATTGCCTAGGTTGTTGAAATCGAACATGGAAATCGTCTACCCATCTTCTGCTTGAGTAATGCTGGTGTGTAAATCCGGTGTGTAAATATATCCTACAAATACGATTGATTGCATTAACTGCGCAGTGAAAACAAATAGGCAAACACTGTGGCGCATACTGCGATACAGTAGCATGCTATTTGGCATGCCGAGGCAATCAATTCTTCAGGTACGATGGTCATCATTGCTCGACGGTGCTCTCATATTGGTTAAACAAGCGTAGCTTATAATTTCCAGTCCAGTGGATTCACAATTACAGAAAAAAACCTCTCGGGAGCATAGGATCCCGAGAGGTTTTGTTGGAAAGGATATACCCCTAGAGGGTGCCCAAAGGTGCCATTAGGTGCCACCGCCCAGCTGACCGGCAACGTTAGAGAATGTAGTATTGGCGTTAGTGCCAATCGCACGGATTGCTGTCAGGCAGACAATCACGATCAAGGCCAGCATCACGGCATATTCAACCGCTGTTGGACCATCTTCCGACACGAGGAAACGCTGCATCTTCTTAGCAAAATTCTTCATAAGTATCCTCCGATTCCCGGTGCCACCCTCACAGGTCGACACCCTACAAAGTTGTCAGGAGCCCCGGATGGTGCTTGCCATCCTCACAGGTCTTGTGGGCGGGCACCTACGTTGTGCATCCGCTTCTAACAAGAAACTAAAAGCTCCCGTTGTTCGGCACTGCCGCCGCGATCTGATTCACTCAATCAGGCGAGCCTATACGTTACGGCGTCAGAGCCCGGGCAAAAAATAGGGTAGGCTCATGGAACGATCGATGTCTTACCCCTTCTGCACTCGTGGAAAACCATGGAATGATTTCGGAAGAGTCGTCGGAGAAGAGTACGATCGCACGATTCATGTCTCTTGACATGTACCGTTGGAGACGGCTGTTCGCCATGCTTGGTCTGCATGTTGCTTGCCGACTCCACATGAAACTTATGCCGCCATCTTGAGTTGTCAAACACCCGACCAGGCAAGTCGAGCCTTTTATGGAGAGCCTCCCTGGAACCGGTAGCTTCGGTATATTCCGAACGTTTTATAGTGGCAAAACATTCTCATATTTTCGTCATGTGGCATGGGTGCATCCTACTATTGAATAGTGGAACCACAGATGCGACATTCACTTCTTGAGGTTTGGCTAGGATTGCCCCAATCCTCTTTGGAGGCCAGCGTGGATACTACTCGATTACTTGACCAACTCGAATCCTTGGACCACTGGGGTTACTACTCCAGTGGGCCCACAGCTTCCGAACCAGCCGCATGGGCCTGCGTGGCACTTGCCCTTCATGGCAGACACATGGCGGCTGAGAGGATTGCTCGTTGGCTAATCAGCATCCAGCAGCCCAATGGTGCCGTTGGCATCACAGCGAACCAACGCACGCCAACTTGGCCTACCAGTCTGACAATTCTTGCCTGGATTGCCATCGCTTCTCGTGACACGCCTGAATCACGAGCAAAATACCAGGAGTCGATTCGCCGGGCAATTCGCTGGGGTCTTGCCATGCGGGGACGCGTGATTCCGAAAAGTCCAAATCTTGGCCATGACACAACGATCGTTGGCTGGCCATGGGCAGCAGAAACGCATTCCTGGCTTGAGCCCACCTGTTTTTATGTGTTCTCTTTAAGGGCGGCAGGCCTGAAGACACACCCTCGTGTCCAGGAGGGGATCCGCTTGATCGTCGATCGTCTCTTGCCTGGAGGAGGATGCAACTATGGCAACACACAAGTATTAGGGCAAACACTATTGCCTCATATTCAACCTACTGGGCTAGCGATGATGGCATTAGCCGACGCGTCTATCCGAGATGGTCGGGTGGAAGCGTCTTTGCAATATCTGTCGCACACAATCCAAAAGGACTTAGCATCGTCCCGCGCCATTCCAACCGCCTCACTTTGTTTTGGATTGTTGGGACTTACTGCCCATCGCCGTCGACCACCCGCAGCAGACAAATGGCTTCAGGCCGCCTGCGAACAAGTCCAGCGACAGTCCCCCAGTACCTATAAGCTGGCACTGTTGGCTCTTGCCGCAAAGGAAAACGAGCTGTTGTCAGAACTTTACCAATTTTAACTCAGGCGAAATACCAAGATGAGTGCGCATTCTCAACAAGGTGACCGTTTGCGGGAAGAGACGAATCGGTCCAAAGGCCTCAGCCGCCGGGCAATCTTGACGGCAGGCGGTGTCTCGGCAGTAGGATTAACGGGGCTTGGTTTGGCACGCCAGGCCTGGCTACCCACGGCGGAGACTTTTATTGCCAAGGGGCAGCGGTACGATCGCCCGCTGGTGCAAACCATTCGAGAGGGCTTGCGCTGTTGTAACGTCCAACCCACATGGTTTCGGGGAAAACGGGTATTGCTCAAACCCAATTTGGTTGAGCCAACTCGTTTGTGTCCCCATATGACAACCCACCCGGCCATCATTTTGGCTGCCGCCGAAGTGTTTCGAGGTTGGGGGGCCAGCGTAGGCGTGGGTGAAGCCCCTGCCCATGTGCGAGACACCGAAATGGCTTTGATCGAGTCAGGAGTGGGAGAAGCACTCCGAGAGGGAGACCTCTCCTTTGCGGATCTTAACTACGAACAGGTTGCCAGCCGTCGCAATCGGGGTTGTCGAAGTACGCTCAAGGAGATTTACTTTCCACAAAGCGTTTTGGAAGCTGATATTGTGGTGTCACTACCTAAGATGAAAACTCACCATTGGGTGGGAATGACCTGCAGTATGAAAAATTTCTATGGCGTGCTGCCTGGCATTAAGTATGGTTGGCCTAAAAACGTATTGCACCATCATGGGATTCCCCAAACGGTTGTAGATATCATGGCAACGCTTCAGCCAACCTTGGCGATTGTTGACGGGATTGACTGCATGGAAGGCGATGGGCCGATCATGGGCAGCCTCAAGCACATGGGGCTGATTGTTGTGGGGCGCAATCTTCCGGCCGTGGATGCAACCGTAGCACGAATTATGGGCCTGGAACAGTCGCGGGTGAGTTATTTAAATCTTGCGGCCGACTGGTTGGGACCTATCGACGAACGCCGTATTACTCAGCGTGGGGAACGTTGGCAAGCAGTGGCCAGTCCGTTTGAGATACTCGACGTAGAGCATTTACGAGGCCTGCGCGCGGGTCCGTTGTTGTCGTAGCGCAGGGTTTGGCTTCCCTTGCGTCGTTGCAGCCAGCGAGGCTTGAGCAGACAGTCCTTCGTCCAACGAGTCTGGACGGATCGACAAGCGAATCGGTGTTGCTACTTGACCAGATACTTCCAGCAGTACGAAAAAAGCCTCCCTCGGATCGTTGCCGAGGAAGGCTTGGAGCATCTGACGACGATTTTCTCAGTCGCAATTAACCGCGCCGGCGGACTGCAATCAGTCCCAGGCCACTGAAAGCCATCAAGCCGAGCAAGGCGGTGGATGGTTCAGGCACCATTTCGGTGCGGACATTGAAGGTGATGTTCTTCTTGTCGATGAACGAAAACCCTGCTTCGCTCAGGGCGAACAGCCGGTTGTTCATGGAAACATCGAAAGCGGTTACTTTACCATTTACACTCCCAAATCCCTGGGCAAAGCCGCCTACCCAGTTTGCCGAATCGGGAGGTGTGTCAGCTTGATCGAACGTGTCAGCAAACGAAATTGGAAAGATAGGTCCGGCAACCGGAGCGCCATTTACTCCGGTGATTCTGATGCTTCCGCTACCACGTACACCAGCCTGGTTGCCAGGTAAGGTCGGAATCAGAGACCAGCTTCCACCTTCTACCAGGGAGATCCCAGTAGCCCAGGTGCCTGGGTCGGCAGTCACAGAGAATGTCAGGAAGCCGTCAGTGACATCGACTCCACCAACTCCAGTGGCCGTGGCGGCAAATGAATTCGGATGGGAAAAGATGAGCTTATTGGGAGCGGACGTATCCGCCGCCCCATAGAGGTTTGGGGGGTCGTTCGGTGTCTGGGTGGACTGAACGATATCGCTAAAACTGACAAGCCCAGCTTGGGCAGAAGAAGTGCAAAACGCTAGACTAAATAGCGCAGCAACAGCTAAGCATTGCGTAAAGAAACGCCTCATTGTGGTCGTCATTAGAACTGCTCCCTTACTTTCTTTGAAAAAGTACCTTCTAAGCCGGTAAATCTAAAAATAGACAATAACCAGTGATCTAACTAGCGAGTCTGTTAACAAAGCAACTCACGGGTCCAAACTCACATCTAAATTACCCCGATTCACAAATTTCATTTTATCAACCAATGCAATCGTTGCAATCAAAAAACGGAGAAATATAAGAAAAAAAATCGACTTTCCAAATGGCCCATAAGGGGGGGCTTTTCATGGTGGTTTCAGCAAGGAGTTGTAATAGTACCAGAGTCATAAAATATGCTGAAAATAGGGTGTAATAGCCAGTTCCTACGAATTTTAAGGCAATCCCAGGCGACGCCCAACAGCGTATTGCTAGCATATAGCATCATGAGGCGTCGTTCTCTCCAGCGAGGCTTGAGCAGATAGAGCCCGTCAAACGAGTCTGGCGAGATCGACGCCCAACAGCGTATTGCTAGCATATAGCATGATGAGGCGTCGTTCTCTCCAGCGAGGCTTGAGCAGATAGAGTGGAGGATACCGGGCTCGAACCGGTGACCTTTTGGCTGCCAGAGACTCTGGAAAACAAGGGGTTTTTAGCCTGAAACCTCTTTGTACAAGGCATTCTAGCATTGCTAGCAGTGCTTGCAAGGCATAACACACAATAACAGACAAACGCTATAAAACACGGTATTTTTGTGGGTGCCGATTTCATAAAACGGTACAATACCGTTTTATTCTTGGTTGCCGATCATACCAGTGACCGCTTGGCGCTCGGCCATAAGGGCCTCTGGTTCACTCAACCCTGCACCCCCACCCGCCGGCACCAAACGCACCCGGAATCGCAGCGGGGAAGTGGTCTCAGCCATCATAAGGCAGCCCTCGGCAGCAAAACGATAGTTGCCAGGTTTCCATCGGGGACAGCTTTGTCTCGCATTGCAGATAAGCATCTGCAAGTGCCCGCTCAAATTGAATCGCTCGCTCTGGGTGCATTCGCTGATTGGCCACAATCGCGGACAAGTGCGGCCGGTGCTCGACGATCTTATCAAGCACGGGGTCGGGGATCGTCTAGCCAGTTTGCGTTGTTGTTTTCATCGCATCACCTCCCATTGAAAGTGCCCCTGGGTAACGGTACCAAACAGGGGTGAAATCGCATCAGGGAGAGGGCGTAAGTCCTCGATGGTTCACTTCCCGATACGTCGGCGGCGGATACCGATTGCCGATAGGCCAAGTAGCGACCAGACGACGAAGGTGGTGGGCTCGGGGATAACATTTACATCTGGCGAAATCGCCAGCCCCTCTACGGTTACACCAGTGCTACCCAACGATCCAACTTGGGTCGGTGCTCCAGTCGACTTGTCAATTGTCATAAGTGACCATGAACCATTAATTATCCCGGTACCGTCAATTTGTACGCTCGCTCCCGCCTGCGACGCAATAGCGATTGCAGTCAACAGTCCAATGACGACGTGACGTAATATGACGATAAATAAGGTGATTCGTCTCATAGCTCATCTCCCAAGTAACAGGTCCGTGCAGGGACTCAGCCTACCATACAGGATGACGATGTCCAGCATTTCCCAGGATTAAGGCAATCCATCGGGAGAAATACCCTCCTATCTTTAATGCTGCGATTTTCCAGGTACCAGAAGTCCAACCTACCCGTAACATCGCGTTACGCGAAGCTTGGTGGCTGCCATCGTGGCAATTTGCGAGTGCCGGCCCAGATATCAGCCAGAATCGTGTAGTTTTTTGCCGCCGCTCGCAAAATGCTGTCCAGGGCCTTTGGTGGTAAGGACTTGCGGCGATGGGGTGTAAGTGGGTGGCGGAGACCGGAGCCGCTGCA
>Ga0114931_10009909_pt1 | contig 11375 bp, 8 predicted proteins | sample 2SBtaG_FD_89579 | JGI IMG/M metagenome (GOLD analysis project Ga0114931, IMG submission 89579) | Deep subsurface microbial communities from Kolumbo volcano to uncover new lineages of life (NeLLi) - 2SBTROV14_V59a metaG | ecosystem: Environmental > Aquatic > Marine > Volcanic | place: Kolumbo...
CCTGGAATCCGGTCGTCCTGAGCGGAGCCCGCGCAACGCGCGGGCGGAGTCGAAGGACGCAGCCTGGAATCCGGTCGTCCTGAGCGGAGCCCGCGCAACGCGCGGGCGGAGTCGAAGGACGCATCCCAAGCGCCTCGCGCCACAGCCAACGAGGGCTCCGGTGCAGCGCGCTGCGCGCTCAGCGCGCTCAGCGCGACCGGCTACCACGATTGGCGCTCCAACCAGGGACGGCTACTCGGCGAGCTCGAGCACAGCGGCGTAGAGCACGTTGGCGCCGGCCTCGATCTGCTCGGGTGCGGTGTGTTCGCGGACGTTGTGGCTGATGCCGTTGACACTGGGCACGAAGATCATCCCGGTCGGGCAGCGGGGCGCGAACATCTGCGCGTCGTGCCCCGCGCCGCTGGGCAGACGGCGGACCGAGTGTCCCAGGGCGCGGGCCTTGGCTTCGACCAGCGCGATCACCTGGGGATCGAAGTCGACCGGCTCGAACCGCGCCAGGCTGCGCCTCGACACGCTGACCCCTTCGGCGGCCGCGATCTCGTCGAGGTGGGCGAAGGTCGCGGCCTCGGCCTCGCTCAGGAGCGATTCGTTGGTGTTGCGCAGATCGACCGTCATCTTCGCCCGGTTGGCGACCACGTTGATCAGATTGGGTGACAGCTCCAGCGAACCCACCGTGGCCACCTGGGTGCCGCCCATCTCCCTGGCCAGGCCGCGCACGAAGGTGGCGAGCTCGGCGGCGACGTAGCCGGCGTCGGTCCGCATCGATATCGGCGTGGTGCCGGCGTGATTGGACACACCGGTGAGCGTCACCTCAGTCCACGAGATTCCCTGCACGCCCTCGACCGCGCCGATGGTGATCGTCTCGCGATCGAGGACCGGCCCCTGCTCGATGTGGAGCTCGAGATAGGCCCGCGCCCGCACCGAGCCGCACGGCGTGTCACCTGCGTAGCCGATGCGCTCGAGCTCGGCCGCGACGACCGCGCCGTCAATGCCGATCGTCTGCAGACACGCATCGACGTCGAGCGCACCTTGATGGGCCCCGCTGCCCATCATGTCCGGGGCGAAGCGAGAGCCCTCTTCGTTGGTGAAGAAGGCGACGGCGACCGGGTGGCGGGTGCTGATGCCGGCCTGCTCGAGGCAGGCGATGACCTCGAGCCCGGCCAGGACGCCGAGATTGCCGTCGTAGCGGCCGCCGGTGCGAACCGTGTCGATGTGGGAGCCGATCATGACCGGCGGCCCGTCCTCGCTGCCGGCGCGCACGCCGACGACGTTGCCGATGCGGTCGATGGTGATCGTAAGCCCGAGCTCGCGCATCCAGCTCACGACCCGATCGCGGCCGCGCTTGTCGTCGTCGGTGAGGGCGAGCCGACATACCCCGCCGCCGTCGATGGCGCCCACCTGGGCCAGATCGCCGATGCGCCCCATCAGCCGGGCGATGTCGATGGTCGAAGAAGACATGGTCCTCACCTCAACAGGCTCATGTAGTTGACCTGATCGGTCGCGAACACCGCGTCCCGAATCCACGCCATGATGTAAAGGTAGGTGAGATCCACCTCGCCGTCTGCCGATCCCGCGATGGTGTCCGCCGGCGCCGACAGCTGCAGGGTGACGTCGAAGCCCTCACCGGTGTACCGTTCGCCCGGCCCGGTTGCCTCCAGGCGGAACACCCGCCCGCCGATGCGAGCAGACACGGCCGCGCCGGCCTCGGTGGACTCGAAGAAGAACCCGTTCGAAGCGCTGAACTCGTCGAAGTCGGCGCGAGTGCCGAAGAAGCGCGGCTTGATCGCGTACGGTCCGCCATCCTCGGGGCAGAAGACGTCGCAGTTGCCGCACTCGTTGCAGAAATCGGCGAAGTTGCCGTACTGCTGCTTCTTGTTGATCGCCAGGGTTCCGTCCTGGCGCGCGGTGAAGCCGCCATCCTGCGCGAGCAGCTTGACGATCGGCACCTCGATCTCGGGAACCACGAACACGAAGTTGGCGTGGTTGGGACAGACCGGGACGCACTTGCTGCAGGTGACGCAGTCGAACAGCTCCAGGTGACTGCCCAGCTTGCGCGGCGGTTTGGCGTTCTTGGCCTTGGAGTAGCGCGGGTTGGCGGTGGCGGCGGCGACGTACTGCTCGGTGTTGCGCAGGATCACCTCGGACAGCCAGCGATCGTAGTGGTCACCGGCGGCGGCCCGGAGATCGCCGCCCCAGTCGAGCGCCTCGCTGCACCGCGTGTGGATCGGATCGGCCGGGTCGAGGCCGATGGCGTCGAGCGCCGCCGCCGCGTGCCCGTAGGCGCGCAGCACGTAGTCAGAGACGGTGCGCGCCCCGACCTTGCCCATTCGCGCGTCGAGGTCGGCCATGTAGCTGGAGGCGCGCCCGTAGCCCCCCGGGCGCAGCAAGTCGGAGCAGACCGTGATCGGCACCAGCCCGATGGCGACCGCGTCGGCGAAGTTCTGCCGATCGATGCCGGCCGAGAATGAGATTGGAATCCGGTTGCCGAACTGTTTGCGGAACCGTCCGACGAGGTTGGTCGCCAGCACGTGCAGCGGCTGGCCGGAAAGGTACATCTGCTTTTCCGCGGCCGGGAAGAAGTCGCGGTGGTTGTCGACGATGAGCGTGTTGGAGAACTTCACGCCGAAGCCGAGACCGAGCCCCCGAGCCTTGGCGTCGAGGCGGTCGACGAATCCGACCGCCTGGTCCCAGCGTGTATCCTGCTCGAAGGCCGAGTCTGGCACCGCGAGCTCCGTGTAGCCCATCTGCTCGCCCAGCAGGCGGCGACACTCGCTCGGGCCGAGCAGCGTCGGGTTGAGCTTGACGATGCAGTGAAGCTTCTTGTGCTCGAGTAAGAACTCGATGATGCGCTCGATCTCGTCCGGCGGGCAGCCGTGGAACGTGCTCAGGGTGAGCGTGTCCGACAGCCTGGAGCGGAAGTCGAGGTCGCGATACTGGCGCAGCTCGTCGGGGATCTCGGCACGCAGGCGGTCTACCACGGCGCTGGCGTCGAGCATGCCGTCGATGAACGCCTGCACCCGCTCGCTCTCGATGCCGGCCAGGTCGTAGCCGACGCTCATGTCGAAGATGACGTCGCGGTAGCCTTCTTCGACCTCGACGAGCCCACTGGCCTGCAGGATGTCGACGAGCATGGAGCCCTTGACGTACTCGCCGAGCGATTGCTCGAGCCTGAGCTCTTGCGACCATTCGACGTTGAAGCCGACGGTCTCCATGTCGATGCACGGCCGCGGGATCTCCAGCTCGTCGAGGATCTGGACGGTCTTGAGCTCCATCACGCGACAGCCGGACAGCCACGACAGCACGATGTTTTGCGCCATCTGAGTCTGCGGCCCGGCCGCGGGGCCCATCGGGCTGGACGCGCGCTTCTTGTGGAAGCGGACCGAGTAGTCTCGATCTCCGCCGAGGAAGAACTTGCGCCGCGGCAGGTCGAAGATGCTGTCGGACGCTTCGGTCTCGCGGAACATCCGCCGAACCAGGGCACCGAAGGGATAGGGGCGAAGCTCTGCCATCGGCGCCAATCCTAGCGCGTGACCCTAGACCGAGGCGCGACCGGCGGACGACATCTGCCGTCGAGCTCGCGTTTTCAGCCGGTGGCCGGGCGGCGATGGGCGCCGCCCGACCGTCGACCAGCGCCTACTTGAGGACGTACGGCCCGCCCGGGCCGCGCGGCCGCCCGCCGCCGGTGACCGGCCACTGCTCGGTGGTATCCCACAGGTTGATGCGGGTGTAGCGCCGCTCGCCGACCAGGGCGAGGGCGCCGAAGTCGTAGTAGTCGCGCCGCCACAGCTGGCGGAACTTGCCGTAGCTGATCGCCTGGTGGAGATCCTCCTGGCGCGCGTTGGCCATGATGATCTTGTCGTTGTTGATGTCGTTGTCGTTGCCGACCTTCTCCATGCCGACGATGGTGGCGAAGTGGCCCTTGGTGGCGCCGGTCTTGTAGTTCACGACGATCGGATTGCCCTGGGCCAGGGTTGCCCACAGGATCTTGTACTGGGTCAAACCGTCGCCCTCTTCGTAGCGATACTGGTACTCGAGGTCCGGGTTCTCGGGGAGGTAGCGGTCGATATAGCCGCGAAACACGGTGCGGAAATTCTCGGTGCTGGTACCGGGCATCGTCACGGTCGCCATCCGCCAGGTGTTGGTCTGCATCGCCATCCCGAGCCTGCTCGGAGAGACGTTCGGCTGGCAGACCCACTGCGGCGGCGGCGCGATACCTCCCTCGAGGTCGGCCGGCGATTCATGCATCCAGAAACAGTGCTTGCCCTCGCGCTCGTCGATGCCATACCAGTGAAATACGTTCATGGCGGCCGTCGGCCCGCAGGAGTTGTTGTAGTCGTTGTTGTCGCGAAAGCCGGCCTTGGGATTGTCGTCGGCGAGCGCGTTCGTGCTCAGGTACAGCTTGACCTCGCGGTCGGTGACCTTCACGTAGCGCGCGTCACCGTTGAAGTTGTAGATCGTGTGCAGTCCGGTGCCGAGCTGGCTCTCGATGGTGCCGACCTCGGGTGGCTCGTCGACGTCGAGCGCGCAGGCGCAAAGGAGCAGGGCGGGCAGTACGCAGGGGATTCTCATTGGGGGCTCTCCAGGGTTGTGTGTTGCGGACGTCCCACTGCAGCGGGCGTGCCAGCCAGGAGAGCTGCGCAGCGTCGAGAAAGGCGGTCGCGCTGCGGCCAGCGTGTCTCCGTGTGTCTCCTGGGACGAGGATGCACTGTCTCGTCGCAACCGTTTGGGCTGCAAAGACCGGCTTCGCGCTCGACCCGCGACCCGGCGGCCCGGCGGGCCCCGATCGTGACCCGCGGGCCCGATGGCTTTTGTACAGCCCAACTGTGCGAACACGAAGACCGACGGTGCGAGCACGAAGAGCAACGTCGGCGGGCATCGCCCGGTGACCGCCTCGGTCACGCGGCGCAGCTCACGCACGTTCTCGCGCGTCCGACGGGTCGGTGAGCGCCAGAGTGGCGACCTTGATCCGTCCCAATCCAGGGGCTACGCTGCCAGCGAGGATGGAGCACTCCACCACGCTGCCTGCGATGGGTTGGGGCGACATGGCCTCCGCCGATCAGAAGGTCGGCTTCGAGGTCGAGGCGATCTCTCTGGGGCTGGCCTACGCCTACTGATAAACGTCCCTCCGCTGAATCCACCCGCTCCGCCCCAACTCTTCGGCGCCAGCTGATCATCCTACTGATCCTGTTCACGGTCGGCCCGCTGTTCCTGACCAACGCGTGGGGCTATCTGCAGAGCAGGCGCACGTTCAAGCGCAGCGCGCTGCACCATACCCATACAGTGGCGGATCTCGAGGCCACCGATATCTTCCGCTTCGTTCACGAGCAGTACCAGCTCGTGTCGGCGGTGGTGGCCGGCAACCAGGACCTGTTTGGTCTACTGCGTGCACTCTCCACCACCGACCCAGAGGCCCTTCTCTCGGTGCTCAAGGCACTTCGCACCCACCTGGTGGCAAAGCAGCAGGAAGGCCACTCGATCATCGAGCTCTACGTGCTGTCGCCGGAGGGGCGCCTGATCGTTTCTACCCGTCCCGACACACGGCACGTCGGCGACCAATCCCAGACGGCATGCTTCCGTCGCGGCCGCGAGCTCGAGGCCATCGACGGCGTCGACTGGTCGTCGGCGGAGCCGGCGCTGCTGTTTTCGGCGCCCATCCACGACACCTCGGGCACGTTCCTCGGAGTGTTCTGTGCGCGCACCCGGGTTCTGCTCGGCAACGATGTCGACGAGCCCGGCGACATGAGCATGGAATCGTCGGACACCAGCGTCTACCTGGTCGACACGCGTGGTCACATCATCGCCCGAGACAGCCAGGATCCTTCGGCGCTGGCGCCGGGAGACTGGCTGCCCCGCCTCGACGCCCACTGGATCTTCGGCCAGGAGCCCTGGGAAGGCGCCTACGGCGGCGACGACGGTGGTGTGATCACCGCATACGTGCCGATCGTCCAGCTCGGCTGGGGTATCGTGGTCGAGACCCCGACGCACACGGCGCTGGCCGGTCTCGACACCCTGATCTGGGAGGCTGCGCTGTTCGTGTTGTTGCTCACCGCTGTGGCGGTGGTGGCCGCGATCGGCGTCGCCCGTCGGCTGTCGCGACCGGTGGCGGCGCTGTCGGCGGCGGCACGCAGCGCCGCATCGGGCAAACTGGGCCTGATCGTCCCGCCCGGTGGCACTGTCGAGGTACGCGACCTCGCGCTGTCGTTCAATCAGATGAGCGCGGCGGTCAAGGAATCGCACGACCTGCTCGAGCAGCGCATCGCCGAACGCACACACGAGCTCCAGGCCAGCCAGGAGTTCTCGGAGCGCCTGCTCAACTCGATCGATCAGCCGGTCATCGTGATCGGCCGGAGCCTGGGAGTGGTGAAGGCCAACCAGGCGGCACTGCGGCGCTACGGCGACGACGTGGTCGGAGCCCGGTACCACGATCGCTTCGAGTGCGCCGGCAACCCCTGCTCCGACTGCCCGGTGCGCGCCGCATTCAACAATGCTGTCCCCGCACTCGTCGAACGGGTCGAACGTCACGACGGCGCCGAGGACATCGTCAGTCTGGCCACCTTCCCGGTTCACGCCGGTACCCGCGCGGTCGAGGCGGCGATCCAGTTGCGTCGGGTGGTCACGCGCGAGCGCCAGCTCCAGGCCCAGATGGTCCACCAGGAGAAGATGTCGGCCTTCGGCATCATGGCGGCAGGCGTCGCCCACGAGATCGGCAATCCACTGGCCGCGATGCAATCGCAGCTTGCCCTGGCTCGCGAGGTGCCGGTGGAGGGTCGCGTCGATCAGACTCTCGAGATCGTGTCCAAACAGGTGGAACGCATCGGTCGGCTCCTTCGCGAGCTGGTCACGTTCGCTCGCCGCCGCGAGGACGAGGCAACGCTGGTGTCGATCGAGCAGGTGGCGCGCGACGTGGTGCGACTGCTCCGCCACGATCCACGAGCTCACCGGGTGGAGATCGACGTCCGCGCGACGAACGCATCGGCCCCGGTTCGGGCCAAGGAAGACTCGTTGGTGCAAGTCGTCCTCAACCTCGGGCTGAACGCGCTCGACGCCATGCCCGAAGGGGGCGTCCTCGGCTTCGAGGTCGACAACAGCGACGGCCGCGCCACCTTGCGCGTGCGCGATAGCGGGCGAGGCGTGAACGATGCCGCGCGCGCCCATATGTTCGAGCCGTTCTTCACCACGAAGGTGCCGGGCCGCGGGACCGGCCTGGGCCTGTTCGTCAGCCGCGGTATCATTGAGAAGATGGGCGGCGAGCTGGTTCTCGAGGCGACTGGCCCCGACGGCACGCTATTCTGTGTATCGCTGCCGCTGGCGAAGGAATGGCAGGGCTGAGCAGGGCATGAGTGAACGCATTCTCATCGTCGATGACGAGCCTATCCTGCGCGCCAACCTGTGTGAGGTGCTCGAGCGCGAGGGCTACGAGGTCACAGTCGCCGGCGACGCCGAGACCGCTCTCGAGCTGGCACTCGAAAACGACTTTGCGGTGGTGGTGAGTGACATCCGTCTGCCCGGTATGGACGGCGTCGCGCTGCTCAAACGACTGGTCGCCCAGCGTCCCGAGACGTTCGTATTGCTCACCACCGCGTTTGCTTCGGTCGATACCGCGGTCGAGGCCTTGCGCTCGGGTGCCTACGACTACCTGATCAAGCCGGTCACCTTCGCCGACCTCGTGCGCAAGCTCAAGCAGCTGCTGGACTACCGCGCCCTTCAGGGCGAGGTAGCCCGCCTGCGCCGCGATCTTCACACCCGGCTCGGGTTCGAGGGCATCGTCGGCTCCAGCCCCGCGATCCGCGAGGTTTTCGAGTTGATCGATCGGGTGGCGCCCACCCAGTCGACCGTGCTGATCACCGGCGAGAGCGGCACCGGCAAGGAGCTCGTGTCCCGAGCCCTCCACGTTCGCTCGCGGGTCAAGGACCGCGAATTCCTCGCGGTCAACATGGGTGCCCTTCCCGCCGACCTGGCCGAGGCGCAGATCTTCGGGCACGAGAAGGGCGCGTTCAGCGGCGCCGAACGAAGCCGCGAGGGCCTGCTGCGCGCGGTGCGCGGGGGGACAGTCTTCCTCGACGAGATCGGCGACTTGCCGATGTCCTGCCAGGCCAAGTTGCTGCGGGCGATCGAAGCTCGCGAGGTCCTGCCGGTTGGAGCCGACCGTCCGGTTCCTGTCGACTTCCGGTTGATCGCCGCCACCAACCGTCGTCTCGACGACTTGATCAAGGAGGGCCGCTTTCGCCAGGACCTGTTCTTTCGGCTCAACGTATTCCGCATCGAGCTGCCGGCCCTGCGGGCTCGGCGCGAGGACATTCCGGACCTGGTCACCCACTTCGTGCAGCGCCACGCTCGCGACCTCGGTCGCCGCCCGCCCGCGGTTGGCAACGATGCGATGCGCCGGCTGATCGAGTACGACTGGCCGGGCAACGTCCGCGAGATGTCGAACCTCATCGAGCGTGCCCTGATCCTGTGCAGCGGCGACACCATCGGTCCCGAGCACCTGCCCGGTGAGCTGTTTGGCGACGCCACCACCCCAACCGACCTGCGTTCAGCGGTTCACCAGTTCGAGCGCACCCACATCACCACCGTCTTGAGCACAGTCGGCGGATCGCGTGAGCGCGCCGCGTCGCTCCTCGGCGTCGACCCCGCCACGCTGTATCGCAAGTTGGTCAAGTACCAGCTCAGCTAAAGCAGTTGCCTGGGGCACAGCGACTGATGAGCGACGCCGCCATGCGACGCAGATATGCGATTTGGCGAGCGTTCGTAAACCGGTCGCCGCTCTAGGAGTCTGGTGTCAAACGTCCCGTCGCCGCGGTTCCGATGCATCACCGCCAGCAGCGCTACTCGTCGGGCGTGGGCTACAGCCCACTTCCTCCTCGTGCCTTGCTGGCGGCGCGCCTCGAAACCGCCGCTCGGTCCCGTTTAACACCAGCCGCCTGGACCTAGGCCTAGGCGCCGACCTCGCATCTGTGCACGGCTGCTCGCCGGCATCTTGCAAGGATGCACGGGTCTGATCCCGGGGGCCGGAAGCAGCCCTCGCGATTCCGCGGGAATAGCCGTCGCGACTCGCGGCACGAATCGTGAACTCCTCCTCGGCATCACCTGGAGGAGATCAATGCGCCGCTACCTCGTCATCTTCGCGTCTGCCTGCGCCTTCGCCGCGGGAATGCTCGTTGCCACGCCCGCGTTCGCCGGCCCGTCGCTGTCGGGCACGGTAACCCACCACAAAGGCAATGCGAATCTCGTCGTCTACGTCACCAAGGTGAACGGCAAATTCGCCGCGCCCACGAGGCACCCGGTCATGGACCAGAAGAAGATGCAGTTCGTGCCGCACGTGATGCCGGTCCTTGTCGGCACCACCGTCGACTTCCTCAACAGTGACAGCATCAGCCACAACGTCTTTTCGCCCGACCACGAGGGCTACAACCTGGGAAGTTGGTCCAAGGGCAAGAAGCGGTCCTATACGTTCAAACATCTCGGCCCGTACACCCAACTGTGCTCCATCCACCCCGAGATGGAGGCGTTCATCGTCGTCCTGCAGAATCCCTACTACGCGGTCACCGACGCCAAGGGCCACTTCAAGATCAACCTGCCGGCTGGCCACTACACGCTCAAGGTCTGGGGCGAGCATTTCCATTCGAAGGACAAGAAGAAGACCTTCAGCGTCGATGTCGCTGCTGGCGGCTCGATCGTCGCCCTGAGCTTCTGAGCGGACAGGAGCGACCGTGGCCTCGCGCATCCCAACCCTCTTGTGGATCCCCATTGGCGTCGTTCTACTGATGAGCTTCGAATTCGGATTCGGCCCAAGTCGCTCCGGTTCCGCTCCGGCTCACGCTGGCGTTGCCGATCCGCCACCGGATCCCGGCGGGGTAGCGGTCGCAGCGGAACCCGACTCCGTACCGTTCGATCACTCGATCCATGCGGGCACGTACCAGATGAAATGTCTCTTCTGTCACGTCGATGCGGACAAGTCGACGACTGCGGGTCTGCCTTCGGTCCGCAAGTGCATGGGGTGCCACAAGTTCGTCGACAAGAAAAAGCCGGCGGTGCAAACGCTGGCGAAGCTCTGGGAGGCCGAGAAAGCGCCGCGTTGGCGCCGCATCTACCAATTGCCCGACTATGTCTACTTCTCTCACCAGGTCCACGTGAACGCCCAGGTGGCGTGCACGCGCTGCCACGGCGACGTGCCGTCGATGAAGAGCATCACCCGGGTCAGCTCGCTGACCATGGGCTGGTGCCTCGACTGCCACCGGGAGAGGCAGGCGACGCACGACTGCCTCGCCTGCCACAAGTGACGAGGTTCCGATGACGCACGAAGATCCGCCACGCGGCCTGAGCAGGCGCAGCTTCTTCTCCCACGTTGGGATCAGTGCCGCAAGCGTCGCGTTGGCCGCCTGCGACAAACGGGTTCCGCGCTTCATCGTGCCCTACGTTGTGCCGCCCGATGACGTGGTGCCCGGCGTCACCACGTCGTATCGCTCGGTGTGTCGCAGCTGTGCGGCGGGCTGCGGTCTGAGCGCGACGGTGATCGACGGTCGCGCCATCAAGCTCGAGGGCAACCCCGAACACCCGGCCAGCGGCGGCGCGCTTTGCCTCCTCGGTCAGGCCGGCATAGAGGAGCTGTACGCGCCTGAGCGACTGATCGGTCCGATGACGATACGGGGTGAAAACGCCACGCAGCTGTCGTGGGACGCCGCCAGCAAGTGGCTGACCGAAGGCCTGCGCCAGACGTTGGTCGGTGGTCGCGACGTTGTCATTCTGACGCGGCCCGAGACCGGCGCGCTGCTTGATCTGATGGTCCAGTGGCTGGCTGCACTGGGCCAACCCGCCAGCAACCTGGTGGTGTTCGATCCCGGCGAGCCGGTATGGCTGCGGGACGCCAACCGCCTGACCTTCGGGATCGACGCACAGCCGGTGTGGGGGCTCGCCGAAGCGCGTACCGTGCTGTCGATCGGCGCCGACCTGATCGAGGATCTGGGCTCGCCGGTCGAGTACGGTCGCGAGCTGGCGCGAATCCGCGCTGACCGCCGGCGCCGTTTCATCTACGCCGGGCCGCGGCTGTCTCTGACCGCCGCCGCGGCAACCGGCCGGATAGCGGTCGCTCCTGGCCGAGAGATGGGCTTCGTGCTCTCGCTGTTGCGCCATGTGCTGGCGCTGGGCGGCGCGCCCGTCGAGCTGGCACCGTTGACCAATATGCTGGACCGAGTCGCCGGCGTCACCCGCAACTGCGGGGTGCCGACCAAGCGGGTGCGAGACCTAGCCCGCGCCTTGACCGTCGGCGGGCCGGGCCTGGTCGTCGGTCCGGGACGAGTTTCCGTTGGTGAGGACGCCACCGTACTGGCCCAGGCGGTCGCGCTGCTCAACGTCGCGATCGGCGCGGTCGGCCGCAC
>Ga0114931_10009910_pt1 | contig 11375 bp, 6 predicted proteins | sample 2SBtaG_FD_89579 | JGI IMG/M metagenome (GOLD analysis project Ga0114931, IMG submission 89579) | Deep subsurface microbial communities from Kolumbo volcano to uncover new lineages of life (NeLLi) - 2SBTROV14_V59a metaG | ecosystem: Environmental > Aquatic > Marine > Volcanic | place: Kolumbo...
GAAAACTGATGTCAAAACCCAAAAGCTTGTGCGGTGTGGGGGAATTGAGCCATCCAGTATTCAAAGTGGGACCAAATCCTTCGCCTGCAGGATTTAGATACGATTGAGCTAATACATTGGCATCTTCCTTACCTGACTGAATGAAAGACCCGATATTGGATATCTGTCCGTAGCTTCGGATAGGCATAATAATCACACAACTGACAGCCAGTACTGTCAGTAAAACAGCGAATAGCGAGTTTTTAAATTTCATTATTATGGGATTGATTGGGGGATAACGATTTTTGGTCTTATGTGTTATCGGCGCTCATCTTCAAAACTTTTATATATTTGTATATAGTTTTTGTAACGAAAAGAAGCAATATCACCGTTCGATACGGCATCTTTGACCGCACAATCCGGCTCGTGAGTGTGTGAACAGTTATAGTAGCGGCATTCTTCCTGGTATCTGTCGATGTCCGGAAAAAGGAGGGAGAGTTCATCGGGTTCGAGGCCAATCAGCCCAAATTCGCGAATGCCGGGGGTATCAATCAAATAACCGCCAAAGTGCAACGGGATTAACTCTGCAAAGGTAGTGGTATGCTTACCTTTATTTGAATAAGAAGAAACAGAGGCAACCGGACGATCACTTTCTTTATCGATAGCATTGAGAATGCTTGTCTTTCCAACTCCGGAAGGCCCCATAAAAACAGAGAGATGATCCTGTAGAAGCTCTTTAAGCGGCCTGAGCGTTTTCGGCTCTTTTATGCTACAGGTAAATACCATATAGCCAAGTTTGCGATAGACGTTTATGACGTATTCAAATTCTTCGTGATTTTTTTTTGATAGTAGATCAATTTTATTGAATGCAATTGCAGGGGAAACGTCAAACAGCTCGCAGGTTGCAAGAAAGCGATCGATGAAACCGGTTCGGTAAACCGGTTCCGCAACTGACTGAACAACAATCGCTGTGTCGATGTTGGCCGCAATGACATGTTCTCCCTTTTTCCCGTGTGTGGCTTTTCTCGCTATTCTATTGTGGCGTGGTAATATTTCAGTGATCCTGGTCGTCTCATCTTCCAGTACCTCCAGACTGACCTTATCCCCCACAGCAATCGGGTTTGTTTCGAGGCGACTTTTTAAACGGAATTTACCGGGAAGACGGGCGTCATATATTCGATCTTCGCAGGCAACCTTGTACCAGCTGCCGGTTGATTGAATGATCTGTCCGGTTATTTCCAAATTATCATTGCGTTGAGTTACTACGTTGTCTGTTAAGATAACAATTTTGTCAAAGTGATTCGTAAGGCCCGGAGCAGAGCATCAGTTTATGGCAACTTTATTCAGACAAGAATTTCGATGAAAAGGAACAAATGTAGATGATATCAGTTTAGGTGGCCATCCAATAATGTTCTGTAATATTTCTCTTGTTTGGATTTCCCCAAATCATGGTAAAACGCAACAAGTCGTTGTATTACAATCTGTGAGCGTTTATTGTGCAGTCCAAGACTATCACGGAGAACCTTAAAATTCTGGAGGTGAATTTCTTCAGCTTTTTGATAGTTACCAAGTTCCTGGTACAGATCAGCCAGATTTTTTCGGAAGTATATCAAATGAGGATGGGCTGGTTTGTAGATCTTTGATGCGACCTCAATAGATTTTTGAAAATTGGTCAGTGCTTGTTGTTTTTTCCCCGCCTTCCATAAGCACATGGCAACGTTGTTGTAGTCGGTGGCAACTTCGGGATGCACGGCTCCAAATACCTTAATGTTGCCATCCTTAACCTGGGTGAAAACGTCCGCTGCTTTCTGGTACTCTTTGGCATAAAAATAAGTCGTGGCCAAATCTCCCAGGGTTTCTATGGTTTGTGGAGCATAATCCCCATAAATTTTTTTATCCATCCGGAGCGCTTCGTGGATATATAGCTGACTTTGGTCATAATCGTGTTTTCTTTGCTTTATCAATCCAAGGACATCCAGAATCTTTGCAATACTTGGATGTATGTCGCCAAACAGTCGTCTGTTCATTGCCAGTGACTCATTGATATACACCTCAGCGGAATCATATTGCTGCTCGTTGTAGAGGGTTCTGCCCAATCCACCAAGCGTCTGTGCTATGAGAGGATGATCACCTTTAAACAAGGATTCTCTCATAGAAAGAGCTTTTCGGAATAAACTATCCGCCGTTTGATAATCACCTTCTCCGCTGTTGACCCAAGCCAGGTATTGATAACACCGGGCTACTCTCTTGCTATGATCACCATAAATGTTTCGGTCAATATTCATTGCCGTGGTGACAAGAGAATCTGCTTTGTTATAATCGGCAGTCAGATAATAGACCCATCCCAGTTCCAATATATTTTTTGAGTATGATGAATCATCATTCATATGTAGATAGATGCTACTCGACTTTTTAAAATACTTCTTTGAGACTTCGTAATTACCCGTCAACTCATTGAGATCGGCCCAGCTATAGTAGCTGGAAGCTAAGTCTATATCCTTTGAACCCAGCTTTTCCCTGATTTTCATCGCATCCTGGAAGAGTGGTCTGGCTTTATTGTACATTCCTAAATCTTCATAGATATCACCTAAAGCTGCCTGCATAGTTGCTTTAATATCAGGATCATCAATCGATGTTTGGATCCGTTTTGTGCTTCTATCAAGTATCTGGCGCGCCGTCAGGTTTTTCTTGTTTTGATCATATGGATCTGCATTCTTAAAAATGTTGATCATAAAATCGGTCACAATCTGTGCCTTGTGAGCTTCCATAACTGCCTTATTCCGCTGATCGGTAACCTTGGTTGTGTAGTACATCACCAACCCGGTTATAGTTAGAAGCATCGCGATCAGCAAAGTGACAGGCAGAGTGTTTCTTCGAATGAACTTTTTTGCCCGGTATTGCAGGTTGCCTTTTCTGGATAATACAGGCATGTCATCCTGATACCTCTGCAGATCATCCGCAAGTTGACGCGCCGATTCAAAACGGGTCTCAGGTTCTTTTCTCAAGGCCTTTTGAACAATAGAATCGAGATCACCTTTTAATTCTTTCTTTAATTCTGATATTGTTGATTTTCTTGTTTTTGCTATCTCTTCCAGTTTATCACTTTTTCCAATCCATTGACTTAGTGATGTCGGTTCATTCGTAGATACGATATGTTCTATTTCATAGAAAGTCTTTGCTGTAAGATCAAAAGGATAGGTGTCGGTGAGTAGTTTGTAGAGCAATACACCCAGTGAATAAACATCACTTGTGGTTGATGCTATGCTCCCTCTCATCTGTTCAGGAGAAGCGTAGTGAGGGGTCCAGAAGCGTTGGCCCGGTTGCGTCTCAATAAGTGTAATATCAGTCGAAGCAGGATCAAGAAGTTTAGCCACACCAAAGTCGAGTATTTTAATCTGCCCATCGGAATTCACCAGGATGTTCTGCGCCTTCAAATCCCTGTGAATGACCAGATTCGTATGTGCAAACTGAACGGTGTCGCAGACTTTTATGAAAAGATCCAGCCGCTCGCTGATTGTCAAGTTGTGACTATTGGCATAATTGTCGATTGGTACGCCGTCAACATACTCCATGATCAGGTATGGAGTTTCGTCATCAGTCAGACCTGCATCATATAGTTGAGCGATATTGGGGTGATGAAGATTTGCCAGTATCTCCTGCTCAATCCGAAAGCGGTGTATAATTTCGCTGGAATGATAGCCCTGCTTAAGTAGTTTTATGGCGACAGATTGGTGAAACCGACCGTCCGTACGTTCTGCGCGATATACTGTTCCCATACCGCCCGTCCCGGCCTGCTCAATAATTTTATAATGCCCAACATGCTTTCCTATGTAGTAATCTTCGTTAGTCGTGGCATTCTTTTGGGCAAGATCATCGAGCAGTTCCCGGTTGTCAGCAGATGCGTGTTCAAGGTAATGGGTCTTTTCCGATTCGTCTATTCCCCAAAGAATACTTTTTACCTCTCGAAAGAGTTCCTCATCGTCGTTGCATACATCGGCTAAATAGGTATCACGCTCATGCTCCGGCAAACTGAGGACGGTATCCAGGATGGTTTCAATACGTTGCCAGTGCTTCTTTTGCATGAGACAAGAATTAAGGTTTGATCCGAATGCGAAAAATTCCTGTGAAACAACTCATATCTAAGAACATTACAGGAATACAGTATGCGTCACCAGGCGTTAAATATTCCTTTTAAGTTCTTTATACAGCCAGCCACGCGCCTTAGCCCAATCCCTGATCACCGTACTTGTTGAGATGCCCATAACTTCTGAGGTGTCTTCGATGCTCATTTCACCGAAGTACCGGTATTCGACCACTTCAGCCAGGCGCTTGTTAAGCGTGGCAAGACGTTGCAAAGCCTCATCAAGGTTGATCAGATCGTCAACCTGCCGTTCAATCTTCATGATGCTATCCAGATACGTGATGGGCTCTTTGGTTCCTCCTCTTTTTTGAGCTTTTTTCTTTCGGGCGTAGTCAATTAAAATTTGCCGCATGCAGCGGGATGCAATGGCATAGAAATGGGCACGATCTTTCCAGTTGATATCAGACTGGTCAATGAGCTTCAGGTAAACCTCGTGGACTAACTCTGTTTGGGAAAGTGTATGTACGCCGTATTCGCCCCTAATGTGCATATAAGCCAATTCTCTCAGATGATCGTATACAATGGGAAATAATTGGTTATAAGCGTCTGAGGGACCGGATCTTACACGTAATAATATTTGGGTTATTTCTGATCTATCCTGCATCTCACAACCGGACTTGATAATATAAACGATGGATTCAATATATATATATATATATATGTCAGAACCTACTTGTACTATACATAACTATGTATCACACATGAACCTAACAAAAGATAGTTCAATTATGATTAGTTCAAAATATTCAGTGATTTTTCTTTGTATTACCAAATCATTTTGTTTTTTTTTAAAATAAACATTCATGCAAGTACAGCTCTTTTTAATTAACTGGCAAAGGGTTGTGGGTGTGAGTACCAGATTATGTTGACTATTCATGACATCAGTGGTCATGATCAAATTATAGGGATTGGTTTTATTATAGGTACAGCGAGGATTTACTTATGACATTATTGCCCGTTTAGGGTTGGGCGTAAAAACTACAAACTGTTCGATTCCGGGGGCTTGAAATTCCGGGAGGCGGTTATCTGAAATCATCCGGCAGAGTCGCTTAATCAGCAGTTATCAGTAGTGGGTTACATAAGCAAGTTGGCGATATGATGATCGTCAGAAGCTTAATTTTGTGATGAGTTCGAAAGATTACGAGAGGAATGTTTGAGTACAATCACACAAGGCTGATGATAAAAGCCAGTGACCATACATAACTAAAAGATGAGGGACAATGAACATAAATTTCGAAAAGGCAACCCAATCGTTTGATTCACTATCATTTAAGAACCGGTTTAAGGCCGTCGGACAGTTGCTGAAGCATACGTTTACTATCGTCGGGCGAGACGAAGATATCATAAAACCGTGGATACGCTTGATTATCTATCATTTTGTAATGGTAACCAGTTTCTTTTATGCGCTGATGGGGTTTTGGGTATCTCTGCCACTTGTGTGGCTGGCCTGGCTAATTGCTCCAATACTTTTTCTCTATAAGCACTTCTATAACAATAAGCAGGAAATGAGATTGAGTTGGACAGTCAATGAAACGATAGTTGGACGGGATCCAACCTACAAAGGTGCCGTTAAAGCTTCCAAGGAGGTTAAATCACAGATTCGGAAATTGGCGTGGCTTGATATTGCAATGGCTTTCATCCAAAAAGGCAAAAACTTTGGTGAGGGGTTGGCACAAACCATAATCAGTGTACTTATTGCAGGTCTGGAGGAAGTTTGGGATTTGGCCAATCATTTTCTGCTTCCATCTGTTGCTGTCGACAGGCTTGATTTGAAACCGGCAATTCAGAAAATGAAAGTGCTAAAAAGCAATGTTCCGGAGTCTCTTACGGGAATATTCGGTATAGATTTCCTGGGCGATATCGTTAAAAGGATAACGGTGCCGCTTTATATTATCGCATTGATAGCTGCAGTTGCATTAGGAGTTGTGCTCAGCGGATGGCTGCCGTCTTTTTCCATGGATCTGTCGGGCTCCGAGAAGGTCATACACTTTACAATGGTTCCTCTTGTAGTCCTGTGGTTTATCGGAAAGCTGGGAAGTAATTTCCTCGAGAGAACGGTAACAGCAGTGAAGGTAACCTACTTCACTATCTTTTACGATCAGATAACGCATCCCGAATCAATAGCACCAGACCTGCAGGCTGATTTAGTTGACTATCTGAAACTTAAGAATGTTGATGCTGTTGAAGATCTGGATAAGCAACGCACAGAGAGTGAAGCAAATGCAGGAGGGCGCACCGTTTCTTATCCAACGGCTTCTGCCTGATAAAATAAAAAAGCCGTCCCCTGCAAGTGGGACGGCTTTGAATGTTAAAAAGTAAGATCAGTTTACAGAAACAGCCTTGTCTGTTTGAGATTTCTGATCGTTACTTTCTTCTTTGTCGTTGTTGTTGCGTTTAAATTTTACGTACGGATCAGCAACATGTTTCTTTTGAAGCACTGTATCCAAAAGATTTTCGATTCGTTCAAGGTACGTAAACTCCATATCCTTGATTGTGTCCTCTTCAATCTCAGAAATATCGGCTTCGTTTTTCTTCGGAAGAAGTACATGTTTGATGCCTGCCCTCTTGGCAGCAAGAACCTTTTCCTTAATGCCCCCGACCGGAAGCACCAAACCACGTAAGGTTATTTCACCGGTCATGGCCACAGTGTTTTTAACTTTACGCTGCGTGTAGATGGACGCTATCGCCGATAAAATTGACACGCCGGCAGAAGGACCATCCTTAGGTATGGCACCGGCTGGGACGTGAATGTGAAGATCCCAGTCACTAAAGGCATACTCTGGTATGTTGTATGCATCAGCCTGTGCTTTCAGGAACGAGTGTGCTAATACAGCAGATTCCTTCATGACATCGCCAAGCTGACCGGTGATGTGCAGTTTCCCATTACCGGGTGATAAGCTGGCTTCGATAAAGAGAATGCTGCCGCCAACCGGTGTCCATGCCAATCCAGTTGCTACGCCGGGAACCGTTGTACGTTCGGCTACTTCTGAGAAGAACCTGCGCTTGCCAAGAATCTTCTCAATATCGTTGACACCCGCGCTTCCTTTCTCAGTTTCATTTTGGGCTACCTTACTGGCGACCCAGCGTGCTATTCCGCCAATTTCCCGTTCCAGGTTTCTTACGCCGGATTCACGTGTATAGCCATCAACCACTTCCAGAAGTGCCTTATCGGAGATGCGGAATTGTGAACTTTGCAATCCATTCTCTTCGATCTGCTTCGGAACAAGATATTTCTTGGCAATCTGAAGCTTTTCTTCTTGTGTATATCCGCTTAAATGGATGATTTCCATCCGGTCGCGGAGAGGTGCCGGAATAGTATCAAGCGAGTTGGCTGTTGCAATAAAAAGAACGCGCGACAGATCATACTCGAGTTCGAGATAATTGTCATAGAAAGTATTGTTCTGTTCCGGATCCAATACCTCAAGCAGGGCAGAAGTTGGATCACCCCGGAAATCGGAACCTACCTTATCGATCTCATCGAGCATCAAAACCGGGTTGCTTGTACCTGCTTTTTTGATGTTTTGAACGATACGCCCGGGAAGAGCACCAATATAGGTACGACGGTGTCCGCGTATTTCGGCTTCGTCGTGCAAACCACCAAGGCTGAATCGCACGAATTCACGATTGAGAGCTCTTGCGACAGATTTTCCAAGCGAGGTCTTACCGGTTCCCGGAGGACCATACAAGCACAGGATCGGGGCCTTCATATCTTTCTTTAGCTTGAGGACAGCCAGATACTCGATGATCCGTTTTTTAACTTTTTCGAGTCCGTAATGATCTTCATCAAGGATCTTCCTGGCTTTCTTAAGATCCAGCTTATCCCTTGAATATTTCTTCCAGGGCAGATCCAGAATCCACTCAATATGATTCAGGAGTATACTGTAGTTTGGGGCTGAGGAAGGGGTTCGATCGAGCTGTTCGATCTTCTTGTCCAGTGCTTCTTTGACGTGATCAGGATAACGATTGTCTTTGGCGCGTTCCCGCAGCTTCTCAATTTCCTCTTTTTCACTGTTCTCGCCGAGTGCCTCCTGAATTGTTTTCATCTGCTGGCGAAGGTAAAAATCACGCTGTTGCTGCTCGATGTCGGTCTTCACTTTCGACCGGATCTCTTCACTCAGATTCAGTACCTGAAGCTCTTTATTCAGGTAACCTATAACTAAATCAAGTCGCTCAGAGAATTTAACGGTCTCCAGAATTTCCTGTTTCTCTTTAATAGAGATATTGAGATTCGAGGAGATAAAGTTCAGCAGAAACGTTGGGCTGTTAATATTATTAATAGCAATAGCCGCCTCAGACGGGATATTTGGAGAGAGGTTGACAATCTGCGTAGCCGTCTCTTTTACAGAACGCAAAGCAGCATCCAGCTCCAGACCAGATATATCCAGATCATTCACAACAGGTTCTACAGATGCCTGAAAATAAGGTTCTGCCGACAGCATTTTATTGATTTTGAAGATGCCTTTACCCTGAATGACGATACTTTTACTGCCATCAGGCATTTTAATCAGTTTCAGTATCTGTGCAGCGGTACCGATGTGATAGATATCATTAGCACCGGGATTTTCCGTATCGGCATCTTTTTGAGCTACAACACCTATAATACGCTCGCCGTCGTAAGCATCGCGAACAAGTTCAAGTGATTTATCCCTGCCAACAGTGATAGGTATGACAACACCAGGAAACAGAACCGTATTTTTCAACGGCAGAATCGGTAGCTTATCCGGAATATCAGATTCAATTAATTTCTTTTCTTCCTCTTCGGATAGCAGGGGAATAGCCTGTTCAAAGTCATCGAAAACATCATCAGCAAACAGGTCAAAATTATTTCTTTCAATAAATTCTTTCATACAATAATCCTGCAATTTGTTTTTTTACAGCTTTGCTTAACTATTGGACAAATGCTGCGCCAAAAAATGAAGGGCTATCAATGAGACAGGACAAAGGCGCAAATCATGGCAGAATAACACGAGTTTTCAATTTTGCTGACAATCGGTCAGTAAACAGGCAGGAGCACGTGTGCCAAAAGGGAAGACGCCTGAAAATCAGGAAAAATTATTCTTGTGACGATTAGGTACAGGAATGGGCTGTAATTCCGGTGTAGGGAAGAACCATTCTTTAACACGTTGCCACAACTGGCGGAGGCCTTCTTTGAGGTAATAAATATCCATGTCTTTTTTTCGTGTCTACGAAGATAGATATGATGTTGTTACAATGAACAACGTTCTAAACCGCAGAATTGATATAAATGGGGTTTCTGGCAATATAAATTTTGAGGTAACTTAAACAGAACATTAAGTGTCAATACCTATACCTACTAATCTAAGTCTAACAAAATTTCGTTCATTTACAAACAGATATTGATACTTCCTGAAAAAACATTCAAACAGGGGGCATATGGAAACAAAAAAACTAACAACCATTCAAATTCAAGCAAAAGGTCCTGTTGTTTCTGTGACTTTATTTCGTCCCGATCGGCTGAATGCCTTAGATGTAACAATGATCGGTGAGTTGATCGAAACATTAAGACAGGCAAACAGTGATCCATCTGTACGAGTTATTATCCTTACAGGGGATGGAGAACGATCATTTTGTTCAGGTGCAGATCTGACACAGGAACAATTGGGAAAACCCGGGGAGTATGAGCAGCATCTCCGTGAATATTACCATCCGTTGCTCAGAGCTATCACAGGTAGTCCAAAACCGTTTATAGCTTCTCTAAACGGAGCAGTCGTCGGAGCAGGTATTGGTTTGGCCCTGGCATGCGATTACATAATTGCTGTTCCTGAAGTTCAATTCCATATGGCATTTGCAAGGATTGGATTAGTTCCTGACACCGGTGTAATGTCATTTGTTACAAATCATATCGGCAGACAAAGAGCCTTTGACTGGGCCGCAACGGCCGGGGCCATGTCTGCTCAGGAAGCACTTAAAAATGGTATGATTAATGAGATCGTCGAAAGAGAAAACCTGGTGATGTCTTCAAGGACGAAAGCAGCCGTATATGCTAAGATGCCAAAAGCTGCGCTTGGATTTATCAAGCAAATGAGCCACGCAGCTGTAAATCATACGCTTGATGAGATGCTGGTCATCGAACGAAATTTACAGGAGAGGGCTGCGGCCGAACCAGACCATATGGAAGGGGTACGTGCTTTTCTTGAGAAACGAAATCCTGAGTTTTCCTGATAGCATTTTAGGAGAATAGAACACGGATGACGCGGATTGTCACGGACAAATTAAATAGGCAGTTCTCCGTGTATATGGAAAGCGTCTGTCCTGAAACATCGTGGAGGCAATGTCATTTCGGACAAGAGTCAATCCACGTCAACCGTTAATCGAAAGCGGACGAAATGAGGATAAGCTTCTAAAAATGAAGTCGCAGCGTGGTAATTGCGGCTCCCATGAGGTAAAAACCGCGATTGGTGCTTGGGGCACTAAATCGTGTACCGAAGTCTATACTAAAGTGCTGAGTGTCGATACCAAGACCTGAAGCCAGGATTAGGTGATGTCCCGGATACCATTGAAGTCCGGCTCTGACAGGTAAGAAATGAAGGGGACGAATTTCGGCACCTGCATCGGCAATCCATCCCCCAAAGTTAAACGTGTCTCTGTTCAGACCATATGTCAAATCCCCCGTCAGTGCCCACCAATTATCCTGGTAAGTCGCACCGAAGTGAAAAGCGGTAGGGAGGGAAATCCGGATATCTTGAAATTTGTTGGATTGTAGATAATCTGGAGTGACTCCATCGGCTTTCAAGTAAGATAATATCTGGACAGGTGAGCCAGTGAACTCATTTGACGGGCCGTCAGGAAGCGTATGCGTCGTTCTTGTTCCCTGTAACTGATCCAGGCTCATTGCGTTATTGGTATAACGTACAAATCCGATATCAGTGATAGAAAGACTGATCCGAATCGATTTTCGAAGAGAAGTACGTTTGTTGCCCCCCAGCAAGGCGACGTCATTGCCGAGACTTTTGACGTATGTTACGCCCATATCAAGACCAAGCCCCCAACCGCTCGACTTAAAAAGGTCACTGTTGTTCAAAGAGCCATTGTCACTCCAGACGGACGATATAGCACCGGCCGACATTGTACTGAGTGATCTTGTTTGAATAAGATTGCCGGCATTGTCCCGATGATATGACGACCGGTAATCAGTCTGCATGAACATTCCGGGGATGATGAATTTGGGAGCAACACCAACATAGAGACGATTCAGATTGGGCGACCACCCGTTAACCAGGGTTACAGCCTGGGC
>Ga0114931_10009911_pt1 | contig 11375 bp, 16 predicted proteins | sample 2SBtaG_FD_89579 | JGI IMG/M metagenome (GOLD analysis project Ga0114931, IMG submission 89579) | Deep subsurface microbial communities from Kolumbo volcano to uncover new lineages of life (NeLLi) - 2SBTROV14_V59a metaG | ecosystem: Environmental > Aquatic > Marine > Volcanic | place: Kolumbo...
CGTCGGTCCTCCGGTCGTCGCCGTCGGTCCTCCGGTCGTCGCCGTCGGTCCTCCGGTCGTCGCCGTCGGTCCTCCGGTCGTCGCCGTCGGTCCTCCGGTCGTCGCCGTCGGTCCTCCGGCAGACGTAGATCGCGCAGACGGTCTTCCCGAAGACGTAGGCGGTAAATAATTTAATAAAAGAGTTTATTTTTTTGAACAAAGTACCATGAAGGTAATCCAATTAATGTACTAAATACAAAAGCATATAATGCCATTGCCATTGGATGTACCAACCAATCACGACCAATAGGGAAATTAAATACACGTACGGGGAAGTTAAAACCAAATCTTCCAATGCTACTTAATACCAATCCAAATACAGCACCGATAATTAAATTCCACCAGTACCACCCACCTGACCATGCTACCAAATTCTGAGCAATTATATTAAATATACCAAGAAGTACCAATACAGCTCCAATCATCCATTCAAAATTATTAACGTCATTCCCGACGCTCCAATCCCCACTTGCTCGCCACCGTGAAAATCCAGCACCAATATATCCAATGCTCACTGCACCACTCACAATACTACTTCCAATCCAAAAACTAAGAAGAGAGTCGCGAGTACTTAACCAACTCATTATATATTATCTTTTTATTTTTAAAGAGAATTAGACAATGTTAGTAAGCCCCAAGCCAGCATAAACATTGGATATCCTGGACCATCAATTACACAATTCTTACGTTGCCAACCAAGTACTCCTAACGCCATCGCACTTACTACCAATCCTGCGGCAGGAAGAGTTAATGCTAATTTGCTCTTGACGCCTCCAGCAGCAGCCCAACCAAACACTGCCCATCCACCAATAAACAGTATTCCCATTAACAACGCAGGTACCGTCATAGGTGCATTCTGCAATAATACTGCTACTAAGATACTCACAACACCAAGCCAAATCCACGGCTCATTAACTCCTCCAGTTGCTTCTTTAGTGTACAAACCCATACCGATCCAGCCACCAATGAACATAATCATACCGATAATTGTTGATACCCAGAATTGCCACCCATCACCCGGTAGTTTTCCATCTTTAATTAAGAATTTAACACTATTTTTGGTTACTACACCACTTGCAATTGCTAATGCGCTAAGACCCGTACCCCATAACTGATTCGCGTCAAGAGTTAAAGACATTATATTATAATTAAAGAAGTTTCTTTTAAAAATTATATTTGGATCAATATTATCTTGACGAGGTCCTCCAGTCATTGCCGTAGGCGGTAAATAATTTAATTGAGATACAGTATATGAATAAAGATCCTAAGGAATTCCTTGGAAAGAGGGAATATTTATATAAAACTTTAAAATGTCCGTCTAATGTTATTATTCCAACAAATGATATAGAAGCATTCAGTACGCTTCCTAAGTACAATTGGGTTTATGATAAACAAAATATTTGTAGAGATTTCGGAATTCGATATGGTACGCAAAAAGATATTCCAGATAAATTTCCAGTCATTGTGAAGCCATATATAAATTTATTCAGTCTTTCTAAAGGTTTGCGAAGTGAATCTAATGAAGATTTTAAAATGCAAAATGATGAAATATGGATGGAATATATTACTGGAGTACATGAAAGTTGGGATTTTATTTTGCTTAATGGAAATATTGTATGGACATATTGCTTTACTGGTTATCCTGATACTTCACTATTAGGTGCATTTCTTTACTGGAGAAGTTGCCCGGGAATTGTCTGTACTTATCAAGATCTTCTTAATTGGATATCTTTAAACTTTAAGGGATATACTGGATGTCTTAACGTAGAGGGACGAAAAAATAATAATTCATTTCTTCATATAGATGTACATCTTCGAATGGGAGACGTATTTTATCTTCCAAATAGGGTTGAAATAGGAAAAAGCATAATTTCTATTTATAGTTCTGGTACCTTTATTGAAATTAAACCAGAAAACCAAACTACTTATTTGCATCCATTTTTCTCTAAATGGCATCTTCCTCCGGAATTAGTTATTGAAAAAATAAAAGAAGAATATGATATTTTGGATCAGTATTTTATTGACGAGCGCCCGATGGTACTTCCCTCTGGAGGACGACGGTTATTCATTGGAAGCACCTTAATTTGAGGCTTCGGTGGAGGACAATAATGGTACATTGTAATTGCGTTGCTCCTTTCACGAGGCATATTTATTGAGAACTTTATATATTAGGCTATATTTTTTTCATTTTTTAAAGAAATCATGTTATCTTATATAACATGGCTTGGTTTATTCGACAGTGGAATAAACGATTAAATTCAATGAAAAAAGATGATGTAGAAGATTTTTCCTTTAACGGTGTCAGGAAAATCGCAAAAGTAGTTGATGTCTATGATGGAGACAGTATTACTGTTATCTTTAAATTTAATGGAAATTTCCAAAAATTCAAGATTAGAATGGAAGGATATGATAGTCCAGAAATGCGCAGTAAAGACTTGTTAGAAAAAGAATATGCACAAAAGGCAAAACAGGCGCTATCGGATTTAATACTAAATCAATTAGTAAGATTAGAATGCGGTAAAAGTGATAAGTATGGAAGAATTCTTGGAAAAGTCTATACTCTGGAAAACGTTTGTGCCAATGATTATATGAAACATAATAAATATGGTTATGTTTACGATGGTGGTACTAAGAAGAAGTTTGATCAACTTCATGATTATTATGGGGTAAAGACGGTACAGGGCCCTTGAAGGACGGTACAGGGCCCTTGAAGGACGGTACAGGGCCCTTGAAGGACGGTACAGGGCCCTTGAAGGACGGTACAGGGCCCTTGAACGAGTTAATAATTTTCTGGTATTTCAGGTCTGAATTGGCAATAAGTTTTATTTTTTTGTCTACAACATGAACAGGAACTAGCTCAATGTTTCTGTTAAGAGTTTCAAAATTGATTGTAATCGATGCAATGCATGTTTCATCACTTAGTAAATTGCCTAGAGAATATAAGATAATACCCGGGGTACTTCTAATCAATTGTCCATTCTGGTCTGTGGTATATCTCTGTACTACTTCGATTGGTCCGATTTTATCTGTATATCCTTGAATTATATCTACCCCGGCATGTATTACTTCATGCATGATATCCTTAATTTTGTCTGTAAGAGTCTTATAATGAAAATGTAAGATAATTAACTTACAAAGCGGTTTGATAGTTGCAATTTTTTCGATGATTTCCCTACTTGACGTAATATTAAATATTCCTGAATTAACTTCCCCGGCTTTCCATTCTCGACATTCCACTGTACAGCTTATTATCCCAATCCATTGAGTATCAAATTTATAAATGTGTGTATTAGATGCATTTTCTTTATTAATTCCTGCTCCAGTAAATTGAATTCCAAGACTATTTAAATATTTGATAGTGTCAATTATTCCTCTTTGTCTGTAGTCCATAATATGGTAATTAGCAAGTGTAGCATGTTTAACATTTAATTGTTTAATCCAACCTATTTCTTTAGGTCTAAATTTCTGGATGTTTGCTTTTAATGGCCATGCCAAATTATTTTCAGTAATTGGACCATCTAAATCAATACTTACTAAATCAGCATTTTTAAAGATTTTAGGAAGCTGGCCTAAATTAGTATATTCTATATTTGGTCCCACTTTTCCGCATAAAATGATAACTGCCTTCATTTATTATAGTATCTAAAAAATGAAAAATAAATGTCCAAGATATCGAAGCATAAATAATATGTGGCCCGACTTTAAAAAGTGTTCTGAAATTACTCTAAAATGTATCAGTCTTCTAGATATGTTTCATGTTATTAAAATGCCAAAAACATTTATCGTAAATGGCAAAACTCTTTGTCATGATGACGCATATATTGTTGGAGTTGCTGGTGATTTTAAACACGGTCATCTTGTATGGGAAATAGAAAAAGACGAAAAAGGAATTTATTTTTATACTCCGTTTATTAGTCAAAAAGACAATGGAAAGACGTTTGGTTGGTACTATATCAGAGATGTCATTACTCACGAGCAAATTCTTAATTTAAAAAAATAATTAATAAGAATAAAGCAATGGAACTTCGAAATGTTAACAGGATTTTTAAAAAACTAGTCAAGAAAAATGATCTAGATATTATTTTTGATTTTACAAGTAAATTAGATTATCATGATTGTCTAGACATTTTAGATGAGGCATATAATTTAAGTACTGATATTTCTTTTCGTGAATCTATTAGAATGAAGAAAAGAAATATTTCATTTAGCGCAGATGTTGATGCTACCTGTGAAATAATTAGTACCGAAGGTGCTAGGCATTTTATCCAAATGATTAATGCAGGTAATACTAAAGCAGTAAATAAATTAGTTAGAAAAGGATATGCTGATATTAGAGTACCGGAAACAGTGCTTAATCCTATTTTTGTTGCTATTAAAGAACAGAACCTCGATATACTGAAAAATATTATAAGTCATTGTCATTACAACATTAATGAACTTTATTACATTATGGGAAATACGCCGGTGTCGATTATGGAATTTGCTTTGCAATTATTTAATCCAGACATTCTTAAGTGTTTATTGAATAATGGAATGAACACGGGACAGAGAATTTACGGATTATATTTTACTCCTTTATGCTTTTGTTGTGCCAAGCTTCGAAGTACTCAAATTGCCGAAATTTTAATCACACATGGTTGCGATTTGGACTTGGCTGATAAAAATGGAAATACTCCTTTGCATTGGGCATCAACATATGAAGACTATAAAATGATAAAATTGTTGTTGAGCAATGGAGCTAATCCTTATATCCGGAATTTTCAGGGATTGCAACCTTTAGATATAGTTATAAAAAAGAAGAATATTCGAATTTTGCATAGTTTTATGAAAAAATGCAATTATACTATCGATATTCGTTATGATGTTGATTGGATTTATAAATACAAATCTCCGGAATTTGTTGAAAGTTTATCAATGAAGACATACAAATATTTGTTAGCCCATGAGCCAGAACAATTAAAAAACCCCAAAGATGAAGCTGTATTAGATGATATTAGATACAAGTACAAATTTGAATTAATGAAAAGAATTGTTAGACGACTTATTAATAGAAAGAAATTTTGTGAAATAAATTTAATGTCTGTTGCTGTACACTTTCATGTCAAGGATTTTGAAGTGCTTGAAGAAAATAATGAAGAATTAATTGATCAGCTTATTGATGATTTTCATGGTTATGAATCAGGAAATTTATTGGTTAAATGCGTAGAATATAATTACTTTGATACATTCCAACAAATATTTCATTGGAATGTTTTTGCACGTGCATTTGGTGCAATTGATGCATTTGTTACAGCATGTATGGCAGGAAAAACAAGATTTGTTCGATATATTCTTGAAAATGATGCAACTGTCTTGGAATTTGCAGAACATCAAAAAGAAACAATTTTGATACATGTCTGTTGTAGAGGATATCTTGATGTTGTCAATCTCTTGATAGAAAAGGGTAAATTTGATGTTAATGGTTCGGATGCAGATGGCAATACTCCGTTGTACATGGCAATTGAAACAAAAAATACTGAATTAATAAGTTATCTTTTAGCCAAAGGAGCCAATGATAAAAGATACATTCCAATTATAGATGACACTAAGATATTGTCTCTATATCTTATTTACAAGGATAGTGATGAGATTGAAATAACATTTGACATATTAGCAGATTATGAGTAGGTGCGAATTATTATCTGAAATAATTATATAATGGCAAAACTTTCATTAGAACAGGTCCTAAAGATGGCTCCCGCTGATAAAAAGAAGAAGATTGAGGGCATGGCTAAAGGAAGCGTAGGAGTTTATTGCGTAGCTGTTCGTGATAAGGTAAAGCTTACATCAGCAGAGTTTGAAGTACGTCATCAGAAAAATGGTCGTTCAGTAGTAACTATTGTGGGAAGTAGCCCTAAATGTGTTACTGCGGATGGAAAAAAAACAAGTGCTCGTTCTATTGTTCTTAATATGGCTACAAAGGATTATAATAAGGCTCCTGGAGCCGTACGTGGTTCTTCAAAGCGCCGTCGAAGTGGTAGCCGTAAAAGGTCTTCAAAGCGGCGTCGAAGTGGTAGCCGTAAAAGATCCTCCAGACGGCGTCGAAGATAATTTATTCTTATTATATTTAGCATCACGTTGTTCTTTAGTCATTCCTGGTCGTTTAGAAGGTTTGGGATTTCTTTTTTTATGTTTTAAACTAGGAACTGGAGCTGGTAATTCAACTCGAGGCTTTGGTTTTACTAACCGTTTCATTGCTTTAGTAACCTTGTTATATACCTTAACTTCTTCATATTTAACCGGAATTTCCGGATCATAATCAGGTTCTACAGGAACTACTTCCTTAATATATCGTTCAGCTTGACTTTTCCGAGTAAAAGCAATAGCCGGATTTATTCCTTTAAATACCATAAAAATGCTAAGAGCAGGTTGAGTGTTCATTTTGAAATAATGTCATATTATAAATCAATTTTTATCTTTAAAGACTCTGAAAAAAATGAAATATTTAAAAGGTAAAATTTAAACCGACTATGAGCTCGTCAATAATGATCGGTGGTGAGGATGTTAGGGACTATATTCGTTATCTTCGTAGGAAAAGAGATGATTTAGAAAGAGATGCTGATTATTATTATAAAAAATGCAAAGATATGGAAGAACGATTGAAACAACTAGAAGATGAAACAACATATTTAAAACAACAGTTGCATCAAGCAAATTTGTCATTAGTTGCGAATCAATTTTTGGAAGAAATGAATCCGGCTAAACGAAGCAATGTGCGATTGCATGTTAATGATTCTGAAGCTGAAAGAATTATGTTGAATTTTGGTATTACTCCACTTGTTATTCAACAAGTTCGAGATAATCCTAAAGTGAAAACCATTATGTGTGCTAATTATAATGAGGGAAGCTGTAAATACAATGGAAACTGTTCATTTATTCACGGTCCTGATGAATATAAATTCTTTACACAACAAATTTATCGTAATTAAAAAAAAAGAATTTATTTTTTTAATTGCTGATAATTGGTGGGGGACAAATTATAGCAGTTTTGTTTATCAGTTCAATGTACAACATACAATAGTGATGATGTAAATTGGCATTTATTGTTGTTAATTGTTGATGTTGAGTTTGAAGAGCTAATAATTCTTCACTGAGAGTTGTATTTTTGTCTGTCAAAAGTGTAATTTTCTCAGACAGTTTCTTATTATCCAATCTTTGACAACTATTGGTTCCTTTGTGTCTGTCAATTTCTCTTTTAAGTTCTGACATTTGATATAGCTTTTCTTCAGACTTGAATATTATTTCTTTAAACTCTCGAATTGTTTGTGTAAGATTATCGATTTCTACATTTTTAGTCTTTAATTGTTTTTTTAGTTCTTTAATTTTACTAGCATTTTCAGTTTCGACTGTAGTCAATTTTTTAATTGTTTTTTCTAATTTGGCAACATCAGCCTTTATTTTATTCAAATCAGTTTCGAGTTTTTCTCGTTTTTTCATTTCTTTAGCAGTCCTATTAATTTCTTTTTTAATTTCGGACATAAGTTTATTATTTTGTTGTTTAATGTTAAAGTTTTCCTCAATTAGTTCTTTGCAAACAAGAGCATGTTCATCACTATTTTGTTTAAATTTCTTAATTTCTTCAATTAGTTTTCTATTTAATTTCTTAAGCTTGCCATTATGATCTTCAAGTATTCTTTCCTTAATACTTGCTGATTCTGGTGGAGGTAGATTAAAGTAAAATGCCTTAACAGTGTCAGGCAAAAAGTATTGACCACATGTACCACATCGGCGAGGTACTTCAATTCGTCCTGCAATTTCTATAAAAGTGGAAATTACAAAATGTCTGCAAGGTAATTGTACATAAGAATCAATAAGTTCTTTGATATTGGGTTGAGGTACCATTATGTTTCTTCAAAAAAAAGAATAATTTATTTCAATTTTTTAGCGTTTGTCATTTGCCAGAGAATATAGTAAAATCGCACCAACCACTGAGCCTAGTAGTATCCAAAATACTGAACTATTTCCTGTTAGAAGCGTTGCTAAAAGAATAAGCATAAGTACACCAATTATCAATGTTAGCCATGAAAGTTGTTTCATGCAATTCATGGCAGTGTTTAATTCAGTACTTACTGAGTTAAGATCCATTTATAGTTTTAATTAAGAAAAAATAACTTATTCTTCAGGTATCATTTCAAAATAACCTTCACTCAATGAAGAATTTTGATTAAAACCAATTAGATTTTCAAGACTTTCTATAATAATATTTTCATTTTGTTTTATAACAATCATCATTTTAATGATAATTTCCTTTCCAAGATCTATATTGTTTAATTCATTGTAATATACTGCTTTCAAAAAATTGTATTTAATAAATATAACAAAATCCTCTAAATTGGTTATTATTTGGTTATCAATAATTGTATTCATTTCTTCATTTTCAGGGATATATGATTCATTCTCTCCACTTAAACTGAACATTGTATTAAAATGATTCATAACTGCATAATAAAACTCATCAGTTACATCTGTTGCAGTTGCAGTTTCGTCTTGTAATTTTTGTTTTAATTCTTGATTATTGTCAAATTGAGTAGAAATTGCAGTTAAATCAAAAGGCATTCCTGTATTTTCTACTGCATTAATTGCATACGTCAAATGTTCTTCGGAAATGTGGTGTTCTGCCATTTTATTTTTTTAAATAAAATAGTTTTCAATTTTTATACACATTTAAAAATTCATCAAGTTTCTTGAAATTCACTGGACTATTTGTATTATCTAGTACATAATCGCAATGCCATGGTTTAATTTCATGCTCTAGAGGATGATTGCTCGGTGCATCAGTAAAACGTTTGATGTACACTGAAATATAATTGTTGTTAAATTTCTCTCGAAGTGTATCCCGTTCTTGAAGTTTTCTACAATCACTGATAACATAATTACAACCAAGTTCAATTTGGCTAATAACTGCATTAATAAAGGTATTATCATCGATTGATCTCATATATGATCCCAAATTAATGCACATATCTCTTGGGGTAATTCCATGTTCTGGATATATTGTTTCTTTAAGAGTTCTGTCATCAAAATAATGCCTGGGTACCTTGTAATATCTACTACACATATCTTTCATGGTATCTGCAAAAGCTAAGCGTTTATAATTATATTCTTTGCATAAATAATCTGCAAAAGTATCCTTCCCTGAACCTTGATAACCAGAAAATGAAATAATACGAGGTTCCATTTCTTTAATAATAATATATTGAAATCAGTTTTAAATAAAAAATGAAAAATTAATTGCTAAAAGACGATTACGAGGAGAATTGTCGAGCGAAGCGACGAGAAACGAAGCGAAGCGAAGTTCCGAGAAGAGAGGGAGTTCGAAGAACGACCGACCGAGAAGAGGAGGGAGTTCGAAGAACGACTCGACGACTCAGGGTCTTTAAACATGACTCACGACATTTACGCTGATATTGCTCTTTTAGTAGCTATTATATGGACCATTATATTCGTGTCTCTCTTTATTGGATTTTTGGGCAATGTGGTTGCTTTTCAGATATTATGTAATATTATTTTTCCAGTGGGATTATTGGGGTTGTGTATTTTGTATATTCTTATGCCAAAAAAAGTGATTATTCCATATCAGAGAAAGAAAAAACATTAGCTATGGTATTCAAAGTTTGGGTTTTTTGGACGATTATTAATATTACCCTTAACCATCCAATTAATCAATTGGCTATTAAGAATATTGAACGTGAATGTAATTCTAATTTTCAAATTGACACTGTGGTAAGTTCTGATACAATTGATGGACCATATACCACAATTGTTGGAATTACCTTTACTACTCCAGTAAATGAAACTGCGTTATGTATTGAACAAGTATTGAATTATCGCATGGAACAGTACATTCGCGCAATTACTGTGATGCAAAAATAAAAATTTAATTTTTTTATTTGGTGTAAAAGTCAAATACCTTGGGATGACAAGCTATTTTATCTGGATCAAATTTAAGAAGTAAAAGGCCTTCCAAGGTTCGTACCCGAGATAATGCAGTATAAATTTGACCAAATTCAAACACCGACGGACCAGCATCAACCATTGCATAATCTAATGTAGCACCTTGTGTTTTATGAATAGTACAAGCGTATGCTGTAATGAATGGAATTTGAGATTTGAAGGATACCACTTTATCATTTTCAATAAATTCCCATTTAGTTGGACCAATTTGTTCTTCTCGACCATTAAGGAATCTTACTGTAGGTCCCATATCATCAAGTTCTATGATTACACCACGACTTCCATTAACTAATCCTCCAGCTGTGTCAACATTAAACACAAGCATTACCTGTGCCCCAACTACTAATTCGAGTTCAGATGGTACCGGACAACTTTTATTTATTTTTTCTTTAACAGTTTCATTAAGTCCCTGAACTATTGCATGATAAATTTGTACCTTATTTCCTTTTGCCTTAAGCTTGGCAGTACATTTATTATTAATACTTTGTACATCATTACGCCTAGAAAATAACCTAGTTGGCAAAATACCATTGCGTGGTTCTACTGATTTAATACCATTTTCCAAAAGTCTAGACTTAATAATGTTGATGGTTTCCTTTGATATATTACCAAGGCGAATTTCTAGCAAACATTTTCGAAATACCGCATCACTTTGTCGTACAATTTCTATTAAATGCACCGTTTTTTCAATAAGTTTTGGCCAAATTGGTGATTCGAAACAAAATTTCCGATTTGCTTCATCTTCATCTATATAAACAGGTGGAAGTTGTGCGAAATCTCCAGTAAGTATTAATTGAATTCCACCAAATGGTGCAGGATTATTCCGGAAAATTTGCGCAATAATATTAAGCTTTTCTAAAAGCTCAGGTTTCATCATGCTAATTTCATCAATTACTATACAATCAACTTGTTTCCATCTTCGAACAAAGAATGGCTTCAATTTAATTTTCCTAATAAGAGTTTGAACAGATTCTTCACCAAGACCAATTCCAGCAAAACTGTGAATGGTACTTCCTCTAATGAGCAATGCCGAGACACCAGTTGTACTAGTAATTGCAATTTTACCCGGATATTGTAATTGAAAAAGACTAATTACAGTGGATTTACCAGTACCTGCTGGGCCAGTTAGGAATGTGTTATACCCTCTTTTCATCCATGTTAAAGCTGTTTGTTGAGCGTCGGTAAGAATTAAATTATTGTTCATCGTATTCATTAGGTACATAATGTTTTGGCTTTAAAACGAACTTGATTCGTTTAACGAAAAAAAAACATTTCACTTTTCGCGAAGGGCAACCACTTGACGAAGAAGCTTGTTTTCTGCTGAGAGTTTTTCATTTTCAGCA
>Ga0114931_10009912_pt1 | contig 11374 bp, 8 predicted proteins | sample 2SBtaG_FD_89579 | JGI IMG/M metagenome (GOLD analysis project Ga0114931, IMG submission 89579) | Deep subsurface microbial communities from Kolumbo volcano to uncover new lineages of life (NeLLi) - 2SBTROV14_V59a metaG | ecosystem: Environmental > Aquatic > Marine > Volcanic | place: Kolumbo...
CAGGCAATGGTAACTTCCGGCAATAACATCGCCTGGCGGCGCGGTTCCGGCAGCCGCTGGCGACCGATGAGCGAAATTAATGTCACCCCCTTTGTCGACGTGATGCTGGTGCTGCTGATTGTCTTCATGGTGACGGCGCCCTTGCTGGCGGTCGGGGTGCCGGTCGATTTGCCGCGCAGCCAGGCCCGACCGCTGCCCGAGGATAGCAAGCCGCTGGCGGTGACGATCGATGCCGAAGGCCGCCTGTTCCTGCAAAAGACCGAGGTCGGCATGCCTGAACTGGTGGCCCGCCTGAGGGCTATCGCGGCGACCAGCCCCAACCTGCGGATTTATGTCCGTGGCGACAGGCACATCGCCTATGGCCGGGTGATGGAGGTCATGGGACTGCTCAATGCCGCCGGCTTCCCCAGGGTCGCCCTGGTCACCGAATTGCCCGGCAAGCGCAGGCGCTAGTCAGCAATGCGCGCCGGTGTTTTCATATCCGCCCTGCTGCATGTCGCGTTGATCACGCTGGCCGTCGCGGGCCTGCCATTCAGCGCCGACGACAGCGGTAATGATAACGATATTGTGATTATTCCGGTGGACGTGGTTCGGGCTGAAGATGTTTCCGCCGCACCTAAAATAAAGCCGCCGCCGGCGCCCCGGAAGAAGCGCCCCCAGCGGCGGGTGGCCGAGGTGCCGGACGCCCTGGACAATGTGCCGACCTTCGACAAGGCTGTTCGTCCGCGGGCCCGCCCCAAGGCACCCCAGCGCCGCCGGACCGCCCGCCTGGCACCGCGTGTCAAGCCGCGCCCGCCAAGCCGTTTTAGTGCTGGAAAAATTGCCGCCCTGCTCGACAAGCGGGAACGCGAGAAGAAAAAAAATCCACCGCCTGCCGAAACCGACAGGAATGCCAAAAAGGTTGTCGACCTGGACGCCGGGGCGGTGGTTGCGACGGTCAACCGGCGCCGCCTTACGGCGTCGTTGCGCGATGCCATGCGGGCGCAGATCGAACGCTGCTGGATTGTTCCCGCCGGGGCCCGCGACGCCGGTGCGCTGACCATCCGCATACGAATATTTCTCAACCGCGACGGCTCGCTTGCCCGTCCGCCTGAAATCATCGACCGCTCAAGGATGAACAAGGCCGGTCAGGAATTCTGGCGGGCGGCGGCGGAAGGGGCCCGGCGGGCGGTGCAGAAATGCGCGCCGCTTGACCTGCCGCGGGAACATTTCGATATCTGGCGTGTCACCGAATTGACATTCGAGCCGGGCAAAATGCTTGGCGGATAACTTACCCGAGGGATAAATATTGACTATGCATGCCCCTTCCGGACGATGCCCCGTTGCGACAGTATTCCGTTTGCTTGCCCTACTGGCTTTTGTGGTCCCGGGGTCTCAGGCCCTGGCGGTCCTCAAGGTCGATATCACGCGCGGCAACGTGGACCCGCTGCCGATTGCCATTACCCCGCTGATTGGCGATAAGGGCGATGTCATTGCCGACCGGATGGGGCGCGATATCGCCGGCGTGGTGATCGCCGATCTTGAGCGTTCCGGCCTGTTCAAGGCGCTTGACCCGGCATCCTTTATCGACAAGGCCCCGGCGGGCCGCATCCGTCCGCGATTTGCCGACTGGCGGGTCATCAACGCCCAGGCGCTGGTCAGCGGGCGGGCCGACCGTATGGGCGATGGCCGGGTGCGGATCGAATTCCGACTGTGGGACGTGTTCGCCGAACAGCAGATGACCGGCCTTGCCTATACGGCCCGGCCCGATGCCTGGCGGCGGATCGCCCATATCATTGCCGACGCCGTTTACAAGCGGCTGACCGGGGAAGACGGCTATTTCGATTCACGGGTGGTTTTCGTTGCCGAAAGCGGCCCCCGCCGGATGCGCATAAAGCGCCTGGCGATCATGGATCAGGATGGCGAATCGATGCGTTATCTGACCAACGGGGAACATCTTGTCCTGACCCCGCGCTTTTCGCCGACCGCCCAGGAAGTGACCTACCTGTCCTATTTCGGCGGCCAGCCCCGGGTTTACCTCTACAACATCGATTCGGGAAAACAGGAGGTATTGGGCGATTTCCCCGGCATGACCTTCGCCCCGCGTTTTTCGTTCGACGGTAACAAGGTGGTCATGAGCATGGCCCGCGACGGCAATTCCGATCTTTACTCGCTGGACCTCAGAACCCGGGTCTCGACCCGCCTGACCACCCATCCGGCGATCGACACATCGCCATCCTATGCCCCGGATGGCGAACATCTGGTTTTTAATTCGGACCGCGGTGGTAGCCAGCAGCTTTACACCATGCGCGCCGGTGGCGGCGGAGTGCGCCGCATCAGTTTCGGGCGGGGGCGCTATGCGACGCCTGTATGGTCGCCGCGCGGCGACCTGATTGCTTTCACCAAAATTTACCGGGGGCGCTTTCATATCGGCATCATGCATCCGGACGGCAGTGGTGAACGCCTGCTGACCGAAAGTTTTCTCGATGAAGGACCGACATGATCGCCAAACGGACGGGTATTGATGTATTTTCGCCAAACTCCGTATGACGGCAATGGCAAGGGGGGCACGGCGCGTCTCTGGTCAATTGATCTTACCGGTTATAATGAAAGAGAGATTTTGACTCCTACCGAGGCATCGGACCCGGCCTGGTCACCCTTGATAAGGTAGCAAGACATGCTTATAGTCTCTTGCCCATATGGGTTGGACGGCTTGGTCAAGAGAGGCAAGATATGCACTTTCAACGATCCGTTCGAAAACGTGTTGGACGCAACAGACGGGGCTTTTTGGAGGTTCACGTCGATCTAAAAAGGGGAGTCACCTGAATGCTCAACAAGTCGTTTGGGGTTAGATTTTTAGCCCTGGCTGCCATCCTGACGCTTTTTGCCGCCTGCGCACAGCAGGGGGCGGGGCCCAGTAGTAGCCAGCCGCCAGCCGGCGAATCCACAACTTCGACCGGAGCCGCTCCGGCCATGCCCGCCGAGCCGGCGCAAAAGGTTGAAGAAGAGAAAATCGTTGGACCGGCGGCCGGCAGCGCCGGAGATTTTATCGCCACGGCAGGCGGTGACCGGGTGTTTTTCGCCTTTGACCGGTTCGACCTTTCGACCGCCGCCCGGACCGCGTTGCAACGTCAGGCCAAATGGCTGCAGCGTTACCGCAATGTTAGTTTTATCATCGAAGGTCATTGCGATGAGCGTGGAACGCGGGAATACAATCTGGCGCTGGGGGAGCGTCGGGCCAACGCGGTGAAGAATTATCTGGTGGCTCTTGGGGTCAGCGCTTCGCGTATTGGCATCATTTCCTACGGTAAGGAACGCCCGGCCGACCCGCGTTCCAACGAGGAAGCGTGGGCCAAGAACCGGCGGGGCGTGACCGTTATAGGTTAGGCCCGCCGGCGCGCAAGCGCCACCAGGATATGTTTCGGGGGCGAGTGACGAGACCCGCTTCTCCGGCGCCGGTTACCGGCGCGCGGGGTGCGGGTCTTGTTCATCCGCCATGGTTCCAATGATATCGACCAGAGACTTCGGGTGATGATGCATTCAGCTTGGCTACAGGGAGGCGGTTCCGTGGGCAAGAGTCGCGGCGGTCAGACCGCGAAAAGAACAATGGCGCACCCGTTCCGGGCTTGTTGTGTCGGGTTGTTGGCCCTTGTCGCCGTATTCGCGGTTTCCCAGCCGGTGTTCGCCCAGCGCTCTCAGGGTCTGGCGGCGCGGGTGCAGGGGATCGAAAAGGACCTGGCGGCGATCAAGCGCTATCTTGCCCGGGGCGACGGCCCGCCCGGTGCCGGACAGCCTTCGGCGGACGCTGCCCGGGTGGATGAGGCGGAACGCACCCGGGTTGCCGATGTCGAGGCCCGTATTGATCGTCTCGATTATGAATTGCGTTCCCTGACCGGTCGTATCGAGGAAATTCAGCACAATATTTCGCTGCTTGGCGAGCGGCTGGAAAAGCTGCTGCAGGATACGGATTTTCGACTGGCGGAACTGGAGCACGCGGCGGAATCGAAGAATAAGTCGAGCTCCCCGGATGCGGCTACGGAAAGCGGACCGGCAGATCGGAATAGCGATAATGCCGCGGCTGCTGTGACCGAGGTGGAAAAAACGCCGCAGGCGCTTTACAGCGAGGCCCTGCAATTGCTGCGTTCGGAAAACTACGACGCGGCGGAAAAATCGTTTCGCGCTTTTCTTGATAAATTCAGCGATAACAGTCTGGCCGCCAACGCCCGCTACTGGCTGGGCGAAACCTATTATGTGCGCGGCGATTTTGGCAACGCGGCACGGGTGTTTCTCGAAGGCTACGAAAAAGGCGCCGACAGTCCGAAGGGCTCAAGCAGTCTTCTCAAGCTGGGCATGAGCCTGGCCAATCTTGGCCAGAAGGACGAGGCCTGCGCAGTGTTCCGTGAATTTTCATCGCAATATACCGACGCCGCGCCGGTCATTGGCAAACGCGTCGCGGCCGAGCGTAAAAAAGCCGGCTGCCCCTGAATGGAGGGTTGGGCGGTGAGCGCCGCATCTCCCGATATCGCAGCGCCCGTTACGGGCGAGGAATTTGCCGTCCTGATGGCCGGTCTCGGTGACCGGCTCCCCGGGGTGCCATACGCGGTTGCGGTGTCCGGCGGTGCCGACAGCCTGGCCCTGACCCTGTTGCTGGCCGACTGGCTGAGAGGGGCGGGCAGGGACCGCGCCTCGCTGACCGCGCTTACCGTCGACCATGGCCTGCGCGCCGAATCGGGCGCCGAGGCGGCGTTGGTTGGTCAATGGATGGCAAAGGCGGGGATCGATCATCGCATTCTGCGCTGGAAGGGGGCTGGTGGGGCCAATCTTCAGGCCCGGGCCCGCGAGGCCCGCTACCGGCTGCTTGGCGACTGGTGCCGCCAGCATGACATCGCCGGTCTGTTCGTCGCCCACCACCAGGACGATCAGGCGGAAACCTTCCTGCTGCGCCTCGCCCGGGGCAGCGGGGTCGACGGTTTGTCGGCCATGGCGCCGGTCAGCCAGCGGTCCGGTATTTGCCTGTTACGCCCGCTGCTCAACATTCCCAAGGCCCGTCTGCTGGCAACACTGGACGCCCGGCATCAGCCGTGGATTGAAGACCCCGGCAATGCCAGCCCGTCTTTTGCCCGCAACCGGCTCCGCGCCCTGATGCCGAAACTTGCCCGGGAAGGCCTGGGGGCGGGGCGTCTGGCGGCGGCGGCGGCCAGCATGAGGCGGGCCCGGGCGGCGCTTGAACATGACACCGCCCGGTCCCTGTCGCGTTGCGCGCGGATCGATGGCGCCGGCTATGCGCTGCTTGACAGTGCCCGGATGGGTGCCCAGCCACTCGAAATCCGGCTGCGGGTGCTGGCGGCCCTGTTGGGCGTCGTATCCGGAAACATGTACCGGCCGCGCCTGAAGGGGTTGCATCGTCTGGAATCCGCCATTGCCGCCGCCGGCTTTCGCGGCCAGACCCTGGCCGGCTGTCGTGTCGGGCGCTCTCCGAAAACCGTTGCCGGCAATTACGATCTATTGATCAGCCGGGAATTGCGGGCCATACCCGGGGCCCGGCCACTGGATGCGGGGCAATCCCCAATGCTGTGGGATAACCGCTTCAGGGTGGCATGGGAGCCGCCCCTGGTGCCTTGCGGCGCGCCGCTGCTTGTCGGGCGTCTCGGGCGCCGGGGGATCATGCATCTGCGGCGCCTTGCGGCGTCCGATGTGCTTGCGGCCATTCCGCCGAGTGTTCGTCCTTCCTTGCCGGCGCTAAGGCGCGGCGATGAACTGGTCGCGGTGCCGCAGGCGGGCTTTTCCGCGCTGCCGGCGGGGGCGACTTTTAGCGCCGAATTCTGTCAAACGGGGGCGATTAACGAATGGCTGACCGGTGGCGCATAAAATCACCGCCCGCTTTGCCTTGCAGTGTCGGCAAAGGGCCCTATTTATAGGGCAGTACCATTGTGGATAAACATCGGCTAATCTGGGCGAAACCGGTATAATTATCTGCATCGGATGCGGGGGCACCCGCAAACTGGCCCGGTATCGCAGTGGTGCGGAGCAACCAGGATTAACTTCTGACGGGATTGGAACACGTGAATATTTTTGGCCGAAACGTCATTCTCTGGGTCATTATAGCCCTGTTGCTGGTCTTTCTATACAATCTGTTTCAGGGCCCGGCGACACAATCTCCCGGGCGGGAAATTTCCTATTCGGAATTCCTCGACAAAGTTGAGGCAGGCAGTGTCGAAAGCGTAACCATCGAGGATTCGACCCTGACCGGCTTGCTTGAAAACCAGCAGCGGTTCACAACCATGGCGCCCAAGGACGACACGCTGGTTGATCGTTTGCATAAGCAGGGCGTTGAAATCATTGTCAAGAAACGGGAAGGCAGCCTGTTGCTGGGGGCCCTGATTTCCTGGTTCCCGATGCTTCTGATTATTGGCTTCTGGATATTTTTTATGCGCCAGATGCAGTCGGGTGGCGGCAAGGCGATGGGCTTTGGCAAGTCGAAGGCGCGCCTGCTGAGCGATAAAGCCGGACAGGTCACGTTCGAGGATGTGGCGGGCATCGACGAGGCCAAGGAAGAGCTGGAAGAAATTGTCGACTTTCTCAGGGACCCCGGCAAATTCCAGCGTCTTGGTGGCAAGATACCGACCGGCGCCCTGCTGGTTGGTCCGCCGGGGACCGGCAAGACCCTGCTGGCCCGGGCGGTTGCCGGCGAAGCCAATGTTCCCTTTTTCACCATTTCCGGTTCCGATTTCGTTGAAATGTTTGTCGGAGTCGGGGCCAGCCGGGTGCGCGATATGTTCGAGCAGGCGAAGAAAAATTCTCCCTGCATCGTCTTCATTGATGAAATCGACGCGGTGGGGCGCCATCGCGGCGCCGGTCTCGGCGGCGGTAACGATGAACGCGAACAAACCCTCAACCAGCTTCTGGTGGAGATGGACGGCTTCGAGGAAAACGACGCGGTGATTATTCTGGCGGCGACCAACCGGCCCGATGTTCTTGACCCGGCGTTGCTGCGCCCGGGGCGTTTCGACCGTCAGGTGGTGGTCCCCAATCCGGATATTCTGGGGCGCGAGAAGATTCTCAAGGTCCATATGCGCAAGGTGCCGCTGGCGCCTGATGTCGAGCCCCGGGTTATTGCCCGTGGCACGCCGGGCTTTTCCGGCGCCGATCTCGCCAATCTGGTCAACGAAGCGGCACTGCTTGCCGCCCGCAAGGGCAAACGCCTGGTTTCGATGGCCGAATTCGAAGAGTCCAAGGACAAGGTGATGATGGGCAGCGAACGCCGTTCGATGGTCATGAGCGAAGAGGAAAAGCGTCTCACCGCCTATCACGAAGGGGGGCATGCGCTGGTCGCCCGGAATTGCCCGGCCTCGGATCCGATTCACAAGGCGACGATTATTCCCCGCGGTCGGGCGCTGGGGCTTGTCATGCGCCTGCCGGAGCGTGACCAGCTTTCCCTGTCGCGGGAAAAGATGCTGGCCGATATTACCGTCGCCATGGGTGGCCGGGTGGCCGAGGAACTTATTTTCGGCCATGACAAGGTGACCTCGGGGGCTTCCTCCGATATCGATCAGGCAACCCGCATGGCGCGCATGATGGTAACCCGCTTCGGGATGAGCGATGACCTTGGGCCGCTGACCTACGCGGAAAATGAAGAAGAGGTCTTTCTCGGTCATTCGGTGTCGCGCCAGCAGAACGTTTCGGCAGAAACCGCCCGCCTTATCGATCATGAAATTCGCAAGATTATTGACGAATGTTACGCCCGGGCGCGCAAGATTCTAAGCGAACAAATCGACGATCTTCACATTCTGGCCAAGGGTCTGCTCGAATATGAAACCCTGTCGGGGGGCGATATCACGGCCTTGTTGCGGGGCGAGGAAATTACACGGCCGGACAGCGAACCCGACACACAGGCGCCTTCCGAAGGCCATAGCTCGTCGGTGCCGAAAAGCGGTCGCCGCAAGCGCCCCGCGCGGTCGGCTGGCGGGCCGATGAAGCCAAAGCCCCAGCCCGGAACCTGACGACAGCGGCGCCAGCGGAGCCGACCGTGCAATCGCTGCCGCCGGCAAGGATAAGTGATGGGTGCCGCATCTATGTGGCGCCCCGGTGTCTTGTTGCCGGCGAAACCGCCAGGGCCCTGATCGCAGCCGGCGATGCCCTGCCTCTGCCCGGCGGCGAGCGTGGTTTTTCGGCGGTTACCGTCATTCTGCGTTCAGCGGATGCACCGGACAGCCGGCATTTCCCCCTTATGGTGCCGGCATTCAACGCCTGGCGGGCCAGAACCGGTGGCGGGCTGCAAAGCCGCCTTGAGGCCATCATTGGCAATCTGACTACCGCCCGCCCGCCGATGGCGTTTGGTCAGGGGGTATCGCCGGGCTTCGGGCGACCGCTGATCATGGGCATCGTCAATGCCACCGATGACAGCTTTTCGGGTGACGGGGCGCTGGCCGCCCCTGGCGGGGCGCTGGCCCGGGCGCAAGAGCAATTGGCGGCGGGTGCCGACATCATCGATATCGGTGGTGAATCGACCCGTCCCGGGGCCCGACCGGTGACCGCCGACGAAGAAATTTCACGGGTAATACCCGTGATCGAAGCGCTGGCCGATACGGGCGTACCGATATCGATCGACAGCCGCAACGCCCCGGTGATGGCGGCGGCGATGGCTGCGGGGGCCCGCCTGGTCAACGATGTTTCGGCCCTGTCGCATGATCCGGAGGCGCTGGCGCTATGCGCCCGGGAAGAGCTTCCGGTGGTCCTGATGCACAGTCAGGGAACCCCCGAGACGATGCAGAAAGACCCGCGCTATGACGACGTCGTGACCGATGTTTATGATTATCTGGAGGCCCGCATCGCAACGGCGGTTGCCGCCGGCATCGCCCGGAACAAAATTATCATTGACCCGGGTGTCGGTTTCGGCAAGACAGTGGCGCATAACCTGGCCCTGATAAACGGACTGGCGATATTTCACGGTCTTGGCTGTCCGCTGTTGCTGGGGGCTTCCCGCAAAAGCTTTATCGCCGCCATTTGTCCGGCTGCCGACGGGGCGGCGCGACTGGGTGGCTCGGTGGCGGTGGCGGTGGCGGCAATCAGGCGCGGCGTGCAGATCGTAAGGGTTCATGACGTGGCCCAGACCCGGCAGGCAATTTTACTCGCTTTGGCGTTAGAAAAAGATTGATATGAATCGTCGTTTAGTATTAATTCGGGACTTATTACCGCTCGTTAACGATTGTTGGTTAACACAGAGAGCGCATCATTGTCGGGGCATGGCATTGCGATGGTAAAAATGGTACGCTGGGGACAAGAAGCGCTATGACCAAAGAATATTTTGGAACCGATGGCATAAGGGGGAAAGCGAACAGCGACCCCATGACGGCTGAGGTCGCGCTGCGTGTCGGCATGGCGGCGGGCCGCCATTTTACCCGGGGCGACTATCGGCACCGGGTAGTGATCGGCAAGGACACCCGGCTTTCCGGCTATATGCTTGAGCCCGCCCTGACCTCCGGTTTTATCTCGGTTGGCATGGACGTCTTTCTGGTCGGGCCGATGCCGACACCGGCGGTGGCCATGCTGACCAGTTCCTTGCGGGCTGACCTCGGGGTGATGATTTCGGCCTCGCATAATCCCCATCAGGACAACGGCATCAAGCTGTTCGGCCCCGACGGCTATAAACTGTCGGACGAGGTTGAAGCGGCCATCGAAGCGCGGATGAACAACGGCTATAACAAGGGCCTTGCGGCGCCCGAAAAACTGGGCCGGGCCAAGCGGCTGGACGATGCCGAAGGCCGTTACATTGAATTCGCCAAGCGCACTTTTCCCGCCGGCCGGACGCTCGACGGTCTCAAGGTGGTGATCGATTGCGCCAATGGCGCCGCCTATAAGGTGGCGCCGACCATCCTTTTCGAGCTGGGGGCGGAAATAATTCCCCTGGCGGTCGACCCCAACGGCTTCAACATCAACGACAACTGTGGCTCCACGCACCCCGAAGCGATGTGCGAGGCGGTGGTTGCCCATGGCGCCGATATTGGCATTTCGCTCGATGGCGATGCCGACCGGCTGATCGTTGCCGACGAAAAAGGCGCGGTGGTCAACGGCGACCAGTTGCTGGCCCTGATCGGCTGCTGCTGGCAGCGGCGCAATCTGCTCAAAGGTAGCGGTATTGTTACCACGGTGATGTCGAACCTGGGGCTTGAACGGTTTCTTCATGACCAGAAAATCGCCCTCCACCGGACGCGCGTCGGCGACCGCTATGTGATGGAGGAAATGCGCCGCGGCGATTTCAATATCGGCGGTGAACAGTCGGGCCATATTATCCTGCATGACTATTCGAAAACCGGCGACGGGCTGGTTGCGGCGTTACAGATACTGGCCGAACTGGTGCGTAGTGAAAAGCCCGCCTCCGAGGTTTGTCACCTGTTCGAGCCGCTGCCGCAACTGCTGCGCAATGCCCGCTACAATGGCGGTGCGCCGCTGGCCGATAACGCGGTCAAGGCAGCCATAAAAGACGCCGAAAACCGCCTGAACGGGGCCGGTCGTCTGGTTATCCGGCCGTCCGGGACCGAGCCGGTTATCCGGGTTATGGCGGAAGGTGAAAACCCGGCGCTGATCACCGCCGTGGTTGATAACATCATTGACGTAATCGAGCACCGCCGGGCTTCATGAAGGGCCGGGTCCTCGTTATCGCGGGGTCCGATTCCGGGGGCGGCGCCGGCCTTCAGGCCGACATCAGGACCATCACCGCCCTGGACGGCTATGCCTGTAGCGCGGTCAGCGCGATTACCGCCCAGAATACCCTCGAAATCAGTCGTATCGCAGTTGTCGATGCCGACGTGGTGGGCGCCCAGATGGAAGCCGTGCTGGCCGATATCGGCGCCGACGCGATCAAATGCGGCATGCTGCCAAGCGCCGATATTGTCGCCGTTGTGTGTGATGTCAGGGCCCGTATGGCGCCCGATGTGCCGTTGATCGTCGATCCGGTCATGGTCGCCACAAGCGGTACCGCACTGGCCGACGAGGGGGCGGCTGCGGCGCTGCGCGAAAAGCTGTTGCCGGTGGCCGACCTGATTACGCCGAACATGCCCGAAGCCGCCTGGCTGGCCGATATGGCGGTGCTGGGCAGCGAAGACATGGAAGCCGCCGGGGCCCGCCTCCGGCGCCTTGGCGCCGCCGCCGTTCTGGTAAGCGGCGGTCATCTGGATACCGATCCGCTGGTCGATGTGCTGGTCACGGCGCGCCAATGCAGGCATTTCAGGCACGAACGGATTGCCGCCCGGGGCAGTCATGGCACCGGCTGCACGCTGACCTCGGCGATCGCCACCGGGATCGCCCAGGGGATGGCGCTGGAGCCGGCGATAGAGCGGGCGATTCGTTATGTCGGGACAGCCCTTGAGGCCGCCCCCGGTTTCGGGCGCGGTAACGG
>Ga0114931_10009913_pt1 | contig 11371 bp, 9 predicted proteins | sample 2SBtaG_FD_89579 | JGI IMG/M metagenome (GOLD analysis project Ga0114931, IMG submission 89579) | Deep subsurface microbial communities from Kolumbo volcano to uncover new lineages of life (NeLLi) - 2SBTROV14_V59a metaG | ecosystem: Environmental > Aquatic > Marine > Volcanic | place: Kolumbo...
ACCACGATGATCCCAAAAGCCACAAACCCCAAAGCAAACAGGTTGATGGCCACCCCGCTGATGATTTGGTCGCCGCGCAGGTAAATGCTGATGATGCTGTGGATAAACCCAATCAACAATCCGGTCAGCATGCCGACAAAAATACCCAACCACGGCGCCAACCCCATCAACCCTTCGGGCAGGACGTTGCCAAAGGCCCAAGCGCCCACAACCCCCATAAACGCGCTGATCAGCAAAATGCCTTCAAGGCCAATATTGACCACGCCGGCGCGTTCGGCAAGGACTTCTCCCATCGCGCACAAGGCAAGAGGGATCATTGCTTGCAAGCCGAGAATCACAATTTTATATACGAAAATTGGATCGATGTCCACTTAGACCATCCTTACTCAGATAATTATCCTTTTTTAAGCCAGCTTCCAACATCAAATATCCGCCACAGCTCGGGGACAGCGATGGCGATCACGATAATACCCATGATCACACGGGCCATTTCAAACGGCACTTGCGCCTGGAATTGCATCATGCGGGTTCCGGCATTGAGGGCGCCGAAGAAAACCGCCCCGAGGATCAGACCGATGGGATGATTTCTCCCCAATAGGGCCACCGCAATGCCATCGAAGCCCAAATTGGCCAGCGTAGATAAGTCCGTGTACATGGCATAGATCGGCGGTCTCCCGACGATTTGAGAAGCGCCCGCAAATCCGGCCGCAAGGCCGCCCAAGATAAAGGCAAGGTTCATGCTCTTTAACGGGTTGATGCCTGCATATTTGGTGGCATCGGGGTTGAAGCCCGTGCTGCGAAGCCCATAGCCTGCCGGCATGTGCCACAATATCCAGTAGACGATCAAGGCAAACAGCAAGCTAAACCAAAGCACGTGGGTCACATCGCTGCGCGCGATGAACGTGGCAAACTGTGCGGTAGCCGGCATGCTGAGCGTTTTTTCGGCACGATCCGGGTCAGACAAGATGCGCACAGCCAAATAACGGACCCCCCACACCGCAATCCAGTTGAGCATGATGGTGGAAATCACTTCATGAACGCCTCGGATGGATTTTAGGTACGCTGCAGGCAGACTCCACAAAGCACCGGCCAACATGGCGGCGCCCAGCGCCAGTGAAAGGTGCACCACCAAGGCAAGCGGATACCAAGGAATGAAATCCCCAACGGGAAGGGCGCCCACAGCCACCGCTGCAATGGCCCCCACGAGCATTTGGCCTTGTGCGCCGATGTTAAACAACCCGGCGCGCACCCCAATGGCAAAGGTTAAGCCGGTTAGGACCAGCGGTGTGGCATTAAACAGCGTATCGCCCAACTTCGACAAACTGCCAAAAGAGCCTTTGTAAAGCCCTTGATAGGCTTTCCAGGCGTCATAGCCAAAGGCCCACATAATGAGGGCCCCAATCCCCAATCCAATCGTCAAAGCGGCAATGACGTCCAATGCGGGGCGCCAAGCGCTCTGTAGAAAATTCAATAAAAAAGAAGAACGGTTTTTAGATGATGTCGATGTGGTTGCACTCATGCGGTTTGACCTGCCTCCTGCATGCCGCCCATGAGCAGGCCAATACGTTCACGGTTCAGATCCTCTGTCTGATAGGTGCCAACGAATTCCCCTTCGTACATCACGCCCACGCGGTCGGCCAGCTGAAAAATTTCGTCAAGCTCTGCGGAAATCAATAGAATGGCTTTGCCTTCATCCCTCAACTTAATCAAAAGGTCTCGAATATACTGTGTCGAACCGATGTCCAATCCTCGGGTGGGTTGTGCGGCAAGGATAAACTTTGGATCTTTGCTCAATTCACGCCCCACCACCAACTTTTGCTGGTTCCCGCCGCTTAGGGATTTTACGGGGGTTTTTTGATCCTGGGTCTTGATGCTGAATTGTTCGATCAGAAAATCCGCATGGCGGCGCACTTTGCTCCAGTCCAAGCGCCCCAACGCCCCCCTAAACGCGTCGGAAGATTGCAAGCCCAAGATGCTGTTTTCCATCACGGAAAACTCCAACACCATGCCCACCCGGCGTCGGTCTTCGGGAATATGGGCCAGGCCCTGCTTGTAAATGGATTGCGGGTCCAGTTGCTTGAGCACCTTGCCTTCCAAGCTCACTTCCCCGGAAAGCCACGACCGCAAACCCGAAATGGCTTCCCCCAATTCGGTTTGTCCATTTCCTTCCACACCCGCTATCCCAAAAATTTCACCCTGACGGACTTGAAAGTTCAGTCCTCGCACCGCAATCTCGCCCAAGTCGTTTTTAACCTGAAGGTCGTTCCCCGACAAAATTACGCTTCCCGGCTTGGCCTGACCGCGTTTTACGCTGGAAATGATTTCGTGCCCGACCATCAGGGTGGCCAGTTGCTTGGAATCCACATCGACAGTATTCACACTGCCTGCCTGACGACCGCGCCTTAACACGGTCACCTGGTCGGTGAGTTCAATCAGCTCGCGCAATTTGTGGGTGATGAAAATAATGGTCTTACCGCTATCGCGCAGCTTTCTGAGGATGACGAACATTTCGTCGGCCTCTTGAGGCGTTAATACGGCTGTGGGTTCATCCAGAATGAGCAATTCTACGTCTCGATAGAGCAGCTTCAAAATCTCGACGCGTTGTTGCACCCCAACGGGCAAAAGTTCTACAGGAATGTCGAGGGGGGCGTGTAAGCCCCCCTCGCGCATCACTTGTTCTACACGTTGTTGAACGGCTTCATAAACCACCGTGGACAGTCCTTGCCCGCCCTCCTGCCCCAGTGCGATGTTCTCAAGGGCGGTGAACGGTGCCACCAACGCAAAGTGTTGGTGGACCATCCCGATCCCCTGGTTTAAGGCATCCAGCGGGGTCTTAAAATGGGCCGGTTTTCCTTTCCACAGCAACTGGCCATGGGTCGGCGACAGCAACCCGGAAAGAATCTTGGTCAAGGTGGTCTTTCCCGCACCGTTTTCTCCCAGCAGTCCGTGAATTTCTCCTTGATAGACGGTGAAATTCACGTCTTGTAGGGCAACCGTGCCATCGGGATAGACCTTGTCAATCCCCTTGGCCTCAAGCAAAGGTTCAAGAGGTGGTGTTGAAGCGTTCATTCAGGTCCTGTTTTAGTCGTAAGCCAAGCGGCACTGATCGATCACGTCTTGGCCTGCAAAGGCGTCTGTGATTGAAACGGTTCCATCGGCGATCAACGCTTGAAGTTCAGCCACCTTGGCAAACTCGTCGATGTACAAAGAGCGGTTGGCTTCGGCGCGGCCTTTGAGCAGGGTGCTGTTGTCAGCGCTGATTTCGCCGGCGTCGACCCCCAACTGCAAGAAGGTGTCAAAGTCGTCGATCGTGCTGACTGAGATGCCGCCGTTTGACAGACCCAACACGTTAAAGCCCCCGGTGAACGTGCCGTCGTTCACCGCTTGGGCTGCAAGGAACACACCGCGGTCGACGCGTTTCATCATGCTGGCCAGCACGAAACCGCCTCCTTCCAGGTAATCCTGGTCGGCGTCCACGCCAATGGCAAACGGGGGGCCCGTTTCGCGGCCCAGCGCGCGGGCCTGGTTGGCCACAGCCGTGATCGCACCACGTCCCGTCAGGCCGGCGACGTTGTAGATGATCTGTGTGCCTTGGGCCAGCATGGCGTCGGCCGCCGATTGACCCAATGCGGGGTCGTTAAAGGAACCGGTATACACGAACGGGACGGGTGTGGATTTATTGGCAACAGGAGATGAAATGTCAAACACGCTGTTGTCAAAGCCGTTATCCACCCAACGAACCCCTGCCTTGTAACCGCATTCAAAGCGCCAGAGGATGGGAATTTCAATCCCCAGCACGACGCCTACGCCACCGGCAGACCCTTCGGGGGCCACGCGCTGGTTGACCAAAGCGGCCAGCGCCCCCACCAATGCGCTTCCCAAATGTTCTTCAAAAACGACGGATTGCACGTTGTCTCTGTCGGTGACGACGCCATCGATAATGGCGAACTTCTGTTCCGGGAATTCGTCAGCAGCCAGCCCGGTGGCATCGGCCAACAGGAACCCCACGGAGACGATTAACGCACATTCGCCCGTTTCGGACAAGGTGCGCAGGTTGGGCAGATAGTCGGCTTCGGTGGCGCTTTGCTGCTCCACCAAATTCAGGCCAAAGTCAGCGGCCGCCTGGCTGCCCCCCAAGGCCGCCATGTCGTTGAAGCTCAGGTCACCCCGGCCTCCGATATCGAACACGATGCACAAACTGCTTCCCTGCCCCATGGCAGGCACGAGGGAACTGCCGATGAATCCGATTGCCACAACCAACGAAGCAACCAGAACCGAACGAAAAGCTTTAAACATTTAAGATACCCTCCCTTGATTGGTTTTTTGCCGTGCAAGACGGCTGTAACATATATAACAGAAATCACCCTGAAAAGACAAGCCTTCATCGAGTTTTTTTTGGTTAGCTTCTGCACTTTTGTTCAATTTTGAAATGCACGGGGATGCGACCAGATCGTGTGCTTCGATCTGGTCCGGGGGAAATGATCATCTTCGAGTTGATTGCCTTGTGATGTACAACTTTATTACGTACGATAACGAGTACATGTACCGTAGGAGGATCCTTGCGATGAAAGCCCTTAGCTATACCGCCGTACGCTCTAACTTAGCAAAAACGATGAAAAGTATATGCGATGATCATGAACCCGTTGTTATTACGAGAAAAAACGAACGATCTGTTGTAATGCTTTCTCTCGAAGATTACGAATCACTGGAAGAAACAGCGTACCTTCTTCGAAGCCCCAAGAATATGAAGAGGCTTATTGAATCTATTTTTCAACTCGAAAATGGCGGTGGTTCATCGAGGCAGCTAAGCGAATGAATGTCATTTTTGCCGATCATGCCTGGGATGATTACCTGCATTGGCAAAAGACCGATAGAAAAATGGTTAAGCGAATTAACTTCCTCATTAAAGACATTCAACGCGCTCCTTTCGAAGGCATCGGTAAACCGGAACCACTGAAACAGGCTTTATCTGGTTATTGGTCTAGGCGAATAAACGACGAACACAGAATGATTTATAAGGTTGATTCTAAGTCCATTTATATCGCTCAACTTAGATACCACTACTGATAGTACATAATAACTTGTTCTACGTTTTTCTTACCCCGACACGTTGGCCTAATTGGATCATCCGTTGCTTGCGTTCTTCGTGCACGTCTGAAAGCTCCAGGCCGGTTGGCCGTCCCCAAGCCGCGCCCAGCAGCGTTCGTCGGCCAGCGTATCGGGCAACCCGGCCTGCGGGGTTGCGTCCACCAAGTTTCCTCTGGCGTCCCGCAACTCTAAAATCTCACCCACATCGCTGAGAAACTCGATGGGAACGCCCACGACGATAAACCCCCGGGCGGCGATGATTCCTTTCATCGGCAGGCTGAGTTTGACCGAGGTGCCCACCAAAGTCTGCACCGTCCAGCCGGTCACATCGATGGGTTCGTTTGAAGCGTTGTAGATTTCGACCCACTCGGCGCCTGTGGCGGGGTTGGCTTCCATTTCATTGACAAACACGGGCGGCAGTACAGGTTCGGGGTAATCGTATTGCGTCACCAGATTGCCCTCGGCGTCCAACAGCTCAACGACGCCGGCTTCATTGGGCAGCACAAAGGCCGATTGCCAGACCAAATCAATTGCCTGTGCGCCGCACGCCTGGTCCGCCCGGCCCATCGTGGCCGGGCCGGCATGGATGGTGACCATGCCCTTGGGGGGCAACGCACATTCATCTGGAAAGAAATAACGTTGGTAAACCCGGCTGTTTGGCCGCGACACCCGCAGCATCCAGCCCGTTAAATCCAGGGGACCAAACGTGTTGTTTTGCACCGTTACCACCTCGTCTGTGGTGTCGGGTATCACTAAGACAATGTCAATCGTTTGGGCGGGGGGCTGGAACCCTCCTCCCAACTGTCCGTAAGCACCGTGAACGGCAACCAGCAAGATCGTGGTGATCAGCACCGGTAAAAAGATACGTTTTTTCATCTTTGGCCTCCGTTTCGTATGACGACTAAAGCATTTTCCTTTTATTCGTGTTCATCAACTTGAGTCAATGGAGTAACCCTACTGCTTTTTGCCTGTAAAGCAGACCCACTGCTTATGCCTGTAAAGCAGACCCACTGCTTTTGCCTGATTACGACTCATCGAAAAATGCCCTAAAGCCAACCCCGCTCCCAACACCAACGAGGTTAAGCCAAGCGCCACGGGAAAAGCCCCGTAAATACCCGGAAAAGAGAAGGCCCAATGCAGCAACAGCCCCACCAACAGAGGCACTGCGTAAATCAAGGGAGGGAAAGCAACCACTCCCGGATGATCGCTCTTTTCAGTCTGTGCTTGTTTCACTTCGTTCATCGTAACACCAACTTATTCCTCTTTGATCAACGCGCCGAAGGCATCAGCCGCCGTTTGCCAGTAGCCCAACCCCGCATCTCCATGCCAGTCGGGCTCACGCAACGATCTTAGGTACACCAGCGTGCCCAAATGGTAAAACATGTGCTGGGTCACGCGCTTGACCGTCCAGGCCAGAGACAGTTCGCCTCGATCGGTTGCCTGCCGGGTGCAAAGTTGTTCTGGGGTGGCCTCTTGCACGTAGCCTGCAAGGCACGTTTCCATTGCTTGCAGAAAGGAAAGCGCTTTGGCCAAGTCATCGTCCTTGGGAAATTCCAATACCACATACCCCAAGGTGGAAAGCCAAAAGCGTTCCGCGCCGCCGATGTGTACCAACAGCCCCTGAATGGATTTAAGATGCTCGGCCGGTTTCCAAACCGCATCCGCCTGCGAAAGCCCTTCTGCCGCCCGGTAGACGCTTTGCCGTCCCAGCCTGTAGGGGTGCAACAACCGTTCGTTTAAGGGGGTATCGTTATTCATGGATCTTGACCTCAAGTTCGAAGAAGCCCGAAACATCGACCGTGCCATCGCGCAAGTAACCGCTCACCAAACGCGACAGCCCCCCGGATTGCAACCCCAAAATATCTTCAATATGCGCCACGGAGGCCAGTTTGACCAGTCGGGTTCGGGGCACATCGTGCAGCAGTGCCTTGAGGGCTTGATTCGACAGGTGAGGGTCAAGACTCCCATAAACCACCAACGCATCCACCATAGCGGTGGGGTTGGGTGTGGTTGATTTGAGTGACAACGTTTCAAACAGTGCGTTTAAGGCAGGCCACTTGCCGAGTTGGTTATCGGTGCCTTCAGTATAAGTTTTCAGCAAAAAGTCGCCCCAATTCAGCCGTTGGGCGCGGTCGGCTATGGCCTCATCCAAGCTTGAGGATCCAGCAAAAGCGCCAAATCCTTTGGGGCCGAGCATCACCATTTTCTTGACGCGCTGGGGGTGTGCCACAGCATATCGGTAGGCCACCCGCGCACCAAATCCCACGCTGTATAAAGATACTTTTTCAATGTTTAAGGCTTCAAATACCTCATCAAGGTCCTCAACCACATCGACCAAGGTATAGTTTTCCAAGCGAACGCCGCTGGCTTCCAAGCGCTGGAACCCACGTTTTGCCGCCTGTGCCAAGGGCACGCTTTGCCCATCCAAACCGAATTCGATCAGTGCCTGTTTGAATTCGGGCAAGGCAAGGTTGCTCGATCCGTCCACGCCCCGATAGCCGACCATGAACAGGTCGTGTTCGTTGAGCAGCCAGGTTGGCATGTGTTTGCTCCACAGATTGGACACCCCCGGCCCGTCTCCCAGCAACAACACCGGCTCGCCCGGCGTTTGGGTTTGGGCCTTGATGCGCACGACCGGAAGCTCAATGGTGGACGAATCGGCCCGCCCTCGCTGCTGCTGCACGTTGATCGCACCCATACTGGCATCAAAGGTGTGTCCGTTTGCTTTAAATGGTGTGGCGGTCAAAGTTAGCTTGAACTCATTGACCGTGCTGGATTCGGTCACGGACTCCGTTGTCGAAGTGCTTGCAGCGGGGCCAGAAACTCGCGAAGATGGGGCATTTGGGGTTGAGTCAAGCGATTTTTCCACAACGATGACCACCAACAACGCGGTGACGGCCAACAACCCCAAAATGGTGAAAAAGTCTCGAAAGGGCATGCCACGCTCCTTGTATCCTGCAAGATAATACCCTTAGCAAAAGCATTTGTCGTTATCGAATCATCGTTAAAGTAATGCAATCAAGGCACCTGGTTCATTCTAAACTCCTCATCCGACTGAGGCAAAGCATCCCACCCCACAGGTCTGTTGATCAAGGACAAACTGCCCAAACCGAACGAGACAAGGTTCTATCCCTCAAGGCGTTGTTGGCCTTGGGGTAATCGCCGTTACATTCTACCTTTGAGGGTAACGGTCGTTACGCTCTTGGTTCGAAAATGCACCCAAAGGTGGTCAATGATGCTTAAAACAAAAAACTTCATCGCGATACTGGGACTTATTTTGATGCCGATGTTGACGTCTTGCGTTTCTCTGCTCCCAACGTTGCCAACCGTGTCTATTCAAGTCAACGAAAGCGTCGGTATCGCCCCGTTTACGGTCTCCTTTGGCAGCACCTTGACCGTTCCCGCCAAGAAAACAGAAGGGGATTGGCGCTTTGTGTGGGATTTTGGAGACGGGACTTCCGGCGAAGGCCCGGACATGTTGCACACTTACTACAAACCCGGTCGCTACAAAGCCACGCTCTTGGTCAGCAATGGGGATGACTTTGAAACCGAACGATCTCTGTCGGTGGAAACCCTGCTGGGCCCGTCCTTTGAAGTTGCCCAATACCCCACCGGTTTGAGCCCGGTGGCCGTGGCCTCGCTGGATTTAAACCGGGATCAACAACCGGACTTAATCAGCGCGAATTCAAAAAATCACTCGATCAGCGTGTTCCTCGCTGAAGGCAACGCGTTAAGGACCAGCCCTTACCAATATCCGGCGATCAAGTCGCCTTCACCCAATCCCCAGCCTCAGAGCATCACGCTGGGCGACATCAACCACGATGGCCTGACCGATTTGGTGGTACTGAATCCGCCCGATGACAACGTCACCATCTTGTTCGGCGACGGCATCGGTGGCTTTCAAACGCCCAGCGGCTATCGGATGATCAACCCCCAACAAGCGCTGGTCGGCGATTTCGACGGCGACGATACCGCCGATGTGTTGGTGCTCAGTCAACGGGGAGATGTCACCCACGTCGTCTTGATGCGTGGCAAAGGAACGGGAGAATTGGCCTTGGGAGAAACGCTGTTTTATTATGCAAAAATCACCGACATGGCCAAGGGCGATTTCGACCGCGATGGCGACCTGGACTTGGTATTGACCACCACATCGTTTGGGTTGGAGTACATCGTGTTGCTGAACAACGGCGATACGTTTGCGGCGCCGCTGTACGGGCTGCTTCAGAGCAAACCTCTGGAAGTGGTTGCACTTGATTTTGACTTTGACGGCAACAAAGACCTGATCACCGCCAACGAAGATGGATCTCTGTCGTTGCTGAACGGAAACGGCAAGGGCAAATTCAGCCTGAGTGCCACCGTTGCATCCGACCTTGGCACCCCCATCTCTTTGGTGGCCGCCGACCTGAACGGGGACCATATCGACGATCTGATCGTGCAGCACCGCAAGGATGTAGAGACCCTTTCGATGCTGTTGGGCGATGGCATGGGACATTTTACGGGCGCCACCCGCATCGATGGGTTTTCCGGCGGCGTGTGCCCCCTTATCGTAGACCTTGACGCCAACGGCATGAACGACCTGATCATGGTGAACCCGGAAAGCAACGAACTGCTGGTGGGCATTAACCAAGCTTCAAACTAACCTCTCACAAGCCGGGCAAAAGGCGGGTAAAACTGCTTTTGGCCCGGCTTCCTTTCTTGAGATAGAACTTAAATAAAGAGCACATAGACGTTGAGACGATTTCCGTTAAAATCAAGCTTTTTAGCACGTTGCAACCTTCGGCAGGAAGTTGATACAGTAAGAAAAGTTTTTTGACCCTCCATCGGGGAAAAGAGGTTTCGTTGAACGTGCAAGAGGAACTGGACCGGCTTGGCATCAACACGATCAGGGCGTTGTCCTTGGACGCCGTGCAAAAAGCCAACATCGGCCACCTGGGGCTGCCCCTGGGGGCGGCGGCGATGGGCTACGTGCTTTGGACTCGGTTTTTAAAACACAACCCCAACCACCCTCGTTGGGCCAATCGGGATCGCTTCGTGCTTTCGGCGGGTCACGGCTCGATGTTGCTTTACAGCTTGCTGTATTTGACCGGATATAACGTTAGCCTGGACGACATCAAGAATTTCAGGCAGTGGGGCAGCAACACCCCCGGTCATCCGGAATTCGGGCATACGCCGGGCGTGGAAACCACCACCGGACCGTTGGGACAAGGGGCAGCCAACGCAGTGGGCATGGCGCTGGCCGCCAAACACCTGGCCGCCCGCTTTAACCGGCCGGGGTTTGAGCTGGTCGATCACCACGTTTACGCCATCGTCAGCGACGGCGACCTGATGGAGGGCATCTCCCACGAAGCAGCCTCGCTGGCCGGGCACTTGCAACTGGACAATCTGATTTTTCTCTACGACGACAACCACATCACGATCGACGGGCCAACGAACCTGACCTTCAGCGAAAACGTGCTGCAACGGTTTGACGCCTACGGCTGGCACACCGCCCGCGTGGAAGATGGAAACTGCATGGACGATATCGCCCAAGCCATCCAGACCGCCCGCCAGCAAGACAAGCCCGCCCTCATCGCCGCGCGCACCGTGATCGGCTATGGCAGCCCCCATAGGCAAGGCAGCGCCGCCGCCCACGGCGGCCCGTATGGCGCAGAAGAAGTGGCCTTGACCAAAGACGCCCTGGGCTGGCCCAGCCACGAACCTTTTGAGGTTCCAGCAGCGGTACTGACGCATTGCCGCACGGCGCTGGAAAAGGGAGCGCAAGCGGAAACTGCTTGGAATACGTTGTTGGAAAAGTATCGTCATGCCCATCCCGAACTGGCTCGGGCGTGGCAGGCGGCCCAGCATAAAGACCTTTCACTTGACTGGGAATCCCTGTCGCCCGACTTTTCGACCGAGGATGCACCCTTGGCCACCCGCAAGGCTTCCGGCAAAACGATCAACGCCATCGCCGTGCAACTGCCCAACCTGATCGGTGGCTCCGCGGATTTGGCAGGCTCCAACAACACCACGATTCAAGAGGAGGCAGCGCTTGGCCCAACGGGCTTTTCGGGGCGCAACATCCACTTTGGCATCCGCGAACACGCCATGGGCGGTATCCTCAACGGCATGGCCCTTTACGGGGGACTGATTCCCTATGGAGGAACCTTTTTGGTGTTTTCCGACTACATGCGTCCGGCCATTCGCTTGGCGGCCTTGATGGGGTTGCAGGTGGTGTACGTGTTCACCCACGATTCGGTGGGCGTCGGCGAAGATGGTCCCACCCACCAGTCGGTAGAACAACTGG
>Ga0114931_10009914_pt1 | contig 11370 bp, 9 predicted proteins | sample 2SBtaG_FD_89579 | JGI IMG/M metagenome (GOLD analysis project Ga0114931, IMG submission 89579) | Deep subsurface microbial communities from Kolumbo volcano to uncover new lineages of life (NeLLi) - 2SBTROV14_V59a metaG | ecosystem: Environmental > Aquatic > Marine > Volcanic | place: Kolumbo...
AAACGCCGCCGATTGGCTCACCGAAGAGCACTGGGCCGTCCCCGGCCTCAACGCGGTTGACGTGGGACTGGACGCTGGCTTCCGTCGGGCCATAGCAGTTCCAGAGGGCCTTGCTGCGCGCGAGAAGGTTCTGGGCAAGGTTTCTCGTCAACTCCTCACCACCGCTATGCAGCCTCAAATGATCGCCGCCCTGCCAACCGGAATCGATCAGGAGGCGAAATGTTGTGGGCGTCGCCTCTACCACCGTGACACCGGCATCATCGATTAACTTGGACAGCTGATAACCATCGGCAACCGTTTCGGTCGGTGCGATCACCGTTTGCGCCCCTGCACTGAGCGGAACAAAGAGATGCGCGACCGAGGCGTCGAAGGAGATAGTCGAGAGCCAGAGTTGCACGTCGCTTGAACTCGTTCGCACACGATTTCCGGTCTCGGTCACCATGTTTACAGCCCCGCGATGATGAATTTCGACGCCTTTAGGTCTGCCGCTGGACCCGGAGGTGTAGATGATATAGGCAAGGTTATTCGGCGTGACGCCGCTATCCAGATTGCCGGGGTCCTTACTCGCACCTTCAATTAGGATGTCCTCCACCAAAAGGACCTTGCAGGAATTGCCCAATGAAACATCTGCGTGTTCTCTTTGGGTCAGCAGAACCGGTGCGCCGGAGTTTCGAAGCATGAACGCCAACCGCTCCCTCGGATAGGCGGGATCGAGCGGCACATAGGCGCCACCAGCTTTCAAGATTCCAAGCAGCCCGATGACCACCTCAAGCGATCTATCGATACAAATCGCCACCGGCATCTCCGGATCAACACCTAACCGGTGCAGGCTATGGCTCACCAGGTTCGCCCGTCGATTCAGCTCATGATAGCTGAGCGACGTGCCTTTGAAGATGACAGCCGGTGCGCCAGGGGCGCGCCCGACCTGTATTTCGAATAAGCGATGCAGCAACATGGATCCAGACTCAACGGATGGCGCGACAGTATATAGTGGGGTGCCGTTGGGTTCAAGGCGGCAAGGACTGGCAGAGCAATTCTAATGTGGCAAATCAGCGCTGCGCCGGTTATGTCGAAGAGCGGTATCGGTTAGGCCAGTTTCGATGCTGTCGCACCGTGGTGCTACTCGAAATGGCGCTTTCATTCGTTCACTGGTATTGGGTTCAAATCATTGCATGGTTGCCGTCCGAGTGCTCCTGGCAGCCTCAGCACAGCACGATCAGCAGAATGATGCCGGGTATAATGCCAAGAATCAAGCCGACAATGACAGCAATGATTTTGCCGGTGGAGTAGCTGCAGCCGATTTTCCCGATTCTGACGCTGGCGGGGCTGTCGTCATCGAGACCGGCCAGCATCATACCGTTGAATTCGTCGGCAACCCGGTCTGGAGTACCGGCATTTTCGATGCGTGCACGTGCCTGTGAGAGTCGCTCGTGCGCGAGTTGGAGGTTCGCACTGAAGGGCATGATTGCCGTGGCTTTGTCGAGCGCGCTAATCGCGGCGTCGGTTGGAGCGAGTGCCAGGGCTCGCGCCTCGTCGACGGTTTCGGCCTGGGCAATCTGCTCCCGTATCTGTGAGACATCCGGGTGTTGGAGGAGATCGGCGTGGCAGGCATCGGATGCCAGGTCCGAAGTAAGAGCTTGCGGCCACGCGCTTTCGCTGGCAATACCGCGTGGGCTATTACTGGCAAGGACGGTTAGCAGAATAACGGTCGGTACGAGGTAGAAAATTTTTCTCATAATGGCGTTGATTCATTTTCGAAGGTTGCTTTGCCCACGCCGTGGTTCTGAAACCGAGAACGCCTCGCTGCCTCACGAGAGCATGCAGGTGTGGGTCGAACTAACGCATCCGCAACATGCCCTACGGAAGTCTGGGAAACTATTCGAAGGCACAATTATCGTTCGCCGTCCCGGTGCGGTCAACTGGTTGAGACGAGTAAGAGTCGAACCGTGTTCTAGGCGGCTGTCCGAGAATAGACTGATCTACTGCGGACGAGCCTGACCGGCCAAATTTTCCATTCATGTTCGTTAAATATGCCCAATATTCGACTAAAATGAATGGGAAATCTGACTCAATCAGGCTCGCCCTCGCTACAATCGCTATTCTCGGACAGCCTCCTAAGTAGAGTGATGCATAAATAACTATCAGAATATTGTTGGATTACGGTGCGCTCATAAGCCGGCGGAAGCCTGAAACATCGGTAAAAAGCGCACCTAATCCAACCTACATTTCAATGCGCGGAATTTATGCATCGCTGTAGTAGACTAATCCAAAGGGCATCCTCGATTCTCGGAACGATGCCTTAACTGAATAACCAGATCACTTATATATTGGGAAGGCGTAGTGATCGGTATTGTTCTTGGTGTCAGCGAGGCCTCGAAGAAGACGGGCGGCGGTTCGCTATGGGAGTGTTACTGTGCTCGATCCTGGCTTTTGGTCGGGACCGAATTCACCGATTCATCCAATTTGTGCTGGGGGGATAAAAAATGATGCGAGTTTCATTGTGGAAAATGGGTCTTATTCCGGTTTTTATCGGATCTTTGTGTGCGGGTAGTGCGTCGGGTTTTACTTTGACGGGAAAAAACTGGGCCTACCAGGCGAGCCCCATGGGCGAGAACTGGAATGTTTGTCCCGTCGGTATGCCGGGCAGCGGTGTGCAACGGACCAAAGACGGCGCCGCGGAGTGGGATTATATCGGCTTTCAATTTACCTTCGGGGCCGACCAGTGTTTGTCCGGCGGGGCTTATCCTGCTTTTAACAATGTCAATCAGGTCGATTTTGGTGGTGGCTTGGGAGCGGGCGTATTGGCACAAACGAGTTGGTGGTTCAACGGCAAAAATACCGTCGAGTGTGACCTGCGCTTCAGCAACGCCTGGAATTGGTACACAGGAGCGGCAGGCAGCCCGGCAGCCAATCAGTTCGATCTTTGGAGTGTGGCTGCCCACGAAATGGGGCATTGCCTGGGCCTTGGCCATCAGGACGGAATCGTACCGAAACCGGTGATGGGGTCAACCTTTGGCGCTGGAGAAGTGCGACGTAATCTAACGGCGGATGACGTTGCCGGCCGCAACGCCATTTATGGGGGTGGTGTTACTTATGGGGGTGGTGTTACCTGTCCGGCTACCCAATCGCTGCAGAGTGCTCCTGAAGGCGAGACGAGCCTGGCAACCCTGCGGCAATTCCGTGACCGTTTTTTGGCTCGCAGTCCCGAAGGAAAGTTGTGGACCCGTCTGTACTACCGGCACGCGTGGGAGGCCACCTTGATTCTGCTGCGCAACCCCGAACTCCGGGCCCAGGTGCGTGATGTGATCAATCAGATGATGCCCGCGATCGAAGCCGCGACTGATGGCGGGCCGTTGTCTCTGACCGGGAAGGATAATCGGGCCATCGACAAGCTGTTGAAGGCGTTCGCAAAAGAGGCCGGCCACGAGCTCCGTAGATCGATCCGGACAGCGCGACGCGAACTCCGCAGAAGAAGGTTTTTGTCGCGATTGAACGACCGCTAGTGCAGCACTAGTGGAAAAGAGTTTGTTAATTCTTGTAGGAGGATTTTGTGATGAAAACATTAGGGTTAGCGATGCTGGTACTGTTGGTTACGGCGTTGGTGTTCCCGAGCCCGGGTAGCGCTTTGATGGTTGAAATGAGCATGGATCAACTGAGTCAGGAAGCGGATAACGTTGTCCGCGGTACTGTTGTGAAACAGGTGAGCGCCTGGAATTTGGGTCACACTGCGATTCATACGGACGTTACCATAGCCGTTGATGAGGTAATATCAGGCTCGGAGCGATCGGAGGTTACCTTCCGAATTGCCGGCGGAGTCGTCGGAGAGATTGGAATGCGTACGTCCAATGATCCTGTATTTCAAACGGGCGAGTCGGTGATCGTCTTCGTCGGCGGCGACGAAGTGGCCGTGCCGACGTTGGTTGGCAAGGCACAGGGTGCATTCAAGGTAGAAGACGATGCGGTGATCGGTGTAGACGGGAAAAAGACGCCGATGGCTGACTTTGTTGACGCCGTTCGTGCCGACGGTGCGCTTGGCTCAGACTCGCTGGACGCTCGATAGGAGCGACGACACATAAAAGAATCCGGATCGGCCTGGCTTTTTCCGTCTGTCGTTGGGAGCAACCGCTGCCATCGCCACGCGGAAATTCCATCCCGATCCTGTTATTCGCTATGATGTTGTTGACATTGAGCAACCGACTGCATAATCTTCACTCTTTGGTTTTACCGAAAATTCAATCGGATATGACAAGGAATCGTATTTTATCGGCTGGAAATCAAATTCTGCGATCGCTCTTTATCCTGCTTTTCGCCATCAACAGCGGCGTACAGGCCGCAGAATGCGGAAACTTCGATGGTCGCGGGATTATAAAACGCGTTATCGACCGCAATTTGGGGGATCGTTCGATTCAGCTCTCGGAGATGACGCTTACCAACGATAAGGGGCTGCAGCGAGTTCGTAAGATAAAATCTCTGCACATTAACACCGGTGATGGCATGGAGCGACGGCTCATCCGTTTCCTGTCGCCTGCGGATATGCGTGATACCACCTTCCTGAACATCGAAAGGAAAGAGGAGCAGGACGAACAATATCTGTTTTTGCCTGCTTATAACAGAACAAAACGGATATCCAATACGGACAGGGGTCGAAGCTTTATGGGGACCGATTATACCTATGAAGACATATTGCATCGGAAGCTGAATGTCGATCAGCACGTATGCCTTGGCACGGATCGCGTTCAGGGATGGGATACGTTCATGGTAGAGTCCGTCCCGGTTGATGGATCTATTTCCCAGTACGGCAAGATGATTCGCTGGGTCGACCAGCATTCCTTCGTTATCGTTCGAGGTGATTTTTACGATAAGGATGGGCGTCTCATGAAGCGACTGCGGGTCGATGCGTTGAAGAATATCGATGGCGTATGGGTACCCACTGACTCCATTATGGAGAACCTGCCGGAGAACCACAGTACACGTATTGAAGTGACCGATCTGGCATTCGACAATGAAAATGTGACCGAGGGGATGTTCACCGTATCAGCAATAAAGCGGCGTCGGTTCCCTGATGTTCATTGAACGGCCGCTGCGCAGTGCAGTAAGCATGGTTGATTCAACTACGCGGCTTTCGTGCTCATTCGCCCTCCTTTGCGATTGAAGAGCACCAACAGCGCCGGCAGTAAAAACAGATCGCAAAGCAGCGCTGTGATGATTCCCGTGCATAGCAGAGTGCCGAAGAAAACGGTCGGCATAAAATATCCGAACAACAATACGCCAAAACCGAATGTCAAGATCATCGACGTCTTGATCAGTGCTTCTCCAACGGACCGGATCGTGCATTGCACCGCTTCGACGACATCCATTCCCTTTTTGAGATACAACCGGTAACGATGTAAGAAATGGATGGTGTCGTCCACCGCAATACCGAAACACACACTTGACACCATGGCAGTGGAAACGTCTAGTGGAATCTTTAGATAGCCCATTATGCCGAATATGGCTGCGATAGGAAGCATGTTCGGTACGATGCTGAGCAGCCCGATGCCAAGCGAACGGAACACCGCGAAAAATACGATCAAGATGGCAACGGATACGAGGATCAGGCTTTTGATTTGGCTTTTTAACACGAGTTCGAGCATATCGACAAACAATGCCGTAATTCCGGTAATATCGACCTTTACGCCCGTGCCGGTAAACAGTTCATTGGCCTGCCTCTGCAACCGAGTGATCAATTCGGCAACTTCGCCCGACCGATGCTCTTTTAGGCGGAGGCTCATCACGGCTTTGGTATAATCGTAGTTAACGAAGCGATCCAGTTCGCTGGCGTTCTCGGAGGCGAGATCGTACAAAAACAGCGATTGCGCGATTTTGTCCCGATTTCCCGGGATTCGTAACCGGGCTCACCCTTCCCATGTAGAATCCCATCCACTTCAGCGACAAAATCCGCCATGGATATCACTTGGCCAACTTCTTTGGCTTCACGCGCGTATTGCGCAAGCGAATCGAGCTTTTGCAGGATATCAGGATCCTTGAGACGATCGGTCTGCGCAGAGGATAGATAAACCGTCAGCGGCATGACACCGGATAATTGGCGTTCTATCAAAGCTGTATCCTTGTATACGGTAGACTCTTTCGGCAGATATTCAATAAAATTGGTTTCGATGTTTATCCTGGAAATGCCCAGTGCGATCAACCCAATGATCAACACAGAAACGACCAGTACTCTCAAGCTATATTTCGTAGTGACTGCAGCGACCCATTGGAGCAGCCCAGCCATCTTTCGGCGATCGCTCCTTTGTGTCAGCCGACGACAAAACAATTTCTGATTAAGCACGTAGAATAGGATGGATACCATCGTAATCGTCAGCATAAAATCGAAGCTCACGCCGATCGCTGCAAAAACACCGAATTCCCGGATCGGTTGGATTTCGCTGCTCAGCAACGCGAGAAAGCCGATAGCCGTCGTCAAAGAAGTCAAAAAGCATGGCGGTCCTATTAATGAAATCGTCTTTAATATCGCTGCGCGCTTCCCCCGCTTGTCCGAGAACGCCCCTTTGGCCCGCTCCAACTCAAAGGCGTATCCGGTGTGCAGATGAATAATGTCGGCAATAGCGATCGTTATAAGGAGAACCGGCAGCAATGTTGTCACCATCGAAAGTTTTGCTTGCAGCAATGACATCAGGCCGGCAGTCCAGATCAACGGCAACACTGCCGTCAACAGATACAAAAAAGAGAGCCGCAGGGAACGGTAGCTTAAAAACATCGTCAGAAAGAGCCCCACCAAACTCAGAGGAACAAGTTGGCTCAGGTCCATATAACTGTAACGATCCACCTCGGCTTCTATTACATGGAACCCACTGAATGCGGGCTGATAAGCCTGCATGGCAGGAACTGACACCAAGGCTTTGATGCGATCGATCAGCTGTTTTTGTATCGTGCGTTCATTTTGACCTTCGGTACTCTTCCAGTAGATGATGATCGCAACGCTGCGTTTGTCCCGGGATATGAGTTCGCCCCGTAGCAGCCGACTCGACTCGATTTCTTTGAATATCTGCTGCAGTTTCTGCATGCTTACGTTGTCCGGGTTAGGCAGCAGTTGCTTGATGTCCAAACCGTCCTCGTTCGCCGTGACCAAATGCGCGGTGGTCAAACTAACCACCCGCTCGACATTGTCCATTTTTTCGATCCGTTCCGTTAATCGTCCAACTTGAGCGATGAACTCGCGTGTTACTTCGTCAGACGGCAAGGTCATTGTCAGCACCATCACGCCATCGTTGCCGAACTCACGGGTCACTTTTTCATGTAAGTCAACGTTGGGTGCGTGCGGGACGAAAAACCGTTTTAGACTGTTGTCGAAGGTGAGCCGAGGAATGGGCAACAGGGCCAACGCTGTCGTTAACAGGATGGCGATGGAAAACAGCCGTTTTTTTGCAAGAACAAGTTCAACCAGAGCAGTCCACATGGCTTTTCAAAAATTTATCTGCGATACGATGTTATTTGACATCCGGCAATCCTGGAACAACCTCACCGCTCATCTTCCCTTTTTATCTTAAGGGGCGATGGACGGTTATGCCCTCAGTCTCCCTGAATCGTTGTGAAATAGGAGAATCTTACATACAACCGGTTATTATCTCCTAAACCGCTGAACGGCCCAATATTCCCCGGGTCGATATTGTCATCGATGTTGATGAACACGTCTGCGCCAAGGGTAATGTGAAAACTATCTGCTGGCTTGAATGTAAAACTCGGCTGAAGAACCGTTTGCTGATCGTTCAGGTCGAACAGCAGTCGCAGTGAGAGCTGTCGAGTGTCATGCGCGAAGTCTTTGAAATATTGGAGAGAGGCTATGTTTTGAGTTCTCGTCTGAGTGATTCCTGCGTCATAATTCAAAATCGTGTTATGAAAATACTCCACTAAAAAGTCACCGACACTGGTAAAACGATTCCACGTCAGAAGCGCTGTAACCGATGGTTTGACGGAGCGAAAACCATTGGCTGTGTCGGAAACATTGAAAAAGCTTTGGCCCGGGGTATATCGAGTCTCTAAACCGAACTGGTTCTGCCCGAGGGTAGCCGAGGAAGTGATTCCAAAATACCAAACCTTTTCTTTTTGCTCGAACAGGGCAATTGATGGGCTCGAAGATCCCACGACTCTGCCGGTTAATACCGGAATTCGGTTCGTCCCCCGAAAGAAAAAAAACGACCAGTCAAAATTTTGGTGGTAACGTGTATACCTGAATGCCAACGCGGGATTGGCGGTCAGATCCCAATCGTCCGATGCCGTTGCCAGCGAGCATCGTATACCGCGCCCGATAAATGGTTGACAGGGATCCAGTTGCTCGCTGCGCCAAATCGTGCCCGGCGGCGTTATCTTGCTTAATCGCTGATCAAAGAGGATCGCCAAATCGACCGCGTGCTCGAAGGTCGCATATTGGTAGCGACCTCCCAGTACCGGCAGGCGATAACGGGTGCGATCGGTCAGTACGCCCTTGCGAAAATCCACAGGCATCACGATGTTTGCCACATTGAAATAGATCGACTCCCCCCATACGATCTGCTGCGCGCCCAGCGTGATTTCATGATTCCCGAAAGCCTTGTTGGCGTCGAGTCGCATAAGATATGCTTCGCGTTTATAGGAATTCGGCACGGGATCGAATCGATCCTGGTACATCGCAAAGTCAGCGATACCCCGAGCGAGAGCACCAATATTGAAATCGTCGGCGTACAAGTCGAAGCCGAGATCCGCTTCAAGGACCGCTTCGTCAAGTTTTCCCATTTGGACATTGACGCCGGTTTCCGACCGCAGTGCTGCATTGAATTCCATGTCCCAGGCGGATGCGGAATTCGGGACGATCAGCCCTGAGCACACAATGAGCAGAAAAAGACGTTTTTTAGTGGTGAATTGCACGTTCAATACAAGTTTCCAAGGCTATTTTGAGCCAACCTTACCGCCGGCGACCGCTTTTGACAAGGCATAATTCTTCGCGGTCTGCGCTCTTGCAAGTTATAATGCGTTTTTCCGAAACCGAGCATGGCGGACTGTTGGCGATGTGGCAATCTCCACCCAAATGTTTTGTTTGTCTTACTTTCGATGTCGATTTCGAATTTGCCTGGTCCAAAGACGTTCAGATGTTTGAATCGACGCTGCAAGGCAAAGCATTGATGGCCCTTGGTCTCAGGCGAATTCTCGGCACCTCTCTGGTGACAGAGTCCCAGGGTGAATACGGAAGGCGCGTTGGCTTGGGGAGGGTTTTGGAGATGCTCGATCGCTATGACTTGAAGGCCACGTTTTTTGTCCCCGGCGTCCATGCCGAAAACTATCCGGCAATCATCGAAGACCTGCATTCCAGAGGGCACGAGCTTGCACACCATGGCTATAACCACGAAAGCCCCCTTCATTTCGATGGCAAGGAAGACAAGGAGCGCGCGCAATTGGAGAAGGGCATCGAGGCGTTGCAGCGGATTACCGGCCAGCGGCCGAAAGGTTACCGAGCCCCCGCGCTTGATCTGACCGAGCAGACGCTCCATCTGCTTTCCGAGCAGGAATTCTTATACGATAGCAGCTTGATGGCGGATGAGAAACCCTACCGTATCGAGGTGGCTGGAGCGGACAGCAGGCTACTCGAGCTGCCGGTGGATTGGGTCTTGGATGATTGGCCGCATTTTGCTTTTTGGAAGCCTCCGATCTATATGTGCGGGATGTCGACGCCATCGCAGGTATTGGAAATCTGGCTCAGAGAATTCGAAGGATATTACGCCAATGGCGGCTGCTTTACTTTGACGATGCACCCTTCGATCATCGGTCGCAGCCACCGAATCCAAATCGTTGAAGAGTTGATCAAAGAGATCCGATTACGGGCGGATGTTCGGTTTGCACGATGTATCGACGTGGTGGAGCACATCAACGATGCATGAGAATGACAAGCCGATGCCGGCGGCAGCTTCACCATCAGTATCGGGCAAGCCAACCGTTCGGGTTTTTGACGGCGATATCGATGCCCTTTATCAGCTGATCGATGAATCATGGAACCGCGATTATCAAGATGAAATGCGGTTCGACTATTCACGGGCTTTTCTCAGATGGAATCTCGAGTCGTCCCTGTGCGATCCCGATCTGTTCATTGGGAGTTACGTTGGCTCCAAGCTGGTAGGATTTTGTGCGCGCTTTCCTCGAATTGTATCGGTTGCCGGTAAAAAAGCTCAATTGGCGCTCGGTACTTTCCTGACGACTCACTCGGACTATCGTGGGAGAGGCATCGCCAAAGATGTTGTGACGGCGTCGGTTAAAACGATGAAAGAAAAAGGATATTCCGGTTATTTTTATTATCTGCAGACGGGGCATGGATCGGTTCCGCTCTACGACGGTCTTCCCATCCCATCCATGCTGGTGTTGCCGAAAGTTCGGTTTTACGTGAAGGTTTTGGACGTGGAAGCGATACGGAGGTGTTGGGACATCGGTTGGTTTGAACGTCTATTTCTCACTGCCATGAAAGGTATCCCCAGCGTGAATACGCGTCACGGGACGATATGCGGATATACACCACAAAACCTTTCTGCGTGCACGGAGTTTCTGAACGGCATCAGCAGCCTCGTACCGGTTGCCCGGCAATGGTCGTCCGCGGAACTTGGATTTCGCCTGGAAGATTTTGACGAGTCATTTTGTTACATTTACCAAGCCGAAGGAAAGATTAAAGGCATGATGAGCGGGTATATGCTGGATGTCCGTGGCAGGAAATGGGGCCGTGCGGTGGCGCGCTCAAACGAGACCGATCAGAAGGCTGCGTTTATCGACAATATCCGGCTGGATCCCCTCGGAGAATCCGAGAAGCGAGCGCTGATTCACCATACCTTGCACGAAGCGAAGAAGAGTGGATGCACCCTCGCCATGATTCCCAGCAGTTACAGCTATGACCGATTAAGCCTTCTGTGTTGCGGTTTTGTTCCGGATCCGTTTACGCCCCCGGTCGGCCTCTATTTTACCCCATTGAATGAATACTCCGAAGATTTGCACAACCGTCGGATATACCTGGATTTTATGTGAATTTCCTGCAGAAGTAAAGATGGCTTGGTTCGCAGTGGTCGCCCGGTGCTCCAGCAACGGCAAGCCTTTTCGCATCGAGCCCTTTCCGCCGCGTTTGATGAGTGAACACAGCCGGCGACCGTTCAACAATAGTCATGGCGGGAGCTGGATGCTGATTTTTAGCTTGAGACATTCCCTTTCGATTTGCGTGTCGTTGCCCAGCGACTCTACACCAAATCAGGTTTGATTATGATTGCTCTGCTGTGATGGCGTCGGGCTCAGCGGTGAGTGTGCGTTGTGGCTGGTGCATAGGGCCATTGCCATTCGTCGAAAGCCTCGCTTAGCGGGGGGGGGGAT
>Ga0114931_10009915_pt1 | contig 11370 bp, 8 predicted proteins | sample 2SBtaG_FD_89579 | JGI IMG/M metagenome (GOLD analysis project Ga0114931, IMG submission 89579) | Deep subsurface microbial communities from Kolumbo volcano to uncover new lineages of life (NeLLi) - 2SBTROV14_V59a metaG | ecosystem: Environmental > Aquatic > Marine > Volcanic | place: Kolumbo...
CTGCCAGTGCAATGTCTCGCCGGCGCACAGTGGCACCAGCACTGAATCGCCCAACGGGTACTGGTTCGGAACCTGCCAGTCGGTCTTTTGCAGCGTGAGGGTGCCGCTGTTGCGTGGCGGCCGTAGAAATCCGCGCCATGCAGGCTGGCGAATTCTTCCAGCCGGTCCAGCGCACCGGCTGTCTCGAATACCTGCGCATACAGCGCCAGTGCCGCGTGTGCGCTATAGATGCCGGCACAGCCGCATGCCGATTCCTTTGCCGCTTGCGGATGGGGCGCGCTGTCTGTTCCCAGGAAGAACTTTCTGTTGCCCCCGGTGGCGGCACGGATCAGTGCTGCGCGATGCCGTTCGCGCTTCAGCACCGGCAGGCAGTACCGGTGTGGCCGCAGACCACCGGTAAACATGGCATTGCGGTTCAACAGCAGGTGGTGGGCGCTGATTGTGGCGGCCACGGTATCCGCCGAGCCGGTCACGAAATCAACGCCTTCCTGCGTGGTGACGTGTTCGAGAACTATTTTCAGTCCGGGGAAACGTTCCGCAAGCGGCTGCAGGTGACGCTCGACGAACACGGCCTCGCGGTCAAATACATCAACCGCCGGGTCTGTGGTCTCCGCATGCACCAGTAACGGCAGACCGGCCGCTTCCATGGCTTCCAGCACGGCATGGGTCTTGCTGATGTCCGTGACGCCGGCATCAGCATGCGTGGTGGCCCCGGCCGGGTAGAGCTTGACGGCATGAACATGCTCACTCCGCCTGGCCCTGTCAATTTCGTCAACGGGCGTGTTGTCGGTCAGGTACAGCGTCATCAAGGGCTGGAAGCCGGACCTGGCTGGCACTGCCGCCAGTATGCGGTCCCGGTACCCCAGTGCCTGTTCCGTGGTCGTCACCGGCGGTGACAGGTTGGGCATGATGATGGCGCGGCCGAACTGTTGCGCGCTATGCGGGATGACCGCCGCCAGCGCGTCACCGTCACGCACATGCAGGTGCCAGTCATCCGGCCGGATCAGGGTCAGTTCCATGTTTTTTCCAGTATGCCCTGCTGCCGCAGCAGGTTGAGCGAGAAGCGCACGCCGAACCCGGTCGTGTCGGTCGGGATATGCCCGAGTCCGCCCTTGTGGTGGCTGGCGGACAGGTCAACATGGACCCAGTTGATGTCGTCATCCACGAAGCGGCTGAGGAAGCGTGCGGCAAGGATATGGTCGGCATCACCCTCCAGGGTGCATTGTCTGGTATCGGCAAGCGTTGACTTGATGGATTCATCGAAGTCCTTGTCGAGTGGAAATGGCCAGACGCGTTCACCGCTGTCCTGTCCGGCACGGATCAGTGTGGCGTGCAGGCTCTCGCGGTTGCTGAAGACACCGCTGTAACGTGATGACAGGGAATAGATGCAGGCCCCGGTCAGGGTCGCATAATCGATCAGGGTGTGTGGTTTTTCCTTGGCGGCCTGCACCAGGGTGTCGGCCAGCACCATGCGCCCCTCGGCATCCGTATGGATGATTTCGATCGTGGTGCCGTTGCTGGCCGTGACGACATCATTGGGCTTGTAGGCCTTGCTGCCGATATGGTTCTCCGCCAGCGCCAGCCAGCAGTCGATCGGGTGGTCTGCCTGCAGACGGCTGAGGGCGAGCAGGGTGCCGAGTGCTACGGCGCTGCCCTGCATGTCCTCGTGCATACCATTCATGTAGCGCGCCGGTTTGACATTCACGCCACCGGTATCGAAACAGATGCCCTTGCCAACCAGGGCAAGGCGCTTGCCGCCCCGGGTTTTCGGCCGATAGCGCAGGTGGACGATGCCGGCATCGGCGACCGGGCTGGCCTGTGCCACGGCGAGAAAGGCGCCGGCCTGCTTGCGCGCCAGTGCCTTTGTGTCCATGAAACTCATCTGCCAGCCTTCTGTGCCGGCCAGTGTGTTAACAAATTTCCGGTAGCTTGCCGGGGTCAGTTCGCTGGCCGGCAGCGCGGACAGCCAGCGCGCCAGGTGGTTACCGATGACTTCCGCCTGCACGGCGGCCAGGTCGGTTTTCTGCTCCAGCCCGTAGAGTTCGATACGCTTGAGTCTTGCCGCCGGCGTCTGTTCACTTTTAAAGTCTGGCATCGGACAGACGGACGTCAGCAGGGCGGTCGTCAGGCAATCGACCAGGCGTTCCGTCAGGGGCTGATCAAATCCGGTGACCTGCACCAGGACGGCGGCCGGGTCGTGTCCGTGAACGGCGGCGGCGAGCTCGCGCGCGGTGGCGAGCATTTCAAAGGTACTGGCAGCCGGGTCGATGGTCTGCACGAGGGCACGGGTCGCATTGCGGTTGGGCAGGTCGGTCATCAGCCGGTTACACTGCTTGTCGCGGCGCCGCATGGCCTGGAAGCGTGACTTCAGGGGGGCGCCGTATGGCAACTGCCCCCAATGGAGCGTACGCGCGGCCTTCGGCAGTACCAGCAACGCCACCCGATGGCTGTCGAGACGTTTTGCGTCTGCAGCTGTTGTATGTTGATTAATCTTGATTTTTTCGGTGTGCCGGTAGGGGATCTGCATGCTTTTTGCCTTGACCTGTTCGCGCAAAACACTGATCATATCGCGCTTGTTATGTTTCGGATACCACTGTCTCCTTTGAATTCAGGGGGGGTGGCTGTTCTCTTGTTTCAAAACTGCACACGGAGCGAACCCGGTTGTCAATCCACACTGACCCCGGGTATTCAACCAGCTGACCAAGCCGCATGAAAATAGAGACCAAAAAACGCCTGCTGAAAGAGATGCTGTTTGCCCGGCGCTTCGAGGAACGCTGCTACGAGGCTTATGTCGAGCGCAATATTGGCGGGTTCCTGCATCTGTACCCGGGCGAGGAGGCCTGTGCCCATGGCGTGCTGGAGGCGGCCGATGCGGACAAGGACTATGTGATCACCAGTTACCGGGACCACATCCACGCCATCAAGTGGGGCGCCGATCCGCGGGAGGTGATGGCCGAGTTGTATGCCAAGGAGACCGGTGTCAGCAAGGGACGTGGCGGCTCCATGCACATCTTCGACGTCAAGAACCGTTTCATGGGTGGCTATGCACTGGTTGGCGGACCGTTTCCGCTGGCGGCCGGTATCGCCAAGGGGATCCGGATGCAGGGTGGCGATGAGATCAGTATCTGTTTTCTCGGAGATGCCGCCAACAACCAGGGCACATTTCACGAGTCGTTGAATATGGCGAAGCTCTGGAATCTGCCGGTGCTGTATGTCTGTGAAAACAACCATTACGGTATCGGCACCCGCATCGACCGCTCCACGGCCGTCGTTGACCAGTACCAGCGGGTTTCCGGCTATGATATTCCCTCGCACCAGGAAGATGGGCAGGATGTCGAGCTGGTCTACAAGGCGGCAACAAAAGCGATCAAACATGTGCGTTCCGGCAAGGGACCGTACTTCCTGGAACTGATGACCTATCGTTACCGGGGCCATTCCATGTCGGATTCCAACGCCTATCGCGCCAAGGCGGAAGAGCGCATGTGGAGCAAGCGTGACCCCGTCATCCTGTTGCGCGACCGTTTGATTGATGAAGGCCACATGACAGTGGGTGACTTCAAGGCGCTGGATACCGGGATTCTTGACCAGATCGAAACCGAGGTCATTGCCTATGCCGAGCAGTCGCCCGAGCCGCATGTATCGGGCGTGGAACGCTTTGTACTGGCGGAGAACGACCCGTGGGTGCGGGGCGGAGAGCGCTAGATGGCCGAGATCATGTACTGGGAAGCCGTGCGCCGTGCGCATGACGAGGAACTCGCCAATGACGACATGGTCATTGTCATGGGTGAGGATGTCGGCGTGGTGGGCGGTACCTACAAGGCCACGCTGGGTCTGTATGACAAGTACGGGCAGGACCGCGTTATCGATACACCGATTTCCGAGAATGGCTATACCGGCCTGGGCATCGGCGCCTCATTTCTGGGGGTCCGCCCCATCATAGAGATCATGTCAGTGAACTTTGCCTGGCTGGCCATGGACCAGTTGTTTAATACGGCGGCCAAGGTGCGCTATATGTCGGGTGGCCAGTTGACAGCCCCCATCGTGGTGCGTTCTCCCGGTGGTACCGCGCACCAGCTGGGCTCGCAGCACTCGGCACGTATGGAAAAGGTGTTTATGGGGATTGCCGGGCTGCGCGTCGTCACGCCTTCAAGCCCGCGCCAGGCTTACGGACTGCTGAAGTCGGCGGTGCGCTGCAATGACCCGGTTTTTATCAATGAGCATGAGCTCATGTACAACATGAAAGGTGAGATTCCGGTAGAGGAATATTTTCATCCGCTCGAAGGCTCGGAGGTTGCGCGTGCGGGTCGGGATGTTACCCTGTTTGGCTATAATATTTCCGTGCACTGGTGCCTGGAGGCCGCGGATCTGCTGGCGAAAAACCACGGTATCGAGGCCGAGGTCATTGACCTGTTTGCGCTCAGTCCGCTGGACCGCGAGGGGATACGCAACTCGGTGACAAAGACGCATCGTGCCGTTGTTGCCGAGGAAGCCGAACCAGCCGTCGGTGTGGGTGCCGAGGTGATGGCGATTATCAACGAGGAATGTTTTTTCGAACTGGATGCCGCACCGGTCCGGGTAGCGGCGCTGAATGTACCGATTCCCTACAATTATGCGCTGGAAAAAGCGGCCATGCCGGACGCCAATGACGTGGTCGCCGCAGTTCGCAAGATGTTTGGAATTTGAATTTAAATAACACGCGCGCAAAGCCGCAAAGAAATTCAAATAGTGAAAATCTACCCTGTGAACATTATATGAAGAGTGGCTCAAATTATTCATTTGTCTTTTCCAGTTTTTTCTTTGCGCCTTTGCGCGAGCATGAATTCTTATCAAGGACAGGCGCAGAATGGCTGAACCCTATGTAATCAAGATGCCCCAGCTTTCCGACACCATGACGGAAGGTGTCATCGTCAGCTGGGAGAAAAATATCGGTGACAAGGTCGCGCGTGGCGAGATTGTGGCCACGGTCGAGACCGACAAGGCGGTCATGGATGTGGAGGTGTTCCGCGACGGGTACCTGTCCGGGCCCATTGCCCCGATCGATGCCGTGGTGGCGGTCACGCAGGCCATCGGCTACCTGGTCGAATCAGCCGATGAGGTTGTCGACAGTAAAGCCGAACACGGCGCATCACCGGTGACAGCCGCCGCACCGGCTGTACCGTCGGCAGCCGCACCAGCGACTGCGACTGCGACTGCGCCCGCACCTGCACCAGTCACTGCGTCGGTTCAGCCGGCCGCGCCCGCAGCGGGGTCAACACCGCGCCCGCAAGGCGGTAAGGCTACGCCGCTGGCGCGTAAACTGGCAGGGCAGCTGAACGCGGACCTGGATCGCCTCAGTGGTTCCGGACCAGGGGGTGTCATCACGGCGGCAGACATCCAGCGCGCCCCGGCCCCCTATGAAGTGGCCGTTCCCGGTAACGGCCGGCCGATGAAGTCCATGGAGAAGGCCATTGCCCGCGCCATGGCATCCTCGATCTCGATGCCGACCTTCCGGGTCACTTCGCATATCCACCTCGAAACCCTGATGAGTGCGGCCAAACACGCCGGAATCTCGGTGACCGTCGCCATTGCAAAGGCCTGCGGGCTGGCAATGCAACAGCACCCCAAGGTGAACTGGTGTTACCAGCCGGATGACAAGCTGATCGAACGTGGTCAGGTGGATATTGGCATGGCGGTCGCGGCGGATGACGGTGGCCTGGTGGTGCCGATCCTGCGCAGTTGCGAATCCCGTGAACTGGCAGAGCTGAACACTGACTGGAAAGACCTCGTGGCGCGGGCGCGTACCCGGCATCTGAATCCCGAGGAATTTACCGGCGCAACGTTCCAGATTTCCAACATGGGTATGTTCGATGTCAGTTATTTTGATGCGATTGCGACCCCGGGGCTGGCCGCCATCCTGGCCATTTCCTCGAACACCGACCAGGGCAGCGCCTTCACCATCACTGCGGACCACCGTGTCATCAATGGCGCGGATGTGGCGAAATACCTGTATTCGCTGAAGGGCCTGATCGAGCAGCCGTATGACTGGATGGGCCCCGGCGGTCCGGCGATCCCCGAAGGTGACTGGGATTATGACGTGGTTGTCATCGGTGGTGGCCCGGGTGGCGAAGACTGTGCCCGTGACCTGGTGGCTCACAAGCTGAAGGTTGCCATGATTAACGATTCCCCGTTTCCGGGCGGTGAATGCCTGTGGCGGGGGTGTATTCCTTCCAAGGCATGGCGTGCTGCGGCTGATCGCCTGCGTGACCGGGCCGAGGATGCGCTTCTCGGAGTGACCGGGACGACCCGCGCAAAACTGGTGTGGAAGGATCTGGAAGCACACCGCCGCAGCGTACTGGAGACGCGCGGTGAAATGGCGCTCAAGACCGACAAGGGCGTGCGCATTGACTACCTCCAGGGTTTCGGCCGTTTTGTCGATGATCACACGGTTGCCATCAACAAGACCGGCAACCAGGACGATCCCCATTTCCGTACCGATACCCCGGACTCGGCCGGCAAGGATACCGTCAGTTTTGGCTGCGCCGTGATCGCGACCGGTGCGCCGCCGTTGGTACCGCCGATCCCCGGCGCACACGAGGGGCTGGAGAGCGGCGGCGTGTTGACCTCGGATACCGTGTGGGCGCTGGAGGCAGTGCCTAAAAAACTGGCCGTGATCGGGGCCGGCGCCATCGGTGTGGAAATGGCGCAGATCTTCCAGGACTTCGGCAGCAAGGTTACCTTGCTCGAAGCACAGGCGCGTATCCTTGCCGAGGTTGAACCGGAAATTGCCAACGCACTGGCGGCGCTTCTGATTGATGAGCCGCGGCTGGATGTGCATACCTCGGCCGCAGTCAACAAGATCAGCGGGATACCGGGCGCCATGAAGCTTGCCTACACGGATGCAGACGGCAAGAAGCGCAGCCTGACGGTTGATTACATCATTATGGCGACCGGCAAGCGTCCGGTACTCGAAGGGCTTGATCTGGATGCGGCCGGCGTGGCCAGCGCCAACAGTATGGTGACGGCGGATACCCGCTGCCATACCAGCGTGCCACATATTTTCGCAGTGGGTGATGTGATTGGCGGACTGATGCTGGCACACACCGCGGCACGGCAGGGCCGGGTGGCGGCGGCCACCATTCTTGGCGAGAACATGAAGTATGACCAGGACAGGGACTGCGGTGTGATCTTCTCGCGGCCGCAGGCCGCCTTTGTGGGCCTGTCCGTCGAGCAGGCAAAGGCCAACGGGATTGACGCCGTCGAGGTGAAGGTGCCGATGAGCATCGATGCCAAGGCCATGATCAACCATGAAACACATGGCCTGATCAAGATGGTTGCCGACAAGGCAACCCGGCGCATCGTCGGTGTGCACTTCCTGGCCGATCATGCCGACACCCTGATCGGTGAAGCGATCATGATGGTGTCTGCCGATCTGACACTGGAGCAGGTCGGTGAAGCCATTCATGCGCATCCCACCCAGACCGAGCTGTTTGGCGATCTGGCGCGGCGCCTGCTGTCACGCTTGCGCCGTAGCCGGAAAAAAGCGAAAGTGAACTGATGCTTTAACCACTTTATAGAGCGAAGGGTTCCTGTATGGATAACCAATAGTGTCTTGCCCTGTTGATCCGTTGTTCCCTATCCCCGTGGGGGAGGGTCAGGGTGAGGGGGGAGGGAATAGTACAGAGGCTGTCTTAAGAACATGACATCAAAAATCAACAAGGTCGTACTGGCCTATTCCGGCGGGCTGGATACCTCGGTCATTCTCAAGTGGCTGGAAGAAACCTACGGCTGCGAGGTCGTTACCTTTACCGCCGATATCGGCCAGGGCGAGGAGATCGAGCCGGCGCGCACCAAGGCGCAGGCCATGGGCGTTCGGGAAATCTATATCGAGACGCTCAAGGAAGAATTTGCACGCGATTACGTGTTTCCCATGTTTCGCGCCAACACACTCTATGAAGGTGAATACCTGCTGGGTACCTCGATTGCGCGACCACTGATTGCGAAACGGCTGGTGGAGATCGCCCGCGACACCGGTGCCGATGCCATCGCGCACGGCGCCACCGGCAAGGGTAACGACCAGGTGCGCTTCGAACTTGGCGCCTATGCGCTGAATCCGGACATCCGCATCATCGCCCCGTGGCGCGAATGGGACCTGACCTCGCGGCAGACGTTGCTCGACTATGCAGCCAAACACGACATCCCGGTCGAGCACAAGCAAGGCAGGCAGTCGCCGTATTCGATGGACGCGAATTCCCTGCATATCTCCTACGAGGGTGGCATTCTGGAAGACCCGTGGGCGGAACCGGAAGATGACATGTGGCTGTGGACCGTGTCTCCCGAGAAGGCCCCGGACCAGCCGGCCTGTGTCGAGCTCGGTTTCGAGCGTGGCGATGTGGTGGCCATCGACGGCAAGTCCGTCAGCCCGGGACAGGTCATGGAGATACTTAACAAGCTGGGCGGGGACAATGGCGTTGGCCGCACGGATATTGTGGAAAACCGCTACGTGGGGATGAAATCGCGTGGCTGCTATGAAACTCCGGCAGGGACTATCCTGTTGAAAGCACATCGTGCCATGGAATCGCTGACACTGGACCGTGAAGTGGCGCACCTGAAAGACGAACTCATGCCACGCTATGCCAGTCTGGTCTACAACGGCTACTGGTGGAGCCCGGAGCGCCGGATGTTGCAGCAGATGATCGATGCCTCGCAGGAGCACGTCAACGGCAGCGTGCGCCTGAAGCTGTATAAAGGCAACGTGGTCCTGGTCGGGCGGCAGTCGGAGTCCGACAGTCTGTTTGATGAGCGTATTGCCACGTTCGAGGATGATGCCGGGGCCTATGACCAGCAGGATGCCGAGGGGTTTATCCGGCTGAATGCATTGCGGTTACGCATCGGTTTGCGCCAGAGGCGTGAGTAGGCGGGGTACCGGGGGTCGCATATGCGGATGCTCCACACCATGTTGCGTGTCGGTAATCTCGAACGCTCAATTGAATTTTATACCAACGTGCTGGGTATGCAGCTGCTGCGGCAAAAAGAGTACCCGGATGGAAAGTTCACCCTTGCATTCGTTGGCTACGGGGGCGAGTCAGAGAACACCGTTATCGAGTTGACCTGTAACTGGGACACTGATCATTACGACATCGGCGAGGGCTATGGTCACATCGCCATTGAGGTCGACGATGTCTATGAAGCCGTCACCGAATTGAAGAACCGCGGCGGCAAGGTGATCCGGGATGCGGGCCCCATGAATGCCGGCACCACCATCATCGCATTTATCGAGGATCCGGACGGGTACCCGATCGAGTTGATCGGCAAGCGGGGTTGAACGGGAAGATTCCCTAGTTTTCCTTAAACCGTGCCAGCTGGTCAGGCATGGAGATCTGGATTGTGCCCCTGCCAAGTTGCAGCCAGCCGTTCATTTCAAAGCGTTTTAAATGCCGCGATATTACTTCGCGTGCAGTACCCAGTTGTATGGCCAGTTCCTGGTGCGTGATTGTGACCTTGCCGGTTGCATCTGTATCCATTTCTATCAATGTATCTGCCAGTCGGCGGTCTATGTCCGGCGAACACAGCAGTTCTATTTTGGATACGACATCACCCAGGCGCTGGCTTATGGTTGTGAAGACCAGCCGCCGGAACTGCGCCGATTCATTGAGTGCTGCTTCAAACTCGGTTGCGGTCAGGGCGAGTACCTGTGTTTTCTCTTCCATGATGCCTTCTGCCGGGAAGGGTTGATTACCGATCAGGCAGGCCGTCCCCAGTATGCAGCCTTCGCCCGGCCGGATGTGATAGAGAACTACTTCGCGTCCGCTTTGCGTCAGTATCTGGATACGGATACTGCCATGGACCACCAGTATGTAGTTTTCGAGTAGCGTCCCGGGTTGCACTACTTGTGAGTCCCCGGGAAACATCAGCATCCTGGCATTGGACATGATCGTTTGTGCCACCGGATCTGCCGACTCGGCCAGTTGCGGGAAGTATCTATTCCATGCGGACAGGTTATCCATAACGCTCAAGTTTCTGGCCTCCTGGTCAGAATTCAACGGAAATCAGTTCGGGGTTTATGCCGTTGCATTGTTGTCTTGTGAGATTATGTCACAAGACAGTCATGTAGCCCGTGAGTGTAATTCGACCACCGGTCAAGGTCTGTGACTCGGTCACATAGACGGCTTGGGTGACTCTGTCACAGACAGTGAGACTGTCCAGCAGGTAAAATTATGCCAAATTACAGCGTAGAACCCGTTGCTGGCGGCAATGTGGTGAACACGGTTTATTTCACATAGCGTTAGTAGTTTGTCATCTTGGCCCACAATCTCCCAGTGGGCCTTTTTTTTGGCAGTGGGTATTCCCGGGGAAACAGTATTCTGTTGAGGCTGGTTTATTTCATGGTAACCTGCACATGGCTGTCAGGGTAATCCATACTGGCCAGCAGCTTCAGTTTCACGATATCGCGGTGCCTGTACTCAAAGGTAAATGTACCGCCACGACCACGCTGTTCGAATAGCAGTTTGCCGGGTGAACTGCCGATCAAGCGGCACTCGCGCTCTTCGCTGTTTCTGCGCGTGACCTTGAAGGACTTCCCGATATATTTTTTGGCATCGGCAATATCAATCTCGCGGTAGTCCGCCCGGTAATTCACTTTCAGGGCGCTGGGCCGCCTCGATAAGGTGTGCCTGCTGTGGGCGGGGACAGCATCCCTGGCTGCCTGGGTGGTTTGCGCAATAGTATCCACCTGTTTCGGCGCCAGCTGCCGGCTCAGGTTCTGCTTTTGTACTCCCTGATGAACGGTGAGTGCCGTGTGGGGTGCTTCCCAACCGCCCCAGGTCGTAAACACATACAGGGCCAGGCTTGCTGCAGTGCCGAACGAGGCCACATAGGTGAGGAACGGTTTCTTTTCGTCCTTCCAGTATTTGATTGCGAAGCACAGTGCACTGAACGGGGACAGCAGCAGGACGGCGATTCCCCACAGTGAGTGTTTTTTGAAGGCGTGCAGGGTGAGCCAGCTTAACGTAACCAGGGCCACGAGGGCGAAGGTCTGGGAGATGTGCAGAAGTGTATTCATGAGTTATCTGTTCCGGTTACCAGGGGCTTTAGGCTTCCCCGCGAGGCGCGGGTCCTGCCGGGAATGGACTTAACCAGGCGCCATTCCGGTCAGTGGCTGTTTAACAGGTTCCCTATCGGCGAGTGACACGGGTTCTTGAGCAGGGATTGTGCGGAGCATCACAAAACAGGACATTTAAAACAACAAGATCACTGCTGTCCCGTTAACGCCCTCTCCCTCCGGGAGAGGGGATAACACAGGGCAACGGCTTGATTATATATCCCCTCATCCTGGCCTTCTCCCGCGAGGAGAAGGAATTCTCTGCTTCTTTAGATGAGTGATTTTTCAGGTCC
>Ga0114931_10009916_pt1 | contig 11369 bp, 11 predicted proteins | sample 2SBtaG_FD_89579 | JGI IMG/M metagenome (GOLD analysis project Ga0114931, IMG submission 89579) | Deep subsurface microbial communities from Kolumbo volcano to uncover new lineages of life (NeLLi) - 2SBTROV14_V59a metaG | ecosystem: Environmental > Aquatic > Marine > Volcanic | place: Kolumbo...
AATGACAGAATAACGACCGCTCTGCGCCTTGAACGATTTCCCGAACGCTTTCGGGGAATGACATTGTGCGTTGTGGTTAATGTTAAGTTGAATTTTAAGCCTCTCTTCAACTAAAACACGAAAGGGCCTTTATTTTTGAAGATCCGACTTAAAAGTGTGTTATAATGAAAACAGACTTGCGGATCCGGGGGCAAAAAGGATCTTTATTCAGTGCGAAAAATACGTTTATTAACGATAGAGGGACGAGAGGAGGTGAACTTGAGTGGCAAAAATTCTTGTTGCAGAGGATAGCCTTACAGATCTTCAGTATATAAAGGAAACGCTTACCGGAACAGAGCATGAAGTAATAACCGCGATGGATGGAGATGAGGCGGAAGAGAAGGCAAGGTCAGAGGCGGTGGATTTGATAGTACTTGATGTTGTAATGCCGAAGAAGAACGGCTTCCAGGTATGCAGGTCTTTAAAAAAAGACGAAAAATTCAAACACATCCCGATTATAATGACTACATCGAAGACACAGGAGAGTGACAGGTTCTGGGGGCTCAAGCAGGGAGCGGATGAGTATATCACAAAACCCTTTGAACCTATTGATCTGCTTCTTGCAATAAAGAAGCACCTCACGAAGGCATAAAACAGGGAATAAATTAATGAAATTCGGCTTGTTGCTAAAAAAGTATTTAATAAGGGGGAAGACAGGTCAATTTGTTATAAAGTTTGCCGGAGAGGAGCACCTCTGTAAGATTTATATAGAGGACGGCAATGCCGTATATATATCGATGGGTACCAGAAAACCGGATGATACCCTTAGCTATATTGCGGGAAAGGAGATGGAAGAGGCAAACTTTATAGAGGGAGTGCCGCCGCTGAAGAGACTGGATGAGCCCCTTAACGATAAACTGCTTACACTTCTATCTGATGAACAAGCCGGTCAGACTCTGGATGATATAAACTTTGAGGGGACTGCCCCATCACAGGCTGTGGATAAACTACTAAATGATTTTATTGATATAGTTGGTCCACTGGGAACGGTAATTGCTAAAAAGGTTTTTTCGAGTCTTGCATACAATAGAGGGTCGGATATGAGTGGCGCGAACTACTCCGTCCTGCTTGCATCTTTGCTCGATGAACTCCCTGAAAAAACAAGAGAGGATTTTAAAAGCAGACACCTGTAAGAAGTCCCTTGTATTCAATATCTAAATAAGGGGGTATCCCGTGTTTAAAAATATGCGTTTGAGAACAAGGTTTACGGTTATCATGTTGATAGTTTATCTTGTTTCATTACCTGTCATTGCATTGGGGAGTTACTTCGTTCTGAAGAACAATGCAGTAAAAGAGATACTTGAAGAGGCAAACCTCATGTTGGCTGCTATGGAGGGTGTTAGGGGTTATACCGGTCAGGTACTCAGACCCGTATTACAGAAACTCCTGCCGGGAAAGTTTGTAATTGAAGGAATGTCCGCCACAAAGGTGGCCTATGGCGTTCAGTTGAGGATGAGAAAAAAATTGCCGAGATACAGCTTCAAGGAGGCTACGGAAAACCCACTGAACTTAGTGAATAAGGCAGATGGATTCGAGATGAAAAAGTTGAATCAGTTCAGACAGGGAATCCTCAAGACCGAATGGAGGGGATTCAAAGAAACCCCCGAGGGAAGGTACTATGTTATTATGCGGCCGGTTTCTGTAAAGACTGCGTGTCTTAAATGTCATGGCAACCCTAACACGGCGCCACCTGAGGTTGTGAAAAGATATGGCACAAAGCATGGGTATGGCTGGAAGGTTGGAGAGATTGTTACTGTAAATAGTGTTTATGTTCCTGCAGAGGTTCCAATTCAGAATGCCAAAAAGGCACTCATAACATTTACCGCCATCTACAGTGGTATCTTCCTGTTTGTTCTATTTGTTATTGACAGGCTTATAATAGGTAACATTATAAGGCCTATTGAAAACTTTGTAAGCACTGCCGAGGAAATAAGCAGGGGGAAGATGGACAGAGATTTTGAAGTGACAAGCAATGACGAGATGAAGTCACTTGCAGATGCATTTAGCAGAATGAAGGTATCCCTTGCAAAGGCGATGGATATATTAAAGGAGAGATAGTGCAGCTGGACGCAAAGAGTGAAGAGACCGTGAGCAATGACGGAACCGGAAAGATTGAATAAACCGAAAGCAGAGGGACTATGCATGCACAGCTGTGCTGATGCTTAAGCAGTGTCCCGGGCTGTTGACATATGAGCCGTTTGATGATATACTTGTGTGGTAATTATGTAGATGCTTCATCTTACCCCGTTAGTTGGATTGAGGGATCCTTTTTGACAGGCATGTTTGAACAGCGGACATAGAGCCGTCTAAAAAGCCTGCAAATGTCACCCGTGAAATAAATTCAGGGCAGGCTCTGAACCATGTGCCCCGAAAACTCCCGGCGTATTGTTTCAGGCTTGGCAGGGCGAATAGACTGCGTCTCATAACGCATTGATTTTATTAGATGCTGAAATAAATTCAGCATGAAAAACGATGTTGTTTTATTGGTTTTTAGACAGGGGACATATCCGTACAATATCTATATTATCACACCGGGTGGAGGAACCCCGCTTCCCTCTGATGGGCTTGCCCCATGGCAAGGTTAACAACAGGGCGGCAGATGGAGAAACCGCTTATTGGAAATATGCCGATAATGTGTTTCCATGATAAAATAACTCCCCCGGGCTTCCTACTATACCAGTCGGTGCTTTTTGTAGCTCCGGTCTTTGGATCACTTCCCTTGAGGTCCCTGTCGTGCTTGTCTTATACCGGAGCACATGAGGAATAAATCTGTTTGACATACCTGATGAGTCTGTGTATAAACTCAATTTTTCTATCTGTCATTCCGGCAGTCCTTAAGCCGGAATCCGGTGTTTTCAATGCCTTCCGGATGCCCCGAACACTTTCGGGGCATGACGACAAAAAGACATTTATACACAGACTCTAATGAAAGGAAAAGGGGGGTGATACATGAAAGAATAAGTTCATTATAAGCGCAGAATTAGATAAAAGAAGCCACATCAAGAACTAAAAGGAGGAATTTTATCATGAGACTCGGAATATCTTCTAAGGGAACAATCTACATTCTATGTTTTGTCTTAGTTGCTGTGTTTGCCATGGCAGGCGCTGCAGATGCGCAGGTTTTGTGTAACCAGGGGACGTCGTTTCATATTCAGGACGAAGCGAAGGTTGCCGATGCCGGGAACGTTTATTTCGGATGGGGACTGGATTTTAACTTGAACTCCGGTAACTCTACCTGGATTCACACCCCCATACCTTCAGTGCTCTTTGAAAATACGCAGATTCTTGCGGTGGTATTCTATACCGGTAGCGTCGATGCCTGGGTTGACCGGATTGATGTATGGAACGGCGATACGAGGGTCAAGATCATTGATGGACTGAACCTATCGGGCGGCCAGACCTACGTGATAGACTTAGGGACCGACATCCCTGCTGTAAGCCTGAGTCTTTCGATACTGGTTAAAGCCGGTGTAGAGATGATGAGCCATAGGTTTGTATTTTATACCGCCTGCGCAGAGTTCCATCCATAGCAACATTTACACGCGGAACAAATGCCGATATAAGGGGGCCGGCTCCTGTTCTTAGCAGACAGGAGCCGGCCCCCGCATAATACCTCTCATTTCATGAATTAGTCTTTAAAGGGACCCCTGTTCAGGTGATCCCACAGATCCCCCGGAATTGCAGCCCTTATTTTATCTTCTGAAAGTACGCTCTTGAGTTCTGCGCCGTCAGAGCACCCGTACTCATCAGACATTAATCTGAACTGCAGGATCTCCCGAACCTGTCCAGTCCGCCTCGGGCCGGGGATGATCACATGCACATGGGGCCTTGCAGCAATCCACAGGAGTGTGACCACTGACACAGGAACACGGTATGCATCGGTCATTGTTCTCAATCGCTCACTCCATCTTAAAACCTTCTCATCAAAAAAATATCGGTTTCTCCTTCTTATATCACGCTTACCGAGTGCGGTTCTGCCCGCAGCACTTGTCCCGTTCCCCAGAAGACCCTGCTCAAGGGGAGAGATGATACAGTTTATACAGGAGTCCTTTCCAACCAGCAAAAGGTCATCTGCCCGGTGAATCGGGTTAAAATGGACCTGGTGGGGTATGTCCCTTTCACCTCTCAGGTTCTCCTTTACCTCCCGGGGTTTGAGGTTCCCCACCCCCCAGTACCTTATAAGTCCTTCCTCCTTGAATTCCTTCAATGCATCCAGGCTCTCCCTGATTGATACATCCGGGGCAGGCCAGTGAAGTTGATACAGGTCGATATAGTCTGTTTTCAGTCTTCTGAGGCTCCTGTAAAGCTGGCCTTTGAGTCCTGCAGGGGTGGCGTCATGCATCACCCTCCGCCCTTTCCATAGAAGGCCTCCTTTTGTGGAAATGAAAAATTCCGGTCTCCTTCCCCCGATAAACTTTGCAAGGAGTTCTTCCGAACGTCCATGGGCATAAAGGCCTGCGGTATCAAAATGCCTGATACCATATCTTACAGCAAGCTCAAGAACCTCGCGGGACTCCCTCTCATCGTGAGGCCCAAATCCCTCACCCCCCATGCTCCATGTGCCGATCCATAGCCAGGGCGTGCCTGTATTAGATGTGTCTACTGGAAGGAGTATCTTTGCGCTTTTCATAGGCTTCTCTTTCCGGTGGTTCATCCATGACCCCAAACCTCCTGTAAAGGGACTCGGCAAATATATAATCAAGATGGTCAATCGAATCCGGATGTCTGCCAAAGCACTTCTCCCACACATCCCACCGCTCCATGCAGAGATAGACGAGGCTGTCCTCAGTGATAAACCTCCTCAGTTGTCCATAGAGAAATCCGTACATCTCCAGCCTCAGGGGTTTTACATACCTCATCTTGTTGTCGTCACCAAGAACCATCTCGGCAGTTGTAATATCGGTCTGAGGATAGTTGTTCTCTATCATCTTCCTCATCTCCGGATTGAACCTTAAAGAGCCGATCGAGATCCAGGCAACCCTCCCGGGATCAACTACATCAAAGACAGCCTCAACAAGACCCTTATAGCCCCCCTGCCAGCCTTCGTGGAGTATCATCGGATCAAAGTGCAGCCCTATAAGATATCCATCGTCTGAGACCTTTTTCATTGCCGGAAGACGGTCTTGCAGTGCAGCGGTCCTATACTCCTCGTGATTAATAATATCCTCTGTATTCAGGGACCAGGAAACAATGGTTCTCACCTTGTGGTCAACCCCAAGAATACCATCAACCCTGTCAGACTTGGTCTTCAGTTCTAAAACAGTGTTTCTCAGCACTGAAAACTCCTTTACGAGCCTTGCCGCCTGTCCGGTCTCATCCTCGAGGGCAAGGCTGTCTCCCAGTTCCCAGGTTCCTATCCGGAAGAGACGCCGCGGCTCTGAGGAGACCTTCTCCTTTACCTCATTCATGAGCGAATCAACATCGGAAACCACCTTCATCTTGCCATCATTCAGGTAGTTCTGGAGAAAACAGTAGGTACATTGAAAGGGACAGTTGTGGACGGATCGCAGGACATGTACATTACAGCAGATGTACTTCCTGTTAAAGGTGGCACAGGTCCCCATTGCCTCTCCCTTTAGGGGGATCAGTTCAATAAATCCCTCTCCATCCCCATAAGGGTGCGCTTTTTTATTGTTGAGTGGTTTCGACATATTTGGTGCCTGATTTAAAAACAGGGGCTGTACCTGTTATTTTAACAAACATGGCTGATCTTCCTTAACGTGCTCCTATAAAGATTAAAGCACATTTGAAATGAAACTTACCATAGTTTACACGCCTTGTTCCAGCTGCTCCGGTTCCCCGCCTGCCTTATCCGTTTCACCAACGTAAAGCACCCGTTAACCAGGAGATAAAAGCAGGCTTTATAATACCTGAAATCGTGCGATTTCGGCCCCCCTCCCTCCCGGTGTGAACACACACACTATCTTCACATAGTGGAAGGTATTACTTCGGCAATTAAATACATTAACTTTACATAACGCCGGATCAAGTCCGACATGAGAGACTAATTTCCGGCAATAAATAGAGTCTGTGTATAAACTCATCTTTTCCGTCATTCCGCACTTGATGCGGAATCCAGAACCGCTTGATTTTACTGGATTCCCGTTTTCACGGGAATGACAACAACACAGTTTATACACAGACTCTAAATAGTTTGCGTCAACTCTCAATTGTCATTCCGGCTTGTCCGGAATCTAAGAGGAGTATGATTCCCGACGCAGCGGGAATGACAATTCAAACACCCCGACATTACAAGGTTGACACGACACTATGTTCAATCAAGCAAAGAGTAGTTTATTGCGGTGTGATAATTGTACTGCCGACTTATTTCATACAGATTCCCAAAAACCCGATTTGTCGTAAAATATATCCATGGAAAGATTCGTTGCCGATGCAATGCTCGGAAGGCTTGCGCGATGGCTCCGCTTTCTTGGATACGACGTCCTCTATTTTCGCGATATCGAAGACAGGGAGTTAGTAAAAACAGCGAGGGCCGGAGATAGGGTGATCCTGACAAGGGACAGGGGGCTTGTTCAGGACTTCCATGTAAGGCACTATCTCGTTGTGTCGGAGATCCTGGATGAACAACTATCGGAGGTTCTGGGCAGATTCCCTTTGAAGCAGAATCCTGACAGGAGATGCATGAAGTGTAATACAGAGGTCGAGGCTATCACTAATAAAGAAGAAGTCAGGGACAGTGTTCCTGAATATGTCTATCTTAAACATGATTCTTTTCAGAAATGCCCGTCCTGTGGTAGTATTTATTGGGAGGGTTCGCATATGAGGAGGATAATTAAAAGGATCGAGAAGGCTGTTAAATCAAAGGACAAATGAATTTCTCTTCAAATAGCGGGAGGTGCTGAAACATTGCGCAAGAGGGCAATCATCTCTTTGGCGCTTGTCTTTGTTGTTCTGTTGAGCGGAACAGTAGGGTTTTCTGCTATTGAAAGATGGTCTCTTTTTGAGTCCCTTTACATGACGGTTATCACGCTCTCGACTATCGGATACAAGGAGGTAAGGCCCCTCTCGGATGCCGGAAAGCTGTTTACCATAATCTTTATATTCTTTGGTGTGGGTGTTGTTGCATATGTTATCAATAACGGGATAAGGGTAGTGTTCGAGGGAGAAATACAGAAGGCCTTCGGGAGGCGCAAATTGGAAAAAAAACTGAAGTCAATGAAGAATCATTACATCGTCTGCGGGTATGGCAGGATGGGGAGGATAATCTGTAAGGAACTGAGGGCCAAGGGTGTACCCGTGGTAGTGATTGAAAAGGAGAGACAGGAACAGGATGACGATACGGGAAACGTATTTGTCTATGGAGATGCAACAAGAGATGAGTTTCTCAAGGATGCAGCGATAGAACGTGCTAAGGGGTTGATTTCGGTCCTGTCAACCGATGCCCAGAACCTCTATGTCGTGCTGAGTGCAAGGGGACTCAATCCTGATCTACTGATTGTTGCACGTGCAGGAGATGAAGGCTCGGAACGGAAGCTCCTGAGGGCCGGCGCCGACAGGGTTGTCTCTCCATATTATATTGGTGGTCTCAGGATTGCCCACACCGTCTTGAAACCTGCTGTTGTTGATTTCCTCGAGTTTGCCACGAGGAGTGGAAACCTTGAACTCCAGCTCGAGGAAATTGAGGTATCCGAGGCCTCAGCTATGTCGGATAAGACCATTCATGAGGCAGGGGTAGGAAGGGAGCTTGGAGTGATTATTGTGGCCATAAAGAGAAAGACGGGTGAGATGAAATTCAATCCCGTTCATAATACGAGAATAAAAACCGGTGATACACTTATTGCCATTGGTGAAACAGAAAAGCTGGACATGCTTGAGGAGATGGCTCGAAATAACGGAAAATAAATCAACCGTTTCCCCGGGTTTCTAAGCGGATATCATAATACGGTGGAAGAGAAGACTATATTTGAAGATTTCCTTATAAAAAACAACCTCCGTATGACCCCCCAGAGGAGGCTGATCCTTGATGTGTTTCTTGAGACCGAACAACACGTTACATCGGAAGAACTATATGATGTTGTGAAAAAGAAAGACCAGTCGCTCGGTCAGGCTACAGTATACCGCACCCTGAGACTGCTTTCTGATGCAGGTCTTGCCAGGGAGGTGGATTTCGGCGATGGAGTGATCAGATACGAGCACGAATACGGGCATGAACACCATGACCATATCATATGTGAAAGATGTAAAAAGCAGATAGAGGTGCTTGACGATAAGATCGAAGAGCTGCAGAAGAGGCTCGCAAAGAGACACGGATTTAGACTGACAGGGCATAAGATGTATCTCTGGGGGATATGTAAGGAGTGTAGGATCAAGGACAAGAGCAGGTGCATAAAATAAGTGGGCTCACTAAAAAATAGCCCCCTGTGATTGCACCGCGGTTTTCCAGACCTCTTCTGTATCCTGATTTTCTACCCTCCGGAACCTCTGCGTGATTCTTCGGTCGCCCCCGCTTCTTCAGCATGATAGTTCAATTTCCTCTTCACTTTTTGGTTACAATAACTATATGCATAAAACTACCGCAGCCATGAGAAAAAAGCTTAATATGGTCCCTGACAGACCGGGTGTTTACATCTTCAAGGATGAACAGGAAAGGATTCTCTATATAGGGAAGGCCAAAAGGCTGAAAAACCGCCTGAGGAGTTACTTCCGGAGATCCGCCTCTCTTGAACCACGCAAGACTGCAATGATGAGAAAAGTGGTCGATTTTTCTTATGTAATTACCGGCTCTGAACTTGAGGCACTTGCCCTTGAAGTAAACCTGATAAAGCAGCACAGACCCCGTTACAATGTGGTCCTGAGAGATGATAAAAATTATCCGTATCTGAGACTTACCGTCAAAGAGCGCTGGCCCCGCCTTGAGGTTGTAAGAAGAATTAAAAAGGACGGCTCCATTTATTTCGGGCCGTACATCCCTGCATCCTCCATGTGGGAAACCCTCGCCTTTATCAGAAGGCACTTCCATATCAGACCCTGCCGTTACAGCCTCGACAGACCCATGCGTCCATGTATCCAGTTTCAGATGAGGCGTTGTCCCGCTCCATGCGCGGGCCTGGTCCCGCATGAGGAATATATTCAGTCGGTCAAAGAGGTTGAGAGGTTTCTTAAGGGCGAAAAAAAGGAGCTGATTGAAGAACTACAGGAGAAGATGTACAGGTTGTCCGACACGATGTGTTATGAAGAGGCGGCAAAGATAAGGGACAATCTCCATGCACTGAGGATCGCCTTTGATTCACAGAGGGTTATCTCACCCGAACTCGGTGATATCGATGTGATCGGGTCATATCAGGAGGGTAAGGAGACAGTCTTTCAGGTATTTTTTATCAGGAACGGGATACTTATAGGCGGAAAGGATTTTTACCTGAAGGATACAGGGTATATTCCACACGGAGAACTTCTGGAGGGCTTTATTGAATCCTTTTATGTTAAGGTGATTATACCACCCGGAGAAGTCCTTGCCGAGATAAAACCATCAGGCGTAAGAGAGTTGAGGAAATGGCTCACACAGAGAAGTGGAGAGAAGGTCAGTATCAAGATACCCGGAAGCACTAAAGAAAAAGACCTTATTGCAATGGCACAGGAGAATGCAAAGACTGCATTCCTGGTGAGAAAGGGCGTAAGGCCGGAAGAGATACTCAGGATGTTGGGAAAGAGGCTCGGATTAAGCAGGATGCCTTCAACTATTGGCGCCTTTGATGTATCCACTATATCTGGCAGCTACTCTGTCGGTTCCTTTGTGTGGTGGGAGGACGGGTTCTTCAGAAAGGAGCGTTACAGACACCTCAGGATTAAGACCGTTGAAGGGGTCGATGATTATTCAATGATGAGTGAAATCGTGAAAAGGACAGTCAGGAACCTCGGTGAAGACCTCCCTGACCTGATCATCATTGATGGAGGCAAGGCACAACTTGAGGTTGCAATGAGGGCGCTACATGAGGTTTCCGGCTCAGATCGGGAAGGGGTGGATATGGTAGGAATAGCAAAACGGCCTGACAGGGCTGTCCTTCCCGATGGGGAACTCCTTCCCATCAACGATGGGAAGGCCGATGCCCTGCTACTTAAGAGGGTCCGTGATGAGGCGCATCGCTTTGCGGTAAGTTACCACAGGAAACTCAGAGGAAAGGGGCTCCTTGAATCACGACTTGAAGGGATTAAAGGAATTGGGAAAAAGAGGAGGCTTGCCCTCCTCCGGCATTTCGGTTCTGTTGCTGCAGTCGGGGAATCGACTGCTGAAGAGATTGCCTCCGTGGAAGGGATGAGCAGAAAACTGGCGGAGTTGCTGCTACAGGAGCTACCGAAGCGTACCCGGGGTTAAAATTCCTGAATCTTTGAAAAAAAGGAGCTTCTTTTATTATTATCAATAACCACCCTGATCCAGCGATAAGATGTTTCAACGAGCACCGTGATTAACCCTTTGCTGATTATCGGCGGGCACCCGGACCACCTCCGGGGTTGATCATATTGCTCATTTTGGTATTGTAAGCTTTTTCTCTGGTCCGGGAATCACTAAAAAAGGAGATCACTTTGGACTTAAACTTTATAAGATCACTGGTAATAGCTGCAATCCCTGTCCTGATAGCCATAACATTTCATGAGGTTGCTCACGGTTATGTTGCCAGCCGCTTTGGGGACCACACTGCAAAGAGTATGGGTAGACTCACACTTAACCCCATTGCCCACATAGACCTGTTTGGGACTATAATCATCCCCATACTTCTCTTTATCTCAACCAACGGCCAGTTTACATTCGGTTACGCCAAACCCGTTCCCATCAATCCCTTTAACCTCAGAAACCCAAAAAAGGATATGATTTACGTATCTGCCGCCGGTCCTGCAGCAAATATTCTTATAGCCTTTTTATCGGGACTGCTGCTGGTTGTACTGACATGGCTGGAAATGATTATGCCTCCCGCTGTTGTCTCAAAGATCTTTCTTCCCTTTGCCTCAATGCTCAGGTATGGAATCATCATGAATGTCTACCTGGCGGCATTTAACCTTATCCCCATTGTTCCCCTTGACGGCGGGAGAATCCTGGCGGGGTTCCTGCCAAGGGAACTTGAAATACAATTCAGCAGGCTTGAACCCTACGGAATCTTCATTGTACTGCTCCTGATCTTCCTCGGGGCAACAAGGTATTTTGTCGTCCCCCTGGCAAACCTTATCCTTGCCATGATAAGCGGAATTCTCTCAATATTTACACCTATGTGATACGAGAAAAAAGAGGAAAAGAGAACCTCCTCGCCGCACTAAATAGAGTCTGTGTATAAAGTGCCATTTTTGTTTTTGTCATGCCCGAAGTCTGTAATCGGGCATCC
>Ga0114931_10009917_pt1 | contig 11369 bp, 5 predicted proteins | sample 2SBtaG_FD_89579 | JGI IMG/M metagenome (GOLD analysis project Ga0114931, IMG submission 89579) | Deep subsurface microbial communities from Kolumbo volcano to uncover new lineages of life (NeLLi) - 2SBTROV14_V59a metaG | ecosystem: Environmental > Aquatic > Marine > Volcanic | place: Kolumbo...
ACCTGCTGCCGGATTTGGAATACTCATCTTTCGGGACGATGATTTTTTCCAACGATGCCAGCACCTTCCCCGAAGGAGAACAGACTTTTAGGTCGCCACTTTCCTGATTCCAGAAGAGGCGGAAATTGAGATCATGTCGGGCATCGGTCAGGGGCATAATCTCCGCAAAGCGGTTTTGGTAGGTCAACACCAGAACGTCCTCCCAGGTTTCCAGCCGCGGTCCCTCCTCCGGTTTGCGAAGCAACCCAATTTCAAGGGAGGGACGATCGTAGGGACTGGCCATATGAAAGTCGATTTCCACCTTTGTCGGAAACCGGATGTCCTGGAAAATTCCACCATTCCAGAGGTAAGTTTCCAAATTGCCGGCGATCGTGGAGAACCATCCTTTGGGAGGCTTGGATCGGCCGTCCAGCGAGGACCATTCCCCGATTTCGTTGAGGCCGGAAAAGAAGAGATGTTTTCCGTCAATATTCTCGATCCGTTCCAGGCCGGATCGGGGAATCACGACGGGGTCGGTGAATCCGGGACTCGAAAGCGTGACATTTTCCCGATCAATGGCGACCAGGTCAGCGAAAATCTTATCGCCGTTCCGGAGGCTGAAACGGTAGTGGGGAGTGTATTTGTCGGGATCGCTTTTTGGCGGTTCGGGAAAATTGATTCTTGCCAGGTAATCCGAGCGAATGACAAAGGAATTGGAGAACCAGGGGGCCTTCCACCTGATCCGTTTTCCGTTGCCGGGGAGGATCCGGCCCTTCAGGCTGTCGCCGTTTTTCCAGTGCAGATAGGCGGTCGGAGGGGGCTCGGCCGACGAACAGGGGAGCGGACTTAGAAGGAGCAGACTATTTACCAAAAACAGCAAAGACAGGGTCAGGAAACAAGCGCTCCAGCGCTGTTGCAACAGGGTCAGGTCCCGGACCCAACAGGGTTGTCTCTGGCGGCTGCTTGCCTTCAATTTTTTCCGTTCCTCAAAATCGTTCATAAATCGGCAGAAATCGATAATTCAGGCCCAGAGCCAGCAGCGACATCGCTGTTCCGTAGGCTTCGCCGTAACTTCCCGTGAAACTTCCGTCATCGGCCTGCGTTTCCGCCAGCGTCCGCAGAGTCCGCCGGTTCCATTGATCCCATGAATCATAATCGCCCTGAAACAGGGCCTGAGCCATGTAATAGAGAAAATAGTGCCGGTGTCCCGTTTCTTCGTGGTCGAGTTTCGCGGTGATGTGATTCAGTACCGCTTTGTATTCTTCGCTGTCTTTTTGATGGCCCACGGCAAAAACGAGGGTAGCCACGGAAGAACGGGCCATGGACTCGCCGCCGCCGCCGATCCCGCCGCTATAGGCGACAAAGCCGGTGGATGAGGTGCTGCGTTTCATGTAGGTGAGGGCGGCTTCAATCACCTGTTCGGGAACCTCCAGGCCCGCATTTTGACAGGCAAAGAGCCCCATCAAAACGGCGCCCGTTACCGAGGTGTCGGAATCAGTCGCGGTGGGGGCATAACGCCAGCCTCCCCAGCGATTGTTTTTCTGGGCTGAGACGGCGAGTTGGATACCGAGTTCCAGCGCCTCGGCGATCGACCTGTGATTCTCGGGCTTTTCTTTGCCACTCCAGAGGGCCGCCTCGTCCACGGCTCCATAAGCCTCGGCCAGAGCCAGCAGGGCGAATCCGTGGTGATACATGCTGCTGGGGAAAAAACCGCTCTTCGCATCCTGCCCGGAAATCAGCGCCCGCACGGCACGCCGGACGTTCTGTCGATAACGACCGAAGTTGGGATCTTCGCCACTGGCCAGGAAGGCCATCAGACAGAGCCCGGTCACTCCGTTTTCGCTGCGACCGCGCCACGAACCGTCTTTCTGCTGACTGGCGGCCAAGAAGGCGAGGCCTTTCTCATAAATGGTATCGACTTCGCTGGGAATGTTGCTGCCCAGCCGGATCGAAGGATTCTGGGCATGAATACTGGGCGAAACGACAGAGCACAGGCACGCCGCCGCAAACAGAAGCGGCGCCAGGGCAAGTTCGAAGCGGGAGCGAAATCGTTCCACTGGATTACTTCGGTTTTTGATCATCCTTTTTGTTCGCATCGGATTTCTCCCCATCTTTTTCGTCGGCTTTGGTTTTCCGTTTCTCCGCTGCCCGGGCTTTGGCTTTGCGCAGCTTGCGCTTCTGATCCCAGAAGTGCTCAAAGTTTGCGGTGGCAGCTTTGTGCCGTTCAAATTGTTTTTCGGTCAGGATTTTTTTCAATTCCTCATCCTCGGCGGCGTTGGCCAGAGACATCAACATTCCGTTTTCAAAATAATTTCCCCAATAACGCTGTACTTCGTCGAGGTATTCATTGGCGGAGTCCTGCACCAATACTCTCAGCTGCTTCCTCTGGTTTGGCGTCAGCCGCAAATAATTGTCCAGCGAGGCCAGTGAAATTTCCGCATAAGCATCGACTTTTTCCTGGCGACGCTGTTCCACGACTTCCTCGTATTGGGCAATTTGCTCTTTGGTCAGCACGTCCTTGAGGGCGTCTTTCCACAGAGATTCGGATTCGCTTTCCTGTTCGGCGTCCCGTCCCCCGAAGCTGACGCTCCCGATGTTTGCCAGAATTTCCTTGGCGGTATCGCTGTTGGCTCCTTTGAGGCGGGAAGAGAAGTAGCGTTGGGCCTGTTCGTGCCATGTTTTCATGGAGCGCTCAGCGGCGCCCTTGGCGGCCAGGTTCAGGCGCTTTTGCTGGGTCTCGTCAAGTCGACAAAGCCTGGATACGTCCTCGATGACGACTCCCATGAAATCCATCCGCTTTTTTCTTTCGGCGAAAGCCAGCTTTTGAATCTGTTCATCCACCTGAGCCGGCATGGGTCGGGCGGCGTCTTTTCCGCCGGGCGCCGGAGCTGAGCCCTGTTCATCCCTCGAACCGTTCTGGGCCCGGACGGTCAGTGGCGGGGCAGAAAGACAGGCACACAGCGCGGCTTGCCAGAGGAGAGAGCCGAGGAAGCGGGCAGGAGTGAGCGTCGATTGGGAGAATTTTGGGCGCCTGGTCTTCATGCTGATTCGAAGGAGGGGATCAGTTATTGTCCAATGTGTTGAAGTAATTGTCCAATCCCAGTCGGAATTCCTCGGGAAATTCGCGTCCGGCTTTTCCGGTGGCCTGTCCGACTTCGCGCTGGGTCGGTCGGCCGCTTGGTTCGGCGCCGCCGCCGATGGAGATATCCGTCAGCGCGGCCGCTCCGCTGGCCGATCCGCCACCACCGGGGTTGGAGCCGCCGCCACCGCCGCCCTTGGGGTCCTGCCGGTTGGCTTGTAAGAGCAGTTCAATTACTTCCGTTTCCGCGGCAATGGCATCGGGGCCGGTATCGGGACGAGACAGGATTGCTCTCGATTGGCGCATCACATCCGAAACAGTCGTCAGCAGACGAAGTTCTTTTTCAAAATTACGCATGGCGGCGGGCAATCCGGTGATTTCCTGAGTCACCTCATCCAGGCGCTGACGGAGGTCGGACTGATTCATTTCCAATGGTTTGGCGTTTGACCGATATTGGTCCGAGGCGATTCCGGGCCGGGTGGCTTCCAGTTCGCGGGTTTCCTCCCGAAGATCCATTTCTTCACGGAGAATTTTCATGATTTTTAAAACAATCTCCGGTGGAAGGCTGTCCTTGTTTGCCCCATTTTTGCTGGCCTTGGATTTGGAGGAGGCAACCAGTTCTTCGGCCCATCGATCCAGCGTATCAGCCCAGTATTCGGCCGCGGAAATAGAGCGCCCACTCAGGTTGACGAGAAGTTCATCCCGAACCTGTTTCAGCTTTTCAACGACGGAAAGGTCACGCATTTGGTCCAGCACTTTTTTGTATATGACATCCTGTTTCCGCTGAAAATAGGCATCCAGATCGGATTGGATGGTGTAAATGACCTCGCTTTCCCGACCCTCCAGTTCGGCGGACCGGTCGCCGACTTCCCGGAGTTGCTGCATGATCTGGTCTTTGGGCAGACCAAAGCCCCCGGCCAGGGTCTGATTCAAATCCGTGGCGATGGCCAGTTGTTTCCGGGAGGCCGCCTTGAGGCGCTTGACGAAGGTGCTGGTTTCCAGGCTGGAAAGTATGTCCTGCAACTGTTCGGCCACTTTGGCAAATTCGGCGATCAGGTCTTTTTGTTTGGAGAGGGCTTCGCCCAGTTTTTCTTGAGCGGGGGTTTCGGGCTGCGGTTCCCCTTGAGTTTTCGGATTGGCGGAATTGCCCTTCAACGTGGTCGTGGGAAGAGTCAAACGACCTTGCTGGCCGGGCGGCGTATTTTTTTGCCCCGCTGGCGTCCCGGTGTCCTGCTCTGCCAGGGAGGATTCACGATCGGAAATTGACGGGACAGGCGGCGGGTTTTTTCCGTCTGTCTTTGGGGAGGTGGAGGGACTGGTCTGATTGCTGTCCTGGTCCGTTTTGACGGAAGGCCCCGAAGGTTTCTTCCTGGAATTCTGCTGGTCTTTCACCGTGTCAGGCATGGTCTGGCCACCTCCGGCTGCCTGGGAAGATTTTTTTAAAAGATCAGCCACGCCCGGCATTCTTTTCCCGGCGATGTCGTCCAGCGCCCTCATCATCCTGGCCCACGATTCGAGCCTCGTGGCGTCGAACTCTTCATTCCTGGTGGCCTGTCGGACCAGATCACGCCCCAGCTTACTCAGGGAACTGAGTCGGCGGGCGTTGTTGGTTTCCGCCCGGGCCTCCTGGGCGATCCTGCGGCGATTGGAAGGACGATCCAGTTCCGCGGATGGGAGCTGACGCAGGTTCTTGTTGGTTTCATAGAGTTGCTGCTCGCGTTCGTAAACTTCCCGGGCGTGCCGGAACCATTTTCCGAATTCGTCAGTCAACCATTTTGCATGATCCTGGGGGCTCAATACGTGAAGAATAAACAACTGCGAATAGCTCCTCGGTCGATTAGGGAGATAATCCTCAGCAAATACACGGAGCTGTAAAGTTTGTGGCTTCACCTTTTCCCGGGCCGCTGAAAAAGTTCCGCGGGTCTCGATCTCTTTGGTTTGTGGTTTTCCCGCGGAAACAAGTTTTTCTCCGGCATCAGGCTGGATACCGTTCGAGGGCGCCGCGATGCCCTTCCACTCGAGGCCGACTTTGTGAATGCCAAAATCGTCTTTTGCCGTGATGTCGAAGCTGATCACATCACTGACCAGCACCACTTGTTCAGGAGTCAGTTTTTTGGCAAAGACGTGGGGGGCCTCGTCCTCGACTGCCTTGATTCGGAGATTGAGAGGTGATTTTGCGCGGAGTCCATAAATGTCTTCCCAGGTGAATTCATGCGATTGGGAGTAGGTTATTTTGGCCGGGGCGGAGGAAAAAGAAGAACCCGAAACAGCGGCGGGCTCACCGTCTTCTCGCGCGTAAGTCAGGCTTCGTGAAGTGGTGGCGGAAAATGTGGCAATGGCGCCTTTCACAATGGACACCGAACCACCTCGAACAGGAAGCTCCTGATCATCCTGATACATCAGATAATCCGGCAGTTGCAGTTTCACCTGCAGATTGGTCAACTCGGGGCGGACCATTGGTTGAACGAGGATCTTCTCCCGTGCGTCTCCCACCCGCAATGCCAGGGTTGCGTCATTTTTCCGCGGCGGAACGACGAACTGGTAGGACCCGGTGTGGTCGGGGCGGGAAATCAGTTTCCCTCTTTCAGGAATCCGAAGGACAGCGGATCGCGGTCTCCATCTGGTCGTGTCGCGGAGTTGGGATTCAAAATGAAACTCCTCCGCATAGGGAACAACCATGCGGTCCGGGAGTGGCTTCAACTGGGCAAAGGTGTAGCGGGGAATCAGTTTCCAGGGAGTGACCCAGCGAGTCAGCGCATTTCGAGCTGCCGCGGAAACCAGGAACAAGGCAGAAAAACTGATTGTCAGGAAAACCAGGGTGGCCACCATCCAGGCGCGATAGTGGTTTTCGGGAACTGCGTCTGAAAAATCGCGATCTTTCACGCGCGCGTCCACCTGTTGCATGGCGGCGCTGACCAGCGTCCGGCTGTGGGCTGAGGGACTGTCTGACTCCTGGCTTGCGTGAGCCAGTTCGACAATGCCCAGCAGTTGATCACCCAGACGAGGATAGCGATGCCGAAGCAAGCGGGCGATCTGCTCAAGGGTCCGTTGTTTCCAAACCCATCGATGCCATCGAAGTGGTATTCCAAGGGCCGGAACGGCCACTCCTGACAGGAGAATCACCCATCTCAACCACTGCGGTGTATCCACCAAACGATCCATTGCGAACACCGTCAGATAGGAAACAGCTAATCCGACGATTCCTGCGAGCGCCCCTTCCGCGATTTTTACAGACCAGAGCTGGCCGCGGAACGATTCCAGCTTTTTCTGGAGATGCGGCGGGATTGGAATTTCTGAAGGACCCCGAAGTGGGTCCGCTCCGGTGACGTTAGGAGATTCTTTCATCGGGAAAAGGATGAGCCATTGCGGAAACCTAACCATAAGAATGGCGGAATGGCTAATCGGGAAAGAGGAATTCTGTTTCAGATCGAACCCCGCGGGAGCGGAACGCAGCCTTGCGAAACTGACCCGTGCCCCTACTGAAACCGACCTCAACGCCGCGGGTACGTTTTTTTCGCAATTCTACCCAATTTGGAACTTTTTCCCACTGCAATTTGGGCTAGGCTCATGGCCATGAAGGTTTTCATTCGTCCGCTGCTTCTTCTCGGTTTATCCGCCTGGGTCGGGCGGGCCCATTCTGGTGAGAAACCATTCTTTCGATCCGGCGATCATGTCGCCTTCATCGGGAACACGCTGGTAGAGCGATCCCGGCATTTTGGCGAAATCGAAACGGCACTGCAATTGGCGGCGGGCCCTGGCGTGTCAGGTCTGGTGTTCCGGAATATCGGGTGGAGTGGTGACTCGGTCTATGGCGATGCCCGGTCCTACTTCGGCACACCTTCGGAGGGGCGGGAGCGATTATCCCAGGTGCTGAAAATGATTCAGCCTCAGGTGGTGTTTGTCTGCTATGGGACGGGCGCCGCCATGTCAGTCGATCAGGGATGGACCAATGAACCGATTGCCGCGAAATTATCCGCCGGTGGACTGGTGAAGAGTCTGACCGCTTTCCGTGAAGGCTATGAGCAGATGCTGGACCGGATTCATGACTCCTCAGGGAAGGGACTGCGGGACGTGGTTCTGCTTTCGCCGCCTCCATTGGAAAATCTGGGGCCACCTCTCCCCGATCAGAGGCAAAACAACAAAAATCTGGCCCGGTTCCGGGATGTCATCCGGGATTTGGCAAAAGAAAAAGGCCTCGGTTTTATCGATTTGTTTGGCCGGATGGGGGGCGATGATTTCTCCGGGAAAATAAGCAAAGATCCCCTGACAGATGACGGCATTCACTTTGGCGATGAGGGATACAGGCTGATCGCCCGACAGATTGTGGAAGGGCTCGGGTACCAAAATCGGGATGAAGTGAGAGACAGCGCCCAACAGATTGCCCGTTTGCGGGGCATGATTGTGGAGAAAAATGAACTGTTCTTTAACCGATGGCGACCCGCCAACGAAACGTATCTGTTCTTATTTCGCAAACATGAGCAGGGGCAGAACGCCAAGGAGATTCCTGAATTTGATCCCCTGATCAAAGCCCGTGAAAAACAAATTGCCGAGCTACGCAGTCGGATCCTGAAGGGTAGGGTGAAACAGTAGCTCCCAGACCGTCCAACTCCGTATCGACCGGAATTGAACCGGCGCCATTCAATCAAGGCTCAGCCGCTCTCTCCAACACATGCCACTTTCGTAATATCATGAATCTATCTAAACGATGTATCCTCTGTATTTTAGCCGCAGTCTGCCCGGCCCATCCGGCTCTTCGGGCGCAGAACGGCCTGCGCGACATCCCGAATCCTGATGTCGCCGTTGAACAGGCCTCGTTCAAACTCCCCCCGGGGGTGAAGATCAATCTGTTCGCCAGCGACCCGATGATTTCCAAACCGGTCAACATGAACTGGGATCAACGGGGCAGGTTGTGGTTGGTGAGCAGTCATCTGTATCCGCACATCAAGCCCGGCCAGAAAGAGGACGACAAAATCATGATAATCGAAGATACCGACAATGACGGCGTGGCGGATCGGGCGACCAATTTTGCCGGTGGATTGATTATTCCGACCGCCGTTTTGCCCGGTGACGGAGGAGTTTACGTGGCCAACTCGACGGAGCTTCTTTTTATCAAAGACACCAACGGTGATGGGAAAGGGGACCAGAGGCAGGTGATGTTGTCCGGGTTCGGAACGGAAGATGCCCATCACCTCCTGCATACTTTTCGGTGGGGACCGGAGGGCATGATCTGGATGAATCAGTCCATTTACATCCACAGCCATGTGGAAACCCCGTATGGGATCAGGCGTTTGTTGGGAGGCGGCATGTGGTATTTCCGGCCGGAGACCAGGCGGCTGGAAGTTTTTATGAAAGGATTGGTCAACCCGTGGGGACATGCTTTCGATCAATATGGTCAGAGTTTCATGACCGACGGCGCCGGTGGCGAAGGGATCAACTTCGTATTTCCGCGGGCCGTCTTCAAAACATCTCCCGGCGCCACACGCGTTCTCTCGGGGCTGAATCCGGGCCAACCCAAGCATTGCGGCCTGGAATTTCTGACGGGTCGCCACATTCCGGAGAGTTGGCGGGGCACCCTCGCGGCGCCGGACTTCCGGGGGGACCGCATCAACCGGTTCCAGCTCACCGACAACGGGAGCACCTACACCTCAACCCAGTTGGACGATCTGGTTTCTTCCTCCGACCGGGCCTTTCGTCCGGTCGACGTCAAAATGGGTCCCGATGGAGCCATCTACATTGCCGACTGGTACAATCCCATCATCCAGCATGGTGAAGTCGATTTCCGTGATCCTCGTCGTGATCACACTCACGGCCGGATTTGGCGGATTACCTTCGATGGTCGGGCCCTGGTAAAAAAACCCGATATCAAGGGCGCGGACAACCCGGAACTGGTCGAGATGCTGAATTCACCCGAAGGCTGGACCCGGGAAAAAGCCATGGTGGAAATGAGACAACGCGATGCGGACAGCTTCGGGAAACTGCTGCGGGAGGAAAAGGGCGACGATTTAGCGACCCTGCGGCATCTCTGGGCCTCGCAGGCAATCAACCGGGCGAAATTGGAACTGACCACTCCGCTGTTGAAATCGGACAATCCCAAAATTCGGGCGGCAGCACTCAGGGCCATCTATTATCGAGCCGCCAGCAACCCAAATGCCCCGCGGATTGCCGAAAAATTCGTATCGGACCCCAATCCGCGCGTGCGGCTGTGGGCGGTCAGCGTCCTGGCTCAATTGCCTGAAAAAGATACGGTCAAAATCGCCTTGAAAGCTCTGGAGGGGGTGAAAATGGACGAACCGCTCGATTTCGCTTTGTGGAACATTTGCCGGGAACACGCCAATCGCTGGATGGAGGAAGCGGCTGTCAAAAACCCCTTTGCTACCGTGGGCGAATTGCTTTTTGCGGTTCGCGCGGTAAACAAACCCGTCGCGGTTCAACAGATTCTGAGCGCGGTGCGCGACGGGAATCTGAGCAGTGATCAGGACATTGAACAGGTGGCTGACTGGATCGCCCGGGTGGGTGACGCGGATGACCTGAATGCTTTATTTGAAATTGCTCTGGCCGCGAAAGGCAACGCATTCCAGCAGGCCATCGTTTTTCAGAAGCTTGCCGAGGCGGGAAAACTGCGCAAACTGCAACCCAGCGGTGACAAAGGCCGCCTCACCCGGTTTTTTGGTTCATCCAATCCCGACATCTTTGCCCATGTCGCGGCTCTGTCCGGTCAATGGAAACTGGAGTCAGCCCGTCCTCAATTGGAAGCGGCTTTTCTCCAGTCATCCAAAGACGAAGCTCGTGCCCGGGCTGCCCTCGAAGGTCTGCGGCTTTTGGGAACACCCAAGAGCGATGCGTTTTTCAAAAAAATCGCCCAGGACAAATCCGCCCCCTTCATGCTGCGGAGTCTGGCAGTCATCGGAGAGGCCCGGTCCCGGCCGCGGGCGGGAGCACACCTGGCTCTCGCGGTGTTGCCCGATGCTCCGGGAGGCACGGATCCCCATGGCATCTTTGACGCTTTTCTGGCCAACAAACAGGGTACCATCCAACTGGCAACCCTGTTGAGTCAGCAGGGGGTGCGCCTGCCCGAAAAAACCGCTCTGCTCGGTTTGCAAAAGGCCAGTCGCGCTGCAACCCATCCCCAGCAACTCATTCGGGCCCTTCAAAAGGCGGGAGGTCTCAAAGCGATGAAACCAGAGCTTTCACCCGATGAAATGAAGGCCATGATGAAGGAAGTCGCCGAGATCGGGGATCCTCATCGTGGTGAGAGCATTTACCGGAGGGCCACCATGCAGTGCAGCGTTTGTCATGCCATTGGCGGGGTCGGCGGCGTGATTGGTCCGGATTTGGTCAGCATCGGCTCCAGCGCGCCGCTTGACTACATTATCGACTCGCTTCTGGTGCCCAGCAAAAAAATCAAAGAAGGTTATCACACCACCCTGGTGACTTTGAAGAACGGGGACGTTGTTTCCGGCGCAATTGCGGGGGAGGACGGCAACGAGATCATCATTCGCGATGCTGCCGGCAAAGAAAACCGGATTTCGAAAAAGGAAATTGCCGCCAAGACCATCAGCCCCGTTTCCCTGATGCCTCCGGGTTTGACCCTGCAACTGCGGAAGGATGAATTTGCGGATCTGGTGAAGTTTTTGTCTGAGCTGGGCAAAGATGGTGAATTCAAAGTTCCCGCCAACCACTTCGTCAGGAAATGGGAAGTGCTGTTGCCGCACGAACGGACTCGCGATGATATCGGGCATCTGGGCAGGAAAATCTTCGCCGAAGATTTTCGGGGGTATCAATGGCTTCCCATGTATTCGATGGTCAATGGAACCTTGCCGACTTCGGAAATGCCTCGGGTCGTCGGGCGGGGGAAAAATCGATATGGGGTGGTCCGGTTTTTTCTGAATGCGCCCGAAAAGGGCACGGTCAGGATCAGGCTGAGCGGAAAACTCGCTGAGATGAATCTCTTTCTCAATGAGGACGAGATCAAACTGTCCGGTGAAGGGAACGAGGCGATCGTGAAACTTCCAGTCAAAACAGCGGGTAAACAAAGGATCACGATATCCTGTTTGCTGGACAGGGGAATGGACGGTGTCCGCGTCGAGTTGCTTGATGAGGCATCCTGACTGTTGCGGGCTCTAAGAGACTGTGGAAACAGTAGGGAATGAAAAACTGCGAGTCATTTTGTTGCCTGGCGAGGCGGAGGGAGGAAGCGGGGTTTCCCCCGCGACCGACGCGCAACGAAGCCAGCGAACAAAAGGGCCGCAGCCGGAACGGTCGGGTTTTACCCGCTTTCGGCGAAGCCGCTGCCCTCCTTGCCGAAAATCCT
>Ga0114931_10009918_pt1 | contig 11368 bp, 14 predicted proteins | sample 2SBtaG_FD_89579 | JGI IMG/M metagenome (GOLD analysis project Ga0114931, IMG submission 89579) | Deep subsurface microbial communities from Kolumbo volcano to uncover new lineages of life (NeLLi) - 2SBTROV14_V59a metaG | ecosystem: Environmental > Aquatic > Marine > Volcanic | place: Kolumbo...
ATCCGGTCAAGGATGAAATGGCCCGGATCGGGGGATCAAACCGTCACCGTGCCGCCCGTCGTGGTGTTGTGTATTACGCGGCCTCGCCGTCACCGGGGGCTTCACCGGTCGCGGTGTCACCGTCATCGTCGGCCAGCAATACAAACTTGTTGGGAAACTTGGCGACGAGGTCTTGGTCGCTCTCCACGATGTCACCGGGGTAGTAATCGACGACGTCGTGGAAAAGTCCAACACGATGCTGTCCACAGCCTTCTTTGAGTAGAAACTTCATCGTTCATCATCCTTTTGTTAAGGGTCGTTCGGGTTCGTTCCGGTCCGCTGTAAGCAACCGGGGGCGGGTGGTTGGTGTTGACCGTCTCGTGCCGGTCAATCACGGTGGGAAGGAAACAATCACCGGTCCAGGTCCAACCGGGCAAGCCTGAGCAAGTGAACTTGCCTCCGCCCCCGGTTTCTATTTCGGATTGTCGGTCTTGTCCTCCTATTTGATCGCTGTCTGCCACTTGAAAAAGTCTTCAAACCTACGGCGGTGTTTCTCGTCGTTCATCTGCGACCGCCACAGGCCAAGGGTGGCCAGGAATTCATTGGCGTCAATACCGGGCCACGTCTCAAACGGGGCAAGATATGCCACGCGCTCGCCGTCGCCGTTGAGTAGTGACAAGTCCCGGCCGTCGATCTGTTCCGTGGTAGCGAAATCGATCCTGTGAATATGGTGTTGGTCGTGTGCGAAGAACTCGGCAAACGCAAGCACACCATCCCCAACACGCACGGCGGCCACCGGGATGACCAGGCCCTGCACCCGCACCGCGGCGCCGTGTTCCACCATCTTGTTGAGCAGTTCTTGGTCGGTCATTGTCAAAACTTCATCACGGGCACGGGCAGCGGGCCTTCGTCGGTCGCGACGTCGTCGCCTGTCGCGTGGTTGTGGGTCGGCTCGGGGGTTTGCCCACGGCCACCCCGCTCGGTGGTGTCGGGGCGGTTGCCGGTTTCCCCAAAGTTCATCACGGGCAACCGCAGCGGGCCTTCGTCGCCCGCGTCACCGCAACAGCAGTTCTCAACCGGTTCATCACCGAAAGTCATTGTTGGCAGGGCCAACGGGGTTTCAGTTTGGGTCATTTCGGTTTCCTCGCTTTCATTGGTTTGTAGTAGTCCGCAGCCATCTTTGATGCTGCACGCCCCCACCCTATCGGGCAGGATGGCGAGGTGATCGGCCCGATAGTTTCGGGCCACGTATTCGTACTCCGTGCCGTTCCACGTGCCGGGGGCGTATGTCACATCCGTAAATACGCCCGTGCTCACTTCCAGCATTTTGTCGTTTTCAAGGGCGGTCAGGATTCGTTCATCAACGGTCGCCAGCCGGTCCCGTTCCAGCCATGCCTCGGCGCGCAGTTTCCCGTTGTCCCAGCGGGTGTTCATGATAATGCCCACCTGCCGCCGTCGCGCGACATCCGGGTCGGTCGCGGTTTGCCCACGGGTGGGGTGGTACACAACGACCGGCTTCATGTTCCAAGTCACGGGGGTCTTGGCCAGTTCGGCGCGGGGGTAAAACAGCGGGCCGTTTGACCCGGCGTGAACCCCTTCGGTCATCAGAACCATCGGGACAACGAGGTACTTCTTACCGTTGAATTCCTCGTATCGGACCGTCGGCGCGAGATTGGTGGTGATGTGTTCGTGGGTCATCGCGCTCGCTCCGTGGGTCAGATTTCGATTGCCTTGATGGTGTCGCGGAACCTCCGACGGCGGGCCGCGGTCATGGCCAGCATCTCGGCCCGTCGTTTGACTTCGTTCGGCGCCACGTGTCGGGGATTGTGCTTGTTGTATTCGGCGCGGGCATTGTCGAGTTCTTTTTGGATCGATCGCACCGATTGCTGGCACGCGGTAAGCCGCCGCTTGTTCTCGGCCTCGTTGGCCCAGCCGTTTTCGTTCGCCAGCAAGCCGTTTCTGATCGCATCAAACTCGTTGACCTTCAGCCGCAGCTTCTCCTCAAAGTGACGGATAATACACTTGTATCGTTCGACGAGGTTTGGCAACGGCTCCTGCAACGCCCCCTGCGGGTTGACGTCGCGCACGGCCCCGTCGGCGTAATAAATCCAGTTGCCGACCCGCAGGCCGGTCTTGCCGTGCTGTTCGTCAAAGGCTGCGATTCGTTCCCAAGTCTGGAGGTCCGGGTCCGTGTAGTCGATCATCTTTTCATCTCCTGCTAAAACGCTCCCACGCGCAGACGTCGGGTGGCGGCCACCGTGGCAACCCCCGCAATCACATTGGCAAGATCATCGTGCGCGCCGGGCGGGTGGTCGATGATGTCCCGGCCACCGCTCCGTACTCGCCGTTCCAACCCCGCCAACTGGCTAATCAACACCTCGTCATCGGGTAGTTCGATTTCCCCGCTGCACAACCGGGGCAGTAGTTCGGCATAAAGGATCGATTTTGGTTTGTCGGCCTTTTGGTACCGGATGCCGTTGCCTTCGAATGCGCGGGCTACAAATTCGGCGGCGTAGTTGTCGCCGGTGATGCGTCTGATTCCGTATCGTTTGATCTCGTCGGACATTTCCCGGCAGATGTCCTGCGGGCTAAACGGTGGCCGGTAGCGCTTGGCAAAGTCGATGATGACCGTGCGGTCCCGCTTGTGCGCGATAGCAACCGCCGCGTCATCGGCACGCCCACCGCTCAGGTCGGCAAAGGCCGTGTATCGGATGTCCGGGCGCGGTAGCAACTCCCTGCGCCCCGGCACCACCTCTTTTTCGATCACGGCGCGGGGCAGGTATTCGCCGATATCTTCCCGGAACTCACCGAGGTATTCGGATTTCGCGGCTTGCAAATCTTCGGCGAGGGCTGCTCCGACCACCGATTGCGGCAGCGTCGGGTTCATCGTCCGGGACGGACAATTCCAAACCAACCCGCGGCCGCCGTCGTTCCCGTGGTTCCGTTTCCACTGCTGGTAACACCAGCCCTTTTTCGCGTAGGGGGTGCTAATGCCGATCAGTTTGCCGCCGGTGGTCGCCAGTGATGGCCGGATGGCCCGGATCAGTTCCGTATCACTCCGTACCTTCGATTCGGCATCCAGTCCGAAGAATGCGGCCTCGTCGATGATGGCGGCCAGCAGCGAGAACCCCCGCACACTTCGCCAGTCGCCGGTCATAATCTGTATTTGTACCCCGTTGTTGAGGGCGAAACCGTCGGCCGTCTCACGGGTCACTTCGTTTGTGAGCAGTGGTGTGTCGAAGATCGCGCGCAAATAGTTTCTGACGATGCGGCTTTGGAACCGCGTGGGGCTGATGACCGCCACAAGGCCGATCTCGCCGCGCGCCAGCCCGGTGTGCCGCCCGGCCAGCACCGCCTCGTAGGCCCCGGCCACCGCGGCAATCCGCGATTTCCCGGACCGGCGCCCAGTCAGGAAAAGTGCGGTGTCAAATCCGGTCGGGGGGAGCTTTTGTGGATCACGCCCGGTGCATTGCCGGACAAGTTTCAGGCTGCGGAGCTGCGCAACCGGCAGGCCGTAAACCACCCGCAGCGCGACCATCCACGGCTGCCAGGTTTCCAGACCGCCGCGGTAATGAAGGAACGGCTCGAAGATATTCCGGTCCTTGATGGCCTCAATGATATTCATTGCCGGATGCCCTCTACATAGGCGTCCAGCGTCGCGGTGCGGGGGTGGTGTTTGTTCAACCCCAGTTTGCTCAACAATCCGCTCAGTGCGTTGACGGCTTGCGTGTAGACACCGGCTTCAAATATCCCTTCCTCGGCGGCTTCGATCTCCATTGTCTCGATCTGCACCGCGAGGAAGATTGCCCGCTGGCAGAGCAACCGCTTCTGGAAACTGTCGGCACCGGTATCGGCGATCAGTTCGGCGTATCGCCGCCGCAACTCCTTGATGACCGCACACCGACCATCGGCCATTTCCCAAAACCGGGGTTCAAACCGGGTCGGAATTGTCGATCGGTTGCCATGTTTTATCGCGGTCATCGTCATTCCATGGTGTCCTATCCGTGTCCTACCGGCCGGGTATCCGGTCGGTAAACCGGTGCCAGCTTAGCGGCCTTCATGACGTCGGCAAGGCCTGTTTTTTTTTTCATCCAACACGTCGTAGATTGTCGGGCGGCTCAGTCCAACCGTTTTCGCGATGCGGGCTATCGGCGTCCCGTCCGCCTTCAGTCGGTGGATGGTCTTGGTTTGTTCCGGTGTGACTTTCCGGCGGCCCGGTTTGCCTCCGCCCCACCGCTTGCCGTTCGCCTTGGCCTTTGCAATCCCCGCCCGTATCCGTTCGCTGATGACTTCGGCCTCGAACTGGGCAACTGATGCCAGCATGTTTGCCATCAGCCGCCCGGCCGCCGTCCGGAGGTCGAAGCCATCACGGATGCTCACTAGATTGATTTTCCGGCGTTGCAGTTCCTCGAACAACGTGGTCAACCCGGCGGCCGTCCGGCCCAGCCGATCCAACCGCCAGACAACTACCGTATGGACCCGTCCGGCGGTGATAGCGGCCGTCAGGCGTTGCCAGCCGGGCCGCTGCATAGTCCGGCCGCTCGCCGTGTCGGCGTAGCGCTCAAACGGCCCGTCATGCGCGGCTGCCCAGCGGTCAAGATCGGGTTGCTGGCTGGCGTGCGTCTGTTCGTCGGTCGAAACGCGGGTGTAGATTGCGGCGTGTTTCATTGTTCATCCTCCGGCGCTAATATGATGTTCGCATGTTCACTTACCACTGTAGCATAACCGGCGGCGAGTGTAAAATGCCAAGACTTGTTGGCACCTTACAGATTCAACCGGTCCGACGGTCCGGCAGGCATAGCGGCTGCGGGCGGACGTCGGGCTGGGGATGGCTTTTTACACTCTGCGGCCGGTGGCAACTCGTGGATTCGAGGTCACTGTCACCACCAGCCGGGTGTGCGGCTCAATCAGAGTCCGTCGGAGTAGGGTTTAGGTTCGGCTGCGGTTTCTTCGCGCCGATTTGTCTGCCGGTTCCAAGCAGATGGCATACACAGATTTCTTTCCCTCGAAACGAGCGATACCCTTTTCCCAGTCGAATCGAGCGGCTCCACAGGGACTCGCCCCACCATCATGCTCGTGGTTCACCAATCTCGTCAGTTCTTGCAGATGTTTTCCGACGACAACGACATCTCGGTGTAGCCCGGTGTATTTGTCACCGATTTTCTCCTCATGCAATCCGCCGGGGCCATCAACACTGAGAAGCAATCTGCCACGCGACGACCGTAACCGAAGTAATCCGCCGCCATTCCTCGGCGCGGACTTCATCAGCCGTTCGATGACGTCTTCAAGGGAGTCCGGAAGACTCACGGCGGTGCCGCTGCAATCGAGAATGTCATCCAGATTCTCGTAGGCTTCCGTCCAACACCAGACAGAAATAATCAGTCTGTCCGAATTGCGGAAATGGTACCACTTCCGCGTCGTGCTGAAATGGGTCATTTTCGACCGCATAACCTGCTTAAGACATTTTGCGTTCACCAACCGGCTTCCTTTCATGCCGGTGGTGATGCGGTATCTCGCAAGCTGAAAATTGTCACAGGCTTCGAGCCGGTTGGGCGTGAAATGGACGCAGTTGAGCTTGTGATTGTTGTCGTTCCTAGCCGCGCACGGCACCGTAACCCTCAGCGCCTCATCGAAATCGTCGGGCAATGACCTCCAGCGTTTCGGGATCTCCACATTATCGATGGGAAGGTGAATTTCCGTATCGATTTTGATAGATGTCTCGGACTCTGCTCCAATGATGGTCAGTTCTTCATCGCTGACTCGGATCGACAATTCCTCGTCACGGATCGTTTTCAGAATGCCGAGCAGCCGTTTGGCAGATACCGCGCACTCGATTCTGAGATTGCATGGACTCGAATAGGCTGCTTGACCGTTGAACGACATCACCTTGCCATCGCGGAAGACGAAGCAGGATGATTGCACGACAAACTCGCGCTTTGCAATCCCTGGCTGAACGGCTTTGAGCTGCTTGAGCAGACGCTTGCGGTTGACTTGCTGGCTTTCGGTGGACGTTGTGTTCATGGCTTCTTCCTTTCGAATCGGTTTCCGATCGCTGACCGCCCACATAAGGCAGCCGAAGTTCGAAAGGATGATAGAAGGAAGTAGCCGCGCGATCAGGACGTCACACGTCCTAACTTTGTCCGTTTGTTTTCTGGTATTTTCCGGAGCGTTCGATCCAAGCACGCTGGTTCTTGCGTTTGATCACCACTCTTCCCGCGGTACGGTCAGACAAAAGCTGGTTCAGCCGCTCGACCGCTTTTCGCTGTGCATCGAGCTGCCGCGGCCTATCTGGCGAGAGATGGTGTTCGAGATCGTCGTAAGTGACGAGCCGACCATCCCAAAGAAACTCCAGAATCTTGAGTGATTGACGGGGCAAACCCTTTACGAGTGCTGCTGGAATTCCGTCGTCAGGCGCCTCTTGTTTTTTCTTGATCGCACCGATGATCTTGGGGATCAACTCAATTCGCTCGGACGCGATTCTCGACAAGCTGTTCAAGTCAGGGCCACACGTTCGGGAATCCGGCTCTAGATTCCAGAAGATGTTTCCATCAAAGCCGTGCGATTCGGCAAGGCGGGCACAGCGCTGGTCGTCATCGGACGTCCGAAGGGGGGCTTCGCTGGTCGAAAGATCCCACGGACACAGTTCATCCAGTGTCTCGTAGATTTTGACGTATTCGTCAATTTGCGAGTGCAGGAAATCGATGTCCGACTTGTCATTGTCGCCCACCGTGGATGAGCACGTCGGCTCGCGAGATTTCTGACCGCTACCCAAAGAGGTCGTCATTGCCGCCTCCATTACGGGGTTGTACAAAGTGCCGGACGCCCAAAGCAGAGAAGATCATATCAGACAGAACTCGGAACGCAACACCTGTTATATACAGTGGTTGCGCATTGTTATTACACTACAGACACGGCGCAATAAACGCACCCGTGTCCTATTTCGCCGTGTGGTCTGTTGCCCCTACACGACCATTCGACGCCGAGCGAGGTGTACCGCGATCATGGCCCACCCTCGGCCTCATCTCGCCGCCCTGTCGGCCCGATGTCGGCCGTCGGTGGTGCGGCTGGGGCCGTGGCCCACGGTTGCCCCAACTCGCGGGGCGGTTGGCCTTCCGTTGCGTTGGCGACCCTTAACTGGCTAATAATGGGTTTTCCCCACACCGAGGGCGACATGATGACCGCATGGCGAATGGCATTTCGCGTGGGCAACAAAGGTGAAGAACTGTGGCCCAAATGCCAGGAACTCGGTGTTGCCGCAATGGAATACCACGCCGTAGACGACATCGATCTGTCGGAGTACCCGGTTGGCGAACCCAAGCCTGCCTGGGCAGGACTCGCATCCCCTCAGCAGGCGAGTCTAAAACGCTTGGTCTATGAGATGGCAAAAGGGGACGTGATCTACGTGAAGCAGGGGAAAATGATCGTAGCGAAGGGAGTAGTGACCGGCCCCTACCGTTTTGACAAAGAGAATCGAATTCGGGACGAAAACGGTAGGTACTGGCAACACCAACGCCCAATAAAATGGAATGCTGCGTTTTCACCCGTTCGCATGCAACTTGGGAATCAGCAAATCGTAGCCCTCGTACGGCTGACGGACGAAGATGTCGCGGGCATCGAGAAAAATGCTCCGGCCCGTTACGCCGGGGAATCGGACATCGAGGGCACAAAGACTGAGGTCATTCTGCTCAAGACCAAGCGGAGTCGCCGCTTGCGTGATTCGGCATTCAAAGCGGCCGACGGTGTCTGCTGCGTTTGCGGTCGGGACTTCTCAAAGTTGCTCGGTGGGCAGGGCGTCCGAGTCTTGCAGGTGCATCACTGCGAGCAGTTGGCAGCTCGTGACGAGCCATCGGTAACAAAGGTCACCGATCTCGCAGTCGTTTGTGCGAACTGTCACTTGCTGCTTCATCTCGACGCCGATCAGGCATTGAGTGTGGATGAGTTGCGAAGAATGCTCGTAGACGATGGGTTTCTCCCGCCTGAATGATGCGAAGCAACGTGCCACCTCGTCTGTGGGGCGGTTGTGGCGTCGTTGCCAGGAAACTCCCCTTTCAGAAAAACAAGCATTTCGCAAACCGAATAAACTCTCGGCCGGGTTCGTGCATGGAAAGGGGATCGTGGCGGTTCGAATCCCTCACTCTAGTCGTCATTTCAATTCGGACAGGTGCATCAATTCATCGAGGACAAGCCGAACGCCGTATTTGATGTTGTCAAGATCCGCCTTCACGGCTGTGTACCGCCGGTTGTGTGCGGATCTGTCCCCAACGGTTTTGGTATCTTTCAGAACCTTCTTACTCTCTCGCCCAAGAGACAAATGGCCGTTGTCCACCGCACCTTTAATGAGTTCGGCCAGCATGGGGTAATTGCCGTCCGACCGCTTGATTTTCCCGTCAATTCTCAGGTGCTCATAACACTCGATCAACAGGGTTTCGATTACACGGCGAACCAATACAGCGGCTCCGTCGTAAAACCCGAATTGGTAACACCCGTTAATCTGACGGGCAATTTTCTCAATGTAACTCCGTGTGCCCAACCACACCGCTTCCGGTAGGTATCCGTTGTCCTGATCAACGTCCGGTGGCGCGTTCACGATCGTCGCGACCCACTCTTGGACGGTGGCGCGGCTGGCTGGCTTTATCTTTAGGTTGCCGTTTCGCGACTTCAGCACATGCCCTGTTTTCCACACTGCCTCGCCCAAACGTGTGGAGTGCGGGCTGCATAGACCGGCGTCGCGTAATTGACGTGCCAAATCACCGGGGTTGCGTTCCGCTCCAGGATTGTCCTTATCAACAAACCAGAGAATAGCAACGGCTTGTTGTGCTTGCGTCAGACCCAGCTTCTTCATTGCTACGCAAAAATCTTCGATTTGCATCTCGCATCAATTTCCCGGTCAATCTCCATTCGTTGACGGCAGATCGTGTTCTACTAAGTTCTCGCCTTGGGTGGTGATGGCGATTGAACTCGAATCGCTCGGATCGATCCAACCCTTTCGGCTGGCCGTGTTCCGGATGATCTGCGGCAGATCCCTGGGCACACGATATCCAACATCCTTGAAACATGTAAAAACGTGGTTTGCAGTGACATCTTTCAACTCAAGAGTTTTGCAAACGTAGTAAACAGCGATTGCAATCATTTGTTCCTGTGTCTTGGGGGATTTCTCCGCATGGAAATCGCGCAGGGACGGCTTTCCTTCCGGCCGCAAATTGAGTTCTTTCACAAGGGACATCGTCGGGGGCTTCCTTTTTGATTTTTTCCGCTGTGCCGACTTTGGTTGTACGTCAGCGAATTCGTCTTCCTCAAGCCCAACATCAACGACCTCTTCGATCTGCTCGGCAGTCATTGGTTGCTGATCTGGCAGCATCCTCACGACAGTGGCTGGCTGGAACGCCTTGTTCACAGCGGTCGTCATCGCACGCAAACCCTGTTGAATGGACTCGTTATCGCCTTCGAACTCGGCAAAAAAGACTCGCACCCGTCCTCGTTCATTTGATTTTTTCGACATTGTGGTGCTTCTCCGTGCGTCGCTAGCTGACCTGATTGGATGGATACCAACGGATTATATCACCTAGAGTCGATATGCCGAAGTAGGTTCGCGAAAAAATCTCGTAAATCAATTCGGCTGATTTGCATAGCGGATTTAGATGAATGCAAACGGCCCCCGCCGGTGTGAATCACCAGCGGGGGCCGTGAAGGTTATCTACGGGTCGTCATTCCGGTGCGGCCACGTCGGCGGCCAATCCGGCGTATCCCCGCGCGGCGTGCCAGTAGTTTCTCAAGCAAAAAGCGCTTTCGGCGGGGTTCGGTTTCCCGTACATCTTGTCCAGATCGGCCACCATCGCATCGGTCACCCCGGCGGCGAGGCCGTAGCGGGCAATGATTACACCGGCAAGGTACGGGCGGCTGCGCATGGCTCGCACGCCCGGTGTCGTCGGCTTCTTCTCCGGCTTCGCAGGGGTCTCCGCTTTGGCCGTTTCGGTAGCGGCTACCGTTTTGGGCTTGGCGGCGGTTTTTGGCTTGGCCGCCGGTGTCTTCTTGGTAGCCTTCGTTCCGGTTGGTTTCGTTGCCGTGGCGGTCTTTTTCTTCGGGGTCGTCATCGTTCTGGCTCCTTGGGTTGGTGTTTTGCGGCGCCGCGTTTTGCGTTGCCGCGTTTGTTACACCGGCAGCTTACGGTGACAAAATGACGTCGCAAGTCCTGTTATGGATGGAATATACGAGAATGCAGAAAGTCCTCGTGATTCATCCCGGCGTCGATGGAAATGGCGTGTTGGTGTGCCGGAACGGCGCACGAACGCGGCCCGGTTACACGCCGCGCATGAGTTGGGCGACCGTCATGTCGAGCGTCTTGGCAATCCGCTCGATGTTCCGCAGGGCGACGTTTCGCTCGCCCCGTTCGATGCCGCCCATGTAGGTTCGGTCCATGCCGCACTCCGCCGCGAACGCTTCCTGCGAGAAGCCGCGTTTCTTTCGTAAATCTCGGACGCGGTGCCCGAAGCGGACCAAGATGTCGGCGGCCTGTTCCATGCCGCCCAGCATCCGGTAACGATGCTTTTAGGTCCACGGGCTATGAGTAGCCATCGGTCGGCGCGTCGTGGTAAGCTCGTGGTTATTGTGCTGGACCCATTGGCAGGGAGAACGAGATATGACTACGCGAAGACGATATTGTCCGGAATGCCACCGGCACGTTCTGGCAGATCAGCGGATCCCGTTTGGTCTCGACCGAATTGCAGTCATTGGCCTAGCTGTGGTGACGTGTGGTGCCGGGCTCATCCCCCTGGTTTTGACCTACCGTCTATTCCCCGTGTGGCTTTGTCCCCGTTGTGGCGGCCGGACACTTCGCAACCGGACAGATGGCTCCGCCGCCCCGCCGCAGGCGGCCAAGGCGGACCGGTGGACCTTGCCGCTGCTGTTGATGTTCGCGGCATTCATTCTTTGCGTGATGCTGATCGCCAAACGGCCGTTCGGCGGCACGTTACTGGCGCTGGCGGTCATTGGCGGCTCGATTGCATTGATCGTCAAGCGGGAGTGGCAGGATAAACTGTTCGGGCCGCTCGGTATCCGCACATCGGTAAAACGGTATGCCGTACTCGGTGCGACAATCGTGCTGATGGCGTTGACGTTCGTGACCGGCGGTAAGGAAAAGGCCGGTGCAACCGCGTCCCCCACAGTTGCTTCCCGGCGTTCCCCACGGGCAACCACCGCTCGGCCACCACGTCAGCCACCGGCAAAGACAATTCCGGCCGACGTCACCTACACGATCATCGACAAAAACATCGTCCCCGGCATCAAGCGGAGTCTTGACATTCGACTGAATCGCAAAGTCTCCAAGGATGTGCTCGAAGCCATCGCGGTGAAGTTGAAGAGTTCCGATCCCAACAAGTACGAGAAGACCTTC
>Ga0114931_10009919_pt1 | contig 11368 bp, 9 predicted proteins | sample 2SBtaG_FD_89579 | JGI IMG/M metagenome (GOLD analysis project Ga0114931, IMG submission 89579) | Deep subsurface microbial communities from Kolumbo volcano to uncover new lineages of life (NeLLi) - 2SBTROV14_V59a metaG | ecosystem: Environmental > Aquatic > Marine > Volcanic | place: Kolumbo...
CCCGATGCGCCGGAAACGGAGGCGCGGGCGATTATCTCCACGCGGGCGTTGCAGTTTGTTCTGCGTAATCTGGACGGAGAAGGCCTGACGGAGATGAAACTGGGAGAGAAACACGCCATGTTTCAGTTCGGAACGACCGAATTGTTCGCCCGCTTGATTGACGAAGCATTTGTGGACTATCAGCGGGTGATTCCTGCTGAGACCAATTTCAAACTTGAAGTGGAAACCAGCCGGTTCTTCTCTTCGGCGAAGCGCGTCTCGCTTTTCTCGAATCCCATTACCGCGCAGATAATTCTCCGGCTGTACGCCAGCTCGATGCAGCTTTTGGCCGAGGATGTGGATTATGGCGGCCAGGCCAAAGAGCAAATTCCGTGCGAATTTAACGGGGAGGAATTCATCATCGGCTTTAACTCTTCTTATTTACAGGAGGTGTTACGGCATATTGACGCCGAAAAAGTGGTGCTGGAATTCATTCGACCCGACTATGCCGTTTTAGCCAAACCGGTGGATAGCCCCGAAGAGGAAGAGCAGTTGATGTTATTGATGCCGGTGCGGTTGGATCAGGTTTAATGCAATTGATGAAATTATCTTTGTTTCAGTTCAGAAATTATCAGGAAGCGAAAATTCACTTTTCACAGGGTGTTCATATTCTCTACGGCAAAAACGGCGCCGGAAAAACCAGTATTCTGGAATCGATCTTCTACCTGGCGCTCACCCGGAGTTTCCGTTCGTCACAGGACCGCTCCCTCATCCATGAATCCCGGGATATGTTCCGTTTACAGGGCGAGTTTTCTACGCAGAGTGACAACAAGTGGCGCTGTTCTATCGCCTATTCGCCAAAGGAAGGGAAACGCCTCCTGGTGGACGGTCAGCGGATTCACCGCTTTGCCGATTACATCGGAGAAGTACCCATCGTTATGCTGGCGCCCTCGGATCTGCAAATTGTTCAGGCGGGTCCGGGATTGCGACGGCGTTTCCTGGATATTCTGCTCTCGCAATCCAGCAAAATTTACCTGCATCACCTGATGCAATATAAACGATCCCTGAAACAGCGCAATCAGTTGCTGCAAGCCGGGAACAATGTCACCGTTCAGACCCTGGCGCCGTGGGAAGAAACACTTGTCCTGAATGGCGCGGAAATTATCCGGCGTCGCCAGGAAACGCTTGCCGTTCTCTCCGAAATGGCCGGAGAGTATTATCGCGAGTTGAGCCAGTCGCGGGATAGCGTTGAACTCGTCTATCGTTCGGATGTTTTGCCCGAAGATGCCCACGAAACGGCCGCCGTGTACCGCCGCCAATTTGATAAAAAAAGGCAGAAAGAAATTCTGCAGCATACCACGTTAATCGGGCCGCACCGGGATGATGTTGCTTTTCTGCTCAACGGGAAATCCATGCGTTCCTTTGCCAGCCAGGGAGAACAAAAAACCATGGTGGTGGCGTTGAAGCTTGCCGAGTTCCATTACCTGCAACAGCAGTCGCAGAAAGCTCCCATCCTGCTATTTGACGATATTTTCGGCGAACTGGACGCGGACCGAATTCAACATCTGTTGCGCCAGTTGGGAAATATCGGACAGGTTTTCGTGACCACCACTTACCGGAATTTCTTTGACAAAATTCCGAAACAGGAATTTCCGACGCACTATTATCACGTGTGCGACGGGAGAATTGAATTTCAGGAGAATGTTTGTGGCGCGGGTCAAATCAATTAAGCAGGTTTTAGGTTCGTTCCTGAGGAAGGCCGGGCTGGAGGAACGTTACGAGGAAAACCTGGCCATAGCCTTTTGGGACGGCGCCGTGGGCAAGGAAATCGCCCGGCACACGGAACCGCAGAAGGTCAGCCAGGGCATTGTGTTTGTGAAAGTGGACACGGACGTTTGGCGCTCGGAACTGGTTTATTTTAAAAACGAGATTATCCAGCGGCTCAATAAGAAAATTGGGAAAAAAATTATTCAGGAAATAAAATTTTATTGAAGGACTAAAGCGTATGCCAGACAAAAAAATCTCCAGCGGGTATTCGGCGAAAAATATTCAGGTTCTCAAAGGTTTGGAAGCTGTTCGGAAACGTCCGGCCATGTACATTGGCGATGTATCCAGCCGCGGGCTGCACCATCTTGTTTACGAGATTGTGGATAACAGCATTGACGAAGCCATGGCGGGATTTTGTTCCTCCATCGTCGTTACCATCAAAGAAGGTGAAATTATATCGGTAGAGGATGACGGCCGCGGAATTCCGGTGGATACTCACCGCGAGTTAAAGAAATCCGCTTTGGAAGTTATTATGACCGTTCTCCATGCCGGCGGCAAATTCGATAAAAGTTCATATAAAGTCTCGGGCGGCTTGCACGGTGTCGGAGCTTCGGTGGTAAATGCTGTTTCCAAATGGTGTTACGTGCAGGTTTTCCGGAACGGCGTCATCTGGGAACAAAAATATGAACGCGGTGTGCCGCTTGGTCCGCTGGAAAAGCGCGGCAGCACAAAAAAACACGGCACTTTGACGGTCTTCCGGCCCGATGATGAGATATTCTCCAAAGTTAAATTCAATTTCGAAACGCTGGCCGGTCGGTTAAGGGAATTAGCCTTTCTGAACCGAAATCTCAAAATTACCCTCATCGACGAGCGGGAAGACAAGAAGAAGGAAGTATATCACTACAAAGGGGGAATTGTCGAGTTCGTTCAGTACCTGGATCAGAACCGTTCGGCGCTGCATAAGCCCATCTACATCCATGACGATCGCGATGGCGTGGATGTGGAGATCGCTTTTGAATATAACGATTCTTACAGCGAGAACATTTTTTCTTATTGTAACAACGTGCACACCATCGAAGGCGGCAGTCACCTGGTGGGCTTCAAGACGGCCCTGACCCGTACTCTGAACAATTACGGCGCCAAAAACAACCTGCTCAAAAACACTCAATTGCAGGGCGAAGATTGCCGGGAGGGTCTGACGGCGATCATCAGCGTGAAGGTGCAGGAACCGCAATTTGAAGGCCAGACCAAAACCAAGCTGGGCAACAGCGAGGTCAAGGGAATTGTCGCTTCCATCGTCAACGAAAAATTGGCGGAATTTCTGGAACAGAATCCCCCCGTGGGCAAAAAGGTCATTGAAAAATCGCTGTCCGCGGCGCAATCCCGGGAAGCGGCCCGCAAGGCGCGGGAGCTAACCCGGCGCAAGAGCGCCCTGGAGAGCAGCGCGCTGCCCGGGAAATTAGCCGACTGCTCTATCAGCGATCCCGCTCAATGCGAAATTTACCTGGTGGAGGGCGATTCCGCCGGTGGTTCCGCCAAACAGGGCCGGGATCGACGTTTTCAGGCTATTCTACCGCTCAAAGGCAAAATTTTAAACGTGGAAAAGGCGCGCCTGCACAAAATTCTCTCCAACGATGAAATTAAGACCATTATTACCGCCCTGGGCGCCGGAATCGGGGACGAAGAATTCGATCTCGAAAAGCTTCGCTACCACAAAATTATCATTATGACCGATGCAGACGTGGATGGCAGTCATATTCGTACCCTCCTTTTAACCTTCTTCTTCCGCTACATGAAAGATTTGATTGACATGGGACGCGTTTATATTGCTCAGCCGCCGCTCTACCGCATTAAGGCCGGGAAAGAAGAGTTTTATGTGTATGACGATGATGAAAAAGACAAAATTTTAAAGCGATTCTCTAAAAACGGCAATAGCCCCAAAATTAATATTCAACGCTACAAAGGGTTGGGTGAAATGAATCCCGAACAACTCTGGTCCACGACCATGAACCCGGAAAAGCGTACCCTGTTACAGGTAAATCTGGAAAACGGGGCCGAGGCGGATCACATTTTCAGTACTCTGATGGGAGACAAAGTTGAGCCGCGGAGAGAATTTATTGAGAAAAACGCCAAATATGTGCGGAATCTGGATATCTGATTCGGATTTTTCAGTCCGGTTTCATAAAGTTTAACTGAAAGAGAAATAAATAAGGAAGAAAAATGGATTTGCAGCGTCAGCGAATTATTCCTACTGATATTGAAGAGGAAATGCGGGAATCCTATCTGGATTACTCCATGTCCGTTATTGTTGCCCGCGCCCTTCCCGATGTGAAAGACGGATTGAAGCCGGTGCATCGTCGAGTGCTTTACGGGATGTACCAATTAGGCTTGTTTCATAACCGCCCGTACAAAAAAAGCGCCCGCGTGGTGGGAGAAGTTCTGGGAAAATACCATCCCCACGGCGACTCTGCGGTGTACGATACCATGGTGCGGATGGTCCAAACCTTCTCCCTGCGCTATCCGCTTCTGGACGGCCAGGGCAACTTCGGCTCCGTGGACGGCGATTCCCCGGCGGCAATGCGGTACACGGAGGTTCGCCTGGCATCAATTTCCCAACAACTTTTACGGGACCTGGAAAAAGATACAGTCGATTGGCGCCCCAATTTTGATGAGACGCTGGAAGAACCCATTGTTTTGCCTACCGTTTTGCCCAATTTGCTTTGTAACGGCTCTTCCGGTATTGCCGTGGGCATGGCCACCAACATTCCGCCCCACAATTTATGCGAAGTGGTCGATGCCCTGATCGCGCAAATCGACAATCCGGATATTGAAGTACCGGAATTGATGACGTACATTAAAGGCCCGGATTTTCCCACGGCAGGCATAATTTTTGGCAGTGAAGGCATTCGGGAAGCATACACTACAGGGCGCGGTAAAATTCGGGTGCGCGCCCGGGCAAATATCGAGCATACCCGCAACAATAAGGAAAATATCGTTATTTCGGAGCTGCCTTTCCAGGTGAACAAATCTTCGCTCATCGAAAAAATTGCATATCTGGTTCGCGACAAAAAAATTAACGGCATTTCGGACATCCGGGACGAATCCGACCGCGACGGCATCCGGGTAGTCATTGAATTGAAACGCGACGCGGTTCCGGAAATCGTGTTGAACAATCTGTACAAACATACCCAGTTGCAAACGACTTTTGGAATCATCAATCTGGCGCTGGTCAACGGCATTCCCCGGGTGCTGACGCTCAAGGAAATGTTGGGACACTTCATCGAACATCGTCACGACGTGATTATGCGCCGGACGCGGTTTGAGTTGGATATTGCCGAGAAGCGCGCCCACATTCTGGAAGGCCTGAAAATTGCGCTGGACAATATCGACGCGATTATTGCAACCATCAAGAAGTCCAAGGATCCGCAGATTGCCCGCGATAATTTGATGAAAAAATTCGGGCTCTCCGAAGTTCAGGCGAAAGCCATCCTGGAAATGCGTTTGCAGCGTCTCACCGGTCTGGAGCGGAAAAAAATTGAAGAAGAATACCGGGAGGTACTCCAAACCATTGAAAGACTTCGCGCTATTTTGGGCAGTGTGCCGCTGCAAATGCAAATTATCAAGGACGAACTGCTGGAAGTGAAAGAAAAGTTCGGCGATGAACGCCGCACTGAAATCATCCGCGATTACTCGGAGTTTTCCGTGGAAGATATGATCGCCGAAGAGGATATGGTGATTACCATTACCCGTGAGGGTTACATTAAACGCTATCCCACCAGCGGGTACCGCCGGCAGCACCGAAACACCCGCGGCAGTACCGGCGCCGTGGCCAAAGGCGAAGACTTTGTGGAGCACCTGTTCATTGCCTCGACTCACAACTACATTATGTTTTTCACGGACAAGGGGAAATGTTACTGGCTGAAGGTTCACGAAATACCCCAGGTGGGCAAAGCCGGAAAGGGCAGAGCCATCGTAAACATGATTCAGATTGCCAAAGATGAAAAGATTACAGCGTTCATAAAAGTCAAGGAATTTACCGACGACCAATTCCTGATAATGGGCACCCGCAAAGGAATGATTAAGAAGACGCGGCTTTCCGCCTACAGCCACCCGCGCCGGGACGGAATTTATGCCATCAAACTCAATGCGGATGACACGCTGATTGAAGTAAAGCAGACGGACGGAACGAATGATATTATTTTGGCAACCACTCTTGGCCAGGCGATTCGTTTCAATGAAAAGGAAGTCCGTGAAATGGGCCGCGTGGCAGCCGGCGTCCGGGGAATTCGCCTGTCTCCCAACGACTGGGTAATCGGAATGGTGGCCGTATATCGGGATGGAACCCTCCTATCCGTATCGGAACTGGGATTCGGTAAGCGGACCAAAATAAGCGAGTACCGGCTCACACATCGCGGCGGAAAAGGCGTTAAAACCTTTAAAGTCAATGACAAAACCGGCCGTTTAATTTCCATTAAAGAAGTCATCGATCGTGACGATCTAATGTTAATTACTACCAACGCTGTTATTCTGAGAATTGATGTTGACCGCATCCGGGTGGCCGGACGGGACACCATGGGCGTGCGCCTGATGAAATTGGACAAGGGCGACAGAGTCGGCGATGTGGCGCGGGTTGTCACAAGCGAAGAGGAGGGAGAAGAAGAATAAACGCGGTCAGGAAAGAACATACACACCGGCCGTTTATGAAGAAGATTGAATCATTTTAAAAGAAAACGCTGACCGTTGATGAGGCAAATTACGAAGTTAACTTATTTTTTAACACATAACTTAATTCCTTTGCTTCGGAAATCGCTATGCGCTGTGCCGCGTTGGTTTTTATTTGAACCCTGGATTGCCTGAAAAATAGTGAGGCCCTGGTTACACTAATTTGAATTGGGAACTATAATTTTGAGCGAAGCTATGACGAAAAAAATTTCAGACCCAACCATTCGCAGGTTATCCCGTTACTACCGTTCCATAAAACGGCTAAGGAAGGAAGGCATTGAAACCGTATCATCTCAGCAATTGGCTGAAATTGACGGCATCACTTCGGCACAGGTTCGGAAAGATCTTTCCTTCTTTGGTACCTTTGGAAAAAGAGGGTTGGGCTAATACGGGAATTTTGGAGAAAAAAATCGCTACGATTCTGGGACTGGTGCGGACCTGGAACGTGGCCATTGTCGGGGCGGGAAATATTTGCCGCGCCCTGGTGGACTACAACGAATTCAAACAGCAGGGTTTTAACATCAAATTGATTTTGGATTCGGATCCTCAAAAAATCGGTGCCAAACTCAAGGGAATTCAAATTGAAAGCATTAATGACGTGGCGCGGTTAATAAAAGATAAGAAAATTGATATCGTCATCATCGCGGTTCCGGCAAAGTACGCCCAGCATGTGGCGGACCTTTTGGTGCACGCCGGGGTGCGCGCCATTTTGAATTTCGCCCCCCGTAGTTTAAAAGTGCCGGACAATGTACAGGTAAAATACGAAAATATGGCCATCGAAATGGAAGCACTCTCTTATTTTCTCACCAACGACGCGTAACAAAAGAGAGGCCGGGGATTACTCCCCGGCCTCTCTTTCCAATCTTTTTAAAAGTTAATTATTTTCTGCACCGTGCAATTCTTTATATCTTTTGAAAGCTTTCTGCGCCTTGTCTTTCATTCCCTTATTGGCGTACACAATTCCCATATAATTCCATAAAAGCTGATCATCGGGGAATTTCTCAACCCCGGTTTCCAACAGAGGCAGGGCGGAATCATAATCCTTCAACTGGATATACGAAATGCCCAGAACCTCATAAATTTGTTTGTTATCCGGTTCTAACTCCAGGGTTTTTTTAAGGTAAGGAAGCGCCTCTTTGTATTTATCCTGGTTGTAATAAATAACGGCAATATTAAAGGCGACCGTGGAGTTGTTGGGATCCTTCTCCATTGCGCTTGAAAAATACTTCACGGCGGTATCCCAATCTTTCCGGTTGGAAGCCAACTGTCCCAACGCCAGATAAACCTGCGTGTAATCAGGGTTTATTTCCAGCGCTTTTTTGTACATTTGGGCGGCTTTATCGGGCATTTTTGCCTGCATATAAAAGTCACCCACCAGGGCGTAAAGGGAGTCGTTCTGCGGCTGCATTTCCAGGGCGTCCTGGAATGTTTTTTCTGCCTGGGTTGTATCTCCGGCCATCAAAAAGGCCAGCGCCAACGGCCGGTAGGTTTCGTTCCTTTCCGGATAGGCATCTTTGGCTGCCAGCAAATCTTTCACCGCTTCCAGGTATTTTTGGTGTTTCTCTTCCGGCGTCGGCAGATCGCGTGCGCTATTGAAAGCCTTAGAACCCTTATTGTAATTTTGGGCAAAAGACGTCAGACGGATATTTTCGATGGCGCCCTCCGCGGGAACTTGTTTTCCCTGGAACTTCACCGGGGCTTTAGGATTGAGTGAGAGCGTTTTTTTGAAGGCATTGTTCATCTCCTTATATTGGCCCTTTTGCCCGTACAGCCATCCCAGGTAATACCACGCTTCGGGATTATCAGGATATTTCTGAACGGCTTGCTGGGCGGATGCCATCGCGTCATCGTATTTTTTCTGGTTGATATTCATTACCACCGATTCCAGTTCCGGCGGCCGACAACCTGCCAGGAAAAAAGAAGCGAGTAACATAGCTGACAAGAATAACTTTGCAGCAATTTTCATGATAAACTCCTTATTAATTTAATGTATGGTTTAATTTAACAAATAATTCCTCAATAGCTTGCCGAAAAGGGGGACGGACAATTCCTGCTTCGGTAATAAAAGCGGATATCAGTTCCGGAGGGGTTACATCGAAGGCCGGGTTCCAACAGTCCGCGTCGGGAAGCGTAATGTATTGCTTCCCGAATATGCGCCGGATTTCATCCGCGTTCCTCATCTCGACCGGGATGTCCCTGCCGTTTTTTATTTTGCGATCAAAAGTTGAGAGCGGAGCGGCGACGTAAAACGGGATTTTGTGATATTGCGCGCTCAGAGCAAGGTTGTAGGTGCCAATTTTATTGGCGGTGGCGCCATTGGCGGCAATCCGGTCGGCTCCCACCATCACCAGATCGATACCGCCGGTGGCCATCAGCCAGGAAGCCGCGCTGTCAGAGATCAGGGTGGCCGGCAAGCCGGCGGCTTTCAGTTCCCACATCGTAAGGCGGGCCCCCTGCAGCACCGGCCGGGTTTCATCGGCATAAATTTTAATATTTTTACCGGATTGAGCCGCGGTAAAAATCACTCCCAGGGCCGTTCCGATTCCTCCCGTGGCCAGCGCGCCGGTGTTACAGTGAGTCAGAATCCGCGCTTTTTTGGGAATAAGTTCCTGGCCGTTTATGCCCATTTGCTGGCAACGGCGCTCATCGTCTTTATGAAGTTCCCGGGCTCTGGCCAGCAGCGCTTCCGGTAGCCGCGTGGCATCTTCCGTTTGCTCCGCCCGGAGCTGTTCCCGAATTTCGTGAAGCGCCCATACCAGGTTTACGGCCGTGGGCCGGGCGCCGGACAAGTATTGAATGTTTTTGTCCAGAAGCTCGAAAAACTGTTCACGGGTTGCCGGTTTATGGTCCTTACAGCCCAAATACAAGCCGTAAGCAGCCGTGATACCGATGAGAGGAGCACCGCGAACTTTAAGGGTGCTGATTGCGTTAAAAACATCCTCAATGTGGAATAATTTACAATATTCTACCTTAAGTGGCAGGCAGGTTTGGTCGATAATTTCCAGGTATTCAGAACGCCAAATGATGGCACGAATCATAAGGTTTTCCTCTAAAAACTAAAAAAGTTATCATTTTACGCATTTGAATTCAAGCACTTAATTTTTCAATTCATCAATTTAAAACAGGTTGGCTCCCTAATCTTTAGGGAAAACACTTGATTTTATGAATAATGAAATGTATATTTTTTTCTAATCATTACAACTTTAGGCATATACAGCCTCTCCTTTCCTCCGGAATCGAGCGAGGCATTTCCTGAATTTTACTAATCCCAAAAGAATCAAAAAAATTAATGAGGTACACAGTATATGTTGGATTTAGAGTCGTTAAAGACTTTGAAAATAGCTGAGTTGAATCAAATTGCTCAGGAACTCTCCATTCAGGGAACTTCCGGTTTGAAAAAACAGGAATTGATTTTTAAAATCCTGGAAGAACAAACCGCCCAGGAAGGGTTGATTTTTTCCAAAGGCGTGCTGGAAGTTTTACCCGACGGCTACGGGTTCCTCCGTTCCCCCAAATTCAATTATCTTCCCGGGCCGGACGATATTTATGTTTCGCCATCCCAAATTAAACGGTTTGATTTACGCACCGGCGACACGGTTTCCGGCCAAATTCGACCGCCGAAAGATAACGAACGGTTTTTCGCGCTGCTGCGGGTGGAAGCGGTTAACTTTGAGAGTCCCGACCGGAAACGGGAAATTACGCTCTTCGACAACCTTACCCCAATTTATCCGCTGGAACGGTTCGATCTGGAGACGACGCCCAAGGAATATACCATGCGTATCATGAACCTGCTGACTCCCATTGGGAAAGGCCAGCGCGGATTGATCGTTTCGCCTCCCCGCGCCGGAAAAACCGTCATTATGCAGAAAATTGCCAATGCGATTTTGGCTAACCAGCCCGAAGTGATCATGATCGTTTTACTGATTGACGAACGGCCCGAGGAAGTAACCGACATGGAACGGAACGTGAAGGCGGAGGTGGTATCCTCCACCTTCGATGAGCCGCCCGAGCGCCATGTGCAAATCGCTGATATGGTCATCGAAAAAGCCAAACGTTTGGTGGAATACCGCAAAGACGTGGTTATTCTGCTGGACAGCATTACCCGTCTGGCGCGCGCCCACAATACCGTGGTGCCGCACAGCGGCAAAATTCTGTCCGGCGGTGTGGACTCCAACGCCCTGCATCGCCCCAAGAGGTTTTTCGGCGCCGCCCGGAATATTGAAGAAGGCGGCAGTCTGACGATTATCGCCACCGCTCTGGTAGAGACCGGATCGCGGATGGACGAAGTCATTTTTGAGGAATTCAAAGGCACCGGTAACATGGAAATTGTGCTGGACCGCCGTCTGGCGGACCGCCGCATCTTCCCGGCCATCGACATTAACCGTTCCGGAACCCGGAAAGAGGAGCTGCTGCTTACCAAGAAAGAACTTTCCCGCGTCTGGATTTTGCGGAAGCTTCTGAATGAAATGAACGCCATCGAAGCCATGGAATTTCTGCAGGAAAAAATGCGGTACACCAAAAACAACGACGAATTTCTGGACAGCATGAGCGGTTGAGCAGACGGCTTCCGGCTGTTGAAGGCTCATTATCGCATTTAATTCTCCGCTTGCAAAAAGTTAATTGTAATCTTAAATTGCGTTGTTTTTAGCGAAGGAAAGGAGTAAAAGCATTGAAGAAAGGTATTCATCCCGAATATAAAATAGGAACTGTGACCTGCGCCTGTGGCAATACGTTTCAAACCCGCTCCACCGTGGGGAATATGCACGTCGAAATTTGTTCGGCCTGCCATCCGTTCTTTACAGGAAAGCAAAAATTAGTGGACTCTGCCGGTCGTGTTGAAAAATTCTTGCGGAAATACGGCGATCGTCGGTAGCTACAGTTCCCCCCAAAATTGAGGACG
>Ga0114931_10009920_pt1 | contig 11366 bp, 7 predicted proteins | sample 2SBtaG_FD_89579 | JGI IMG/M metagenome (GOLD analysis project Ga0114931, IMG submission 89579) | Deep subsurface microbial communities from Kolumbo volcano to uncover new lineages of life (NeLLi) - 2SBTROV14_V59a metaG | ecosystem: Environmental > Aquatic > Marine > Volcanic | place: Kolumbo...
ACTTGAACTTTAAATGTGTCTCTATTTCGTGAAATTATCATTGCTTTCATGGCAATTCTTTCCTTGAAATTGGGGTGCGCATTGATAATAACACCAAACGATTAATTTTACATCATATTAAGAGATAACCCTTTCCAGACTTAGTCGAATTACCATCATTATCGGTAATTGTTAAGGTAATGTTTGACTGATTGCCTATCTGTACATCTTCCTTTGGTAGGGACAATGAAATGATTAACGTCTCATCTGGCTCTGCATTTGGATCGTCGATAATTGTGATGTCAAATGTCGTTTTGAGTTGTCCATCTGCAAGGACCACCGTGGTCGAGCTAAAGTCGTAATCTAAAACCGGATCCGATGTCCCATTCAACAAAATCTCGGCAGTCACATCTCCTACAGAACCGCCACTTCTGATAATTTCAATCGAAACTTTTCCAGCGGACTCGTCAACGTTTAGCGATGCGGAAATTTTAATACTGAGGACACCAGGACTGGTACCGACACTATCATTATCTGTGATATTGATCTTCGCATTCGCATTTTGCCCCAAACTGATATTAGTACTAGGATTTTTTAATTCGAAAACGATGTCTTCTTGAGGTTCTGATAAGGCGTCATCAATAATAGAGAGATCAATACTTGCGGTGGCCATATTGGCTGGAAAATCAATACTCGCAGTCTGGCCAGTGAATTGATTCCCTAAAGTAAAATCTTGCCCAATATCCGCGCTACTAACACCTAATACAACATCAACGCTAGCGGCCTGAGTTGTGTCACCACTGCGACTGAGTTGTAAACTGACGAGACCCACAGCTTCATTCACTGTCTTAACTGAATCTACAAAGGAAACTTCGGGGGCAAACATTGTTTTTGATTGCGCCTAAAAAAGCCAAGATTATGGCATCCGCGAAAATACTCTGATTTAGGAATAATATGTATCCCAAGTTCTAATCTGTGTCCTAAATTCTGCATCATCAACTCTCCTAAGTGCCCTTTGATTCTTCTACCGGTAAATGTCAAGGCACCTGTCGCCTCAAGTCAAAAATCATGAAAGCCGCTTCAGAACTACCTCGTCATGAGATTCAATGTATTTGTTTGGATTCAATACGACTTGGTCCTTATGGCGCCAATTTTGTACTTGACCTGACCGGCGGGCAGGAAGTTTTGCTTTTACCTTTTCACAGGTTTGTATCCTTTTCTGCAGTATGGCGACATCTAAGCCGGCATGGCGCTGTGCGGGCGTCACAAAATGTGATACCACTAAAGTATTTTTGTTTCTTGAGTTGTAGACGATTGATATTTTGAATGTGCCATGATGATTGAGCTTTCATTTTCATGCTCATCAATATTTGATGACTGCTGATATTTGGGTTTAGCGACAGGCAAAAAGGAAGCGTAGAATTTCATCACAATAATGCCCAGGACGGCAACCAACAAAACAATAAAGGCACTTTTTTTATACACGCCTGCTCCTCATTAGTCTGTTTTAAATATAACTGGTTGAAGTACTTTTTTGCCAATCAAAAATGTAGTATCCCCGTAAAACACATCGTACAAAAAAAAGTGCTACTTTATTTGTATGTAACAGAAAAAATGCCACCCACCAAAGACAAACAAAGAAAAATTCGAAAAATACGGACTGAATCGGGTTGACAAGAATCGAAATTCGAGGATTACACGAGGCCAAGCGCAATTCACGTATGATTGTGCGGAAAGTAGGAGAAAATGATCGCGCCGCCCAGAAGATGAGCAGCAGAGACCCTCAGCTGCCGGCTGACTTTTGAAAATCTATGCGACGGAGATGGCTTAACCGGATGGTCTTTGAGCGGTTCTGCCAGGCCGTCCTCCTTATTGTTACGTTGTTGTGAGGACGAAAGTATCACTGGATGGATGACCAGTCAAAGGTTTGGTGGGTGTCGGTTTTTAGCTTAGCTCTTCCCTTTTACCCTCAACCACCCCTCAACCACTTAGCAGAATGCTGCTCGTAGGAGACCCGTGTGCAAAAAACGACTTTGTTTCAGGCATAGTGCGGCCGTGCCTTCACCTGGCTGATGTAAATCGATGAATCCAAAGGCAGGAAGGCTTCTTCTGTCGCCAACCCCAGCGTCAGTAACTGCTGTCCCCTAACATGCCGGCCCGTGACATGATCAAAATGGCTGGACACCCCCTTCCATTTTCTTGCCACACCGGGCTTTGATCGAATCATCCAACACGAACGCCTTGACGCGACTCCCCGCCAGCTTGTTCCGTTGATAAACCAGCCACTATATCTGTGAACTTTCCTTCTGACAATTTAAGCTCATTCAAATTTATTAAAGTTGAAATTGGTCGTAATTTTTCAATAGGTTGCCCAGTTAAATTTAGATAGTAACTATTCAGCCCTGCTGAGGCGCTATACATGAGCAACGGTTTTCTACCCAAGGGCCGCTGGCACCAAAACGGCTGTGTAGTTACTTTAGATATTTATTTTTTTCAGTAATCTTAACAACGCCTATCATAATGCATTAGCCAGGTTGAACTCTACATTAAAAGACAAATTGGCTCATGCGGTCATGAGCCCGGAAGAATAAGCCGCTTGGACCCCGGGTCAACCAATCATACTTAATAAAGGCTGTCGTTGGGCTCGTCCAACTAAAGAATAAGATCGTGGTTCGTTCCTCGCACGATCTATCCTTATTCGTTTATTCGTTTTACGTTATTGTGCACTACGCAGCCACGCTGGCAATGCATCTGCGGAAAACATGCTGCGCGAGAATTTATACCAGTATTCGAGTATGGCGCGCTGTTGCGAGGGATTCAAAGAGACTACACCGTCCTGAAGCTTCAGTGTGACAATTATGCCAACAATATTTCTATCCTTGATGACATTGACCAATAACTTTTCGTTACCCAATCGAGCATATTCCAAGGAACCCTTGGCCAGCGCGCCGAGCAGCATCGCCGCCAGGGCGCCGCGGCCACCCTTTACTAGCCCCGCCACTTTACCCACTGCCGTGTTTGCGGTTCCTTTGAGCTTTTCACCAGCACGCTAGCGCCGGATTCCTTCCAACAACTGAGTCGTGGTTGGCTCATTACCATATTTCTGTCTGTGCCATCGCCGGTAAGCTGTTTCGGCTCTTCTAAGCGTTATCAGTTCCGGGTCGTGGTCGGACAACACTTTCTCCCATTCGCCTGTATGCGGATTCGGTCGCCTTCCGTTTTTCATGAACGCCCATAATTGCGCGTCGGTTTCGGGTTTTTATCGCCATTGCGGTAAAAATGGGCCATATTTTTAAACTGGTGGAAACTTATTCGCGATTCTCGCCACGGTGGTACGCGGGAGAGAAAGTCCACCAGGGTATCGAGTTCCTCGGCAGATAATTCGTGTTGCCGGTTTCCTCGGGTCAGACCCCGGTGTACGGCACGCAGTTCCGCTTCGGAAAGTTCGACTGGGTGGCGCTTTTGTTTTGCTTTGCGATTGGCCACTTCTCGCTGCAAATTCCTAAGTGCATTGCGTACATCGTCCATCGATGCAGGTGGTTTTTCACCGCGTGTCGTATGAGTTTGAATCAACTCCTGCATGACCCCGGCTTCGATAACGATTTGATTTGGTCGAAAAGTGCGGCGTTTTGCACCGATATGCCATGTCGTCTGCAGCTCGCGCGGCACATTATCGAAGGTCACACCAAAATTCCTCAACCGTACGAGATCGCGAACCAGTTGTGCGGCAAGATCCTTGGCCGCGCCTCCTACCTTGTCCTGATCAATGCCGAATATATGAAGATTATTTCCTCGGACGCTAAAGGTCAGTCCGTCGACAAACTTTTTCATCTTACATCCGCATACTTGGACTTGGCGATTCTTTAGTGTATGATCCAAGTGACTGACTGATAACAGACTGTTTATGAAAAGAATTAAAACCAGCAAACTTTTTTTTAAAAAAGGAAATTCCGACAAGGTTTACGAAGTTGACCTGTGCCAGGTCGGTTCCAACCAATACGTCGTTAATTTCCGCTATGGAAAACGCGGTGCCAACTTACGCGAAGGCGTCAAGACACCAGTCCCGGTTGATCTCAACGAAGCCGATGAAATTTTTCGTAGTTTGGTGGTTGCCAAAACCAATAAAGGCTATCTGGCGGACGGCGATGCCGGCTTGACGCCGGCAGCGCCTGAACAGGTCGCCGAACCTGAACCACCGCCGGCACCCCCAATACCACCACAGGGTGACGGCGATGAGATAACATCCCGTCACATCATTCTCGGCAAGCTGCATCAGGCCTGCGGCGGCCACAGCGGTGACGGCCTACTGTCACGCACTGTCTGGCGGGTGTTGGACAAGATACGCGGGGTTGCCGGCCGAATAGATGACGGCAAGCTTGCCCGCGTCGTATGGCGTGCCGGTGAATTGCGTATTCGGGAAGCAGCCCCTATGCTTGTTCGGTTTATCGGCCGCACTGATTTGTTGGATTACTGCATCGCCTGGTCGCTGGGGCGCTGCAACGACACCGCCACAACCGGTGCCCTGCGACAATTATTAAAGCATCACGGTGACAACCATGTGGGCCGCATGGCGCGGGAGGCCCTGCTGAGCATGGGCGTTAACAGAAGCACGCTTGAAGCTGAAATCACGGCGCAACTTCCTCAAAACATTCAGCAAGCCCTTGCCGGCAACAACGCAGATGCACTGCAATCGAGCCTGCAGGCGCTGTTAACAACTCAAAGTTCCGACAACATACAGCTGCTGGTGGATCTCTACAGTTTGGCGCTGCACGATTCTGTGGTGCATACGGTGATGCTGCAAACCATGGAGGAATTGCCGCTGCAGCCTCATATCTTTAAAGCGATTCGAGCCATTTATAAAACAGCTGAATTTCGCCCGGACGCCGACATGTTGGGGCTGATACTGCGCCGCATGGAAACCACCCACAGCCGTGTGAGCGACCTGAAGTGGCATTACTCGTATTATAAAAATTTCAACAAGATCAACGCCGCCTTTTCTCAAGCGACAAAAAATTACTTCAAACGCCGCGCCTGGCGCATGCTACGCAGATTGGCCAAGGACGACCGGCGTGCGTTTATCGACATGGCCAGCGGTATTCTTCTGGCGTACCGAGACAGCGACAAGGCACCCAACTTTCGCAGCAGCCGCTATCAATACAGCAACCGCCGCGAGCAGCGGGTCGATCGCAACTTCGGCGCATACGCCCCTTTTCTCGCCCTGAATCATTTGCTGCACCAAAAGAGCACGCGCGTCAAACTAGCGTCCAATCGCCTGTGTTGGGAGAACACCAAGGACTATCAGGAAACCAGCGGGATTCGCGAAGAAGCTTTTCCGGAGATCTGGAACGAGTATCCCGATGCCCTGCTGGCGCTGTTGTATAAAAGCCGTTTGAATGTGGTGCACCAGTTTGCGGTCAAGGCATTGCGCGACAATCGGGCCTACTGCCGGGAAATCAAAACCCGCGCCCTGATGAATTTACTGGCATCGCCCTACACCATCACCGCCGGCTTCGCACTTGATATCGCGCGCCAGCGGTTGGACACCGCCAGCGCTGATTTTGAACTGTTAAAAGCACTTATCAATTCCACCCTGCCCGCGGCCCGAGAGCTGGCGCAGGAACATATCAACCGGCATGTCAGCTTGCTGCCGTCACACCTGGATTTACTGGTGTCGATCATCGCCAGTCCATACGAGGACGTGCGCATCTGGAGCCGCCAGCTCGTGGCCAATGCCCCACTGGACGATCACCGCAGGAAGGAACTGATCGCCAGGCTTGTTGCTTCGTTAATGGCTGTCGACGGTTCCAAAGACTATCATGCCACCATGCTCAATGACGCAGCCTGGGTGCTGCAAAATGTTTTCGGCAACACCGTACGCAATCTGAATTTGGATATCATCAGGGATATGCTGCACAGCGAATACCTGCCACTGCGGGGCCTGGCCGGCAAATTACTCGTTGTTCATGAAACACCGGCGGCGGCGATGCCGCCGGTGTTTTTTATCATTCTGCTGGAAACCGATGACCCGCAAGTGCGAAGCACCGGCATCGAACTGCTGGCAAAACTGCCTGATACCATGCTGCTGGAACAATCGGCCATGCTGGCGGAACTGGCCACGGCCGACGCCACGGAAGTCAGGCGCACGGTGCGGCCCATCATACAACGCCTGTCCGCCCGGGATGCGGCGTTTGCACGGAACCTGATGGATAAACTTTTTCCCCTGGTATTTCGCGCCGAACCCCATGAAGGGTTTCACCAGGATCTTATCGATTTATTCAAGGAATGCTTTGCCGGCAGTTTGGCCGCCATGGACAGCAACAGCTGCTGGCGGCTGCTGCAGGCAAAAAGCAAAGCCGGCCAGCAACTGGGGGCGTTCGTGTTGGAAGCCAAGGACGCATCGGAATTCAGCGTTCGCCAATGGGCGCGGCTGGGTAATCACGGCTGGTTAAGCGTGCGGCAATGGGCGCGGTGCGCTTTTGAAAACCATCAGGACCGTATTAAAAGCGATATGATGAATGCATTGCGCCTGCTTGATGCAGAGTGGGATGACAGCCGGCAATTCGCGTTCGACTATTTTCGCGGGTTTCAACAACAGGACTGGACGCCGGAAACCCTGGTCAGCATCTGCGACAGCGTGCGTGATGATGTACAGCGCTGCGGTCGCGAATTGATCGGTATGCACTTCAGCGAAGATGACGGCGCGGTCTATTTGATGCGGTTGTGCGAGCATCCGGCTGCCAACATTCAATTGTTCGTGACCAACTACCTGGCCGAATATGCCGCCGGCAATATTGAGCGCTTTGAAAAACTGCTTCACTATTTCCTCACCGTACTCAGTCATGTCAATCGCAATCGCATCGCCAAGGACCGTATCTTAACTTTTCTGCGCGATCAAAGCCTGCACTCCAGTGAGGCCGCCCAATTGATCCTGGATATGCTGGAACGCCTGTCCGCCACGGAAGTCGCCGGCGACAAGGCTAACTATATCGAACTGCTGCGCGACATACAGTCGGCACATCCGCAACTGGCGGTTCCTATCAACATCAGCGAGATCCCCAAACGGGCATCCGCCGCGGTGGGCTAAGGGCAGATCATGGAATTCAATTACCGCTTTTTCGGCAACAGCAACGTCAGCAATTCCGGCAAGGAAACCAATATCAGTTTCGCGCCGGATACGCTGTGCGAGCCTGCCTATTTTGTCGCCAACCTGGGCAGCCATATTCCCTTTCGAGAAGCCATCTCCGCCCTGCATCATGTGGTAGTGTCCGACCTGCGTTTTAAGCCAAGGGATCGTACCGAATACATGCGCTGGCTGAAGGAACAGGAATCCAGCCTACTTGCCGAATTTCTGTTACAGGGCCGCGGTATCGGCAGCCAGATCGAAACCATGCGCACCGAACTCACCCAGCTTAACCGCCAGCTGAACGCGACCAACAAACCGTTTTATGAAGCTCGGCAAAAATACTTTAATTATCTGTACCGCACCGACTACGATGCCTGGTTCGTGCTGGATCCGGTCATTACCGTGCATCCCGATGAAGTCTTTTTTGAATGCTTCAGCCAGGATGAATCCACTTACGGACGCCTGTCCTGCGACCACGGTGTCTTCAAAGACGTACAGGAACTGGCCTACGGCACCACCAACATTGATTATTCCACCGCGCTTTACAACGAGTTCCAGAAAATCCGCACCTACAAAAATACCCAGTTCCGCATCGAACCCGGCGGCTTCGCCGTGGAAACCAGCCATGAAGAACAATTTGTGGAAGAAAAAATCGACTTACCGGACAGCTGGGTACGCGGCTTTTTGCAGGTAAGCTCGGCCATGACCCTGCCGTCCACCCGGGTGGAGTTGCATCCCATGGACATTCATTACATCTGCCATATGTTGCGCCGTTTGAAAGAGAAAACCGGCCCCCGTTCTCTGCGTTTTATTCTGAAACCGGACAAACCGGTGGAAGTGATATTCGAACCCTGGAACAATCGTCATGTCTGCGCCCGTTCCATATTCATGGGCATGAAGGAATCGGAAGTTCGCATCTGGGGCCGGCGCCGGCTGCTGATCCTGGAACGGCTGATACCGATTACCAAAAACTTTATCGTTTACTTTCTCGGCAGCGGACTACCGTCCTTCTACGTCGCCGACCTGGGCGAGATGCGTTTTACCCTGGGCCTATCCGGCTGGACCGCCAACGACTGGTCGCGCATGGGCAATTTCGATTTGATGGCGCCGCGTGCGCAGGTGGATGAATTCACCAAGCTCCGTGTCTTCAAGGAATTGAAGAAAAACTGGTTTGAGTCGGTGGATTCCCTGGCGGCGCGCATGAACACCGACCGTGACATAGTCCTGAGCTCGCTGGCGGCCTATACCCAGGCCGGCCGGGCCATATTCGATATATCCAAGCATGTTTACCGCGTGCGCGAACTCAGCCGCGAACCTCTGCCCATGGATAAACTGCGTTTCCAAAACGAACGGGAAGAAAAAGCCACTAATTTTATTGACGCCGGTTTGGTGAAACTGAAAAGCTCCGAAGCCGCCGATAAAGGCATACGCTTGACCGGTACGGTGCGCGACGAAGGTAAAACCTACAACCCAAGCCTGGTCATCGATTTCGATCAGCGCATGGTGGAAGCCGAATGCAGTTGTTATTTCTACGGCCATAATAAACTGTTTAAAGGTCCCTGCGAGCATATGCTTGCGTTGCGAATTCAACATCGACGGGAACAAGAAAAACATTGAAAATCGTACCACAGATTGATACAGTGGTTTTGATGTGGCAGCAGCGGTTTAACAGCCTTGCAACCCGGGTGGTGGATCGCCATCCTTGTACAAAGCTAAAGCATGCATCACTGGCCAGCTCTTTACTGGGCGGGGTAAGCCACCATACCTCTTATTACGGTGTGACTTTCTTAAAGTTAATGAAGAGGTATGGTGGCACCCCGCATCGAGTTGAGCTGTCCAGTCTGGAGAATTGTTCGAAGGAATTTGAACCGCTGCTGCCCTCTCCTTGCCTTCCCATTACCGAACTCCCTTACAGTATTCATCAGGAAAGTCCGTCATGGCCAACGCCTCACCCGGTAAGCTGACTCGCCAGCAATTGTATGACCGTATTCGGGAATCTTCCAAGGACGCCTACATCCTGGAGGAAATGATACGACTGGGGTTCTGGGCCAGCGAAGAGGAGCGTAAAAAAGCCCAGGATATTCCCGTCGAGGAACTGAACCGCCGGCGCGATGACCTACAAAAGCAGTTGCGGGAGTTGTACGCCAAAAAGCGCACTTTCGAAGATCCGGAAAAAGCGCTGAAGGAAATGCACAAACAGCGCATGGCCGAGGCCCGGCAACGGCGGGAAGAAACCAAACAACGCCGCGAACAGCAACGGCTTCAGCGCCATGAACAATGGATGCAGCGCCGCGATCAGGAAATACTCTATTTAGGCGATGGCGTCTCCAAAGAGTTGAACAAACACGATAGTGATTTCCAGCGCCTGCGCACCCAGACACTGCCGGAACTTAATGACGCCGTAAGCCTCGCCCGGGCCATGGGTATCTCGCTTTCGGATCTGCGGTTTTTGTCCTACCATCGCAAAGTTTCCACCGTCAGCCACTACCGCCGTTTTACAATACCGAAAAAAACCGGCGGCGAGCGATTGATATCCGCGCCCATGCCGCGTTTGAAAAATGCACAGTATTGGATCCTGGAAAACATCCTCAAACCCATTACCGTGCATGACGCGGCTCACGGCTTTATCAATCAACGTTCCATCAAAAGCAACGCCAATCCCCACGTGGGACAACCCATTGTGATCAACATGGACCTGGAGAATTTTTTTCCCACCATTGCCTATCCGCGCGTCAAGGGCATGTTTAAGGCCATGGGTTACTCCCGCCAGATTGCCTCCATCCTGGCATTGCTATGCACCGAACCGGACATCGACCAGGTTGACATGGACCTGCGTGAGTTTTTTGTCGCCGCCGGACAGCGGAAACTGCCCCAAGGCGCACCCACCAGCCCGGCTATCACCAACATTATCTGCCGTCGCCTGGACAAACGACTGCAGGGCGCCGTGCAGAATCTGGGATTTGAATACACCCGCTATGCCGACGATTTGACTTTCTCCTGCAACGCAGGCGAGGAAAACCGGCTAAAAAAACTGCTGTGGATAGTGAAAAAAATCATCAACGAGGAAGGCTTTACGGTCAACGATAAAAAAAGCCGCATCATGCGCCACGCCGCACGCAAGGAAGTCACGGGAATCGTCGTCAATGATAAACTGTCCGTTGCCCGTAAAACCCTGAAAAAATTCCGCGCCCTGCTTTACCAAATCGAAAAAGACGGACCCACCGGAAAACACTGGGGGCACGGCGGCAACCTGATGCGCAGTATCGAAGGCTATGCCAATTTCATCGCCATGGTCGATCCGGAAAAAGGCGCCGGCTTTGTCCAACAGGTACGCAATATTAGAAATAAATGGTAAAACATCGCGCATAAACCAAACGACAAATTAATCGAAACCATTTGGTTACAGGTTCCATAACTTCAACACGAACCAAGGAGGCCGCATGGCTGACAATAAGACCTACCTGGAACTGTCACAAGACACCAGTTCCGTCCACAAATTCTACGAAGTCACCGTCGACGGCTGCGACATGACCATCCGCTACGGCCGTATCGGCGACAACGGCCAAAGCTCCACCAAAAGCTTTGCCACCCCGGAGAAAGCCCGCTCCGAAGCACAAAAACAAATCAACTCCAAAGTTAAAAAGGGCTACGAACACGCCATCATCGGCCAGCGCAAAAAGCGTGCCGTAACCCGGCGCAGCATCAGCAGTACAAAATCCACGGCAAAACAATCCCCGGTGCAATGGCAATTCGAAACCGGTTCCGCGACCTTCGGTATTTTTGTTGACCAACGGGGTTGCTGGGCTGGCAACGAAGCCGGACGAATTTTCAACCTGGACCACGATGGTAAAGTCAAACGCCAGTTCAAGCTCAAAGATGGCGTCAAATGTATCGTCGCCGACGATGACTGGCTTTATGCCGGCTGCGATGACGGTAATGTCTATGATCTCACCGGCAAGGCACCTCAGGTCGCTTACGAAATCGATGAAGACGTCAATATTTACTGGCTGGATATCTTCGACGGTGTGCTCGGCATCAGCGACGACGAAGGCAATGTGACCGTGGTCAATCACGAAGACGAATCCCAGTGGCAGAAGAAAAGCACCGGAGACGCCGGCTGGATGGTGCGCTGCGATGAAATCGGTGTGTACCATGGTCACTCCAAAGGTGTGACCATGTATGACTGGGAAGACGGCACCCGTATCTGGCACCAGAAAACCGCGTCGGTGTTGTTCGGCTGGCAGGAAGAGTCCGCGGTCTATGC
>Ga0114931_10009921_pt1 | contig 11366 bp, 9 predicted proteins | sample 2SBtaG_FD_89579 | JGI IMG/M metagenome (GOLD analysis project Ga0114931, IMG submission 89579) | Deep subsurface microbial communities from Kolumbo volcano to uncover new lineages of life (NeLLi) - 2SBTROV14_V59a metaG | ecosystem: Environmental > Aquatic > Marine > Volcanic | place: Kolumbo...
CACGCCCGAGGTGAATCCGTAAGAATGCAATCCAACGCTCAACAGGTTGACCCCAAACCAGGCCCACATCACAGGAACGATCCCCAGCACACTGCAAACAGCCACTCCAAACGGTTTGATCAGTCCCGCGATCTTGGCGTGAAAGGTCATCGCCGTCCAAAGAATAATCAGCAGCGCCCCGTTTTCTTTCGGATCCCATCCCCAAAAACGGCCCCAGGACTGATCAGCCCAGATACCTCCGAGATTGGTTCCCAGGAATGTCATGGTCAGGGCAAAACCCAGGGCCCCCAACAGAACCGAGTACGTTCTCTTCAGACGGGCGGTATCGCGCGGTTTAAGTGCCCGTTGAAGAAGATAGACGTGTCCGATCAGTCCCGCGACGCAGGTTCCGGCGTAACCGATGGTGATACTTGTGACATGTGTGCTGAGCCAGAAATTTGAATTAAGAACGGCAACGAGCATTTTCATGGTGTCGCCGTCGGCGGCAAAACTGGACGCGATCCACAAGAACACGCAGCCCGCGATGGAAGACGTCACAAGCCCCAGCCACTGACGGTGGAAACGTTCAATGACCACCCCCATCACTGCCGCGATGAATCCTACGAAGACAAATGTTTCGTACAGGGTACTGACCGGGGGACGCGAAAGAATAATAATCCGCATCACAATCCCGACGGTGTGCAGAAAAAGGGCGCTCAGAATGACCGTCCACCCGGTATGATAAATCCATTTACGCTCGGTAATCAATCCGGCAAGAAACAGGAAAAATGTCAGGAGATAGAGGAGTCTGGCCCAGAAAAAGAGATGAAGTTTATTATAAAGGAGTTCCAGTTGCAGACCGCGCAGCTGCTCGCCATGTTCCAAGGCTCGCTTCTGGATGGATTGTTCAAAGGTCCGCAGATTCAAATCAAAATTGAGCTGATCTCCCGACCAGTAGGCCAAAAGCGTGTTACGCAAAGACATGATCTCCAGCCTGCCTTCGGGCCGCGGTAGGGCCTTATCCAGAGCGTCCCAAGGACTCAGCCAGGTTTGTTCCTCATCATAAGGAGAAATGATCTTGAAGGGTAAATCTTTGTAAGTAAACGACCAGTGGAACAAATTGGAAATCAGCGTCATGGCCTCGCGGTCAGAGGCTCTCCAGGCTTCCTGGGGTTTGCGGTCAAGACCATGGGTGATCTGATAAAGCGGACCAGCCTTCAGCGCGATGTCAAGAAAACTGAACTCCTGCTGTCCTTCGGGAAGATCAAGCGCGTGGTTGAGCGCCGGATCATTGAATGAAAAATCAGAATGCGGAAAGGCAAAGACAAACGTGCGGGAATGCTCGGCGTAAACCTGGAGATTTTTATAAACGCGTATAAGTTCCTGCTCAACGAGGCTGCGTTGTTTTTCATCAATTTTCGAAGCAGCGGTGGCAAGCTCAGCAAGTTTATCAAACCCGGGTTCAAGCTGATTAAAACTGTACCGGCGACCCTTCTCCGGCTTGACCTTCAGCGCCTCGGCAATCTCCGGGGAATTGATTAAAAAAATCTTGTCGTCCCGGGTTGTATCCGGGGCAAAAAGCAGCCGGGCAAGCCACTCGACGGAAGAAAGGCTTTGACCGCGTTTTCCGTCCTTCCCTTCTTTGCGAACCGTCGTCCGTCCCGAAAGCTGCAGCAAAAGATTTTCGGCGTATGTGTCCACCGGCTTAATCCGGCCCTGTTCCAGCACCGGCAAAGCGGCAAAAGCGGAAAGATTCTTGACAGTCACGGGTTGAGGCGCCTTTCCCGTTAAAGGGCAGATCTCCTGGGCGGACACGGCAACCGCGGAAAAAAGCACTGCGGCAAAAACAAAATTTGATATCACCTTTTTTCTCATCATGTCACAATATACCGGTTTAACTCCGGCCTTTCTGGCGTTTTTGATAACGGAAGCCCTGCAAGAGAAAATGCAGCAGCAAACCGGCGAACGTCAGCAGGCTGGCCACGTACGGCAGCACACGTCCTTTATTTCTGACGACGGCCAGCGTCGAATACTGCCGACCGGCGGCATCAATCGAATACGAGGCCTGGTACAACGTATAATCCTTATACCGCAAAGGCTTGTTCATCGAAATGAGCACTTCACGGGATAAATTGTCATTGCTGACTTCAACAAGACTCTGGTAACTGCTGGCAATCTCGGTGCCCGGATGAGTCTTCATCCGGAAATCTTTCAGCTTGAGCAAAAACGGCAACTGAGCACGCCGTCGTCGCAGCTGCAGAAAAACCTTTCCTTCTTTAGTCAGAATGGATGTCGGCCGGGGTTCCGCTCCATATAAAAGTAAATCAAACTTTTGTCCCGCGGATGTCTGCACGGAAGCGGTCAGACCGGGGAAATTTTCTTCGGGTTTTTTATCAACATGGACGGGCTCCAGCGCATGAATCCCCGAAGCATTAAGATAATCTTTTTGGGCATCACTGCTGATAGTGAAGGCCTGGCTGTTGGGATAGTATTGACTGACAGTCACTGCAAGACCGTACTCCGGAAACATCAGTGTTTGGCCCGTCTTCAATCCGTCGGCATCATAAGCGCTGACGGTACGCGGGGAGCTGTCGGCCTTCCATACCGATAATTCCCACTTATGATAGGACAGGCTGACATCGGTTGCCTCGCCTTCGCTTAAAGTGACATGGGATTCCTTGGCGCAGTGAAAAGTAACAAACGCCGCGGCAAAATACAGTAAAAGTCCAAAATGAATGACAAGAATACCGACCTGCCGGCGCTGGTAGATAAAGCGGGTGATCGTGACGCCGAGAAAGTTCAAGAACAGTGTCCAGAGAACAAGACGAGCGCCGGGAAAGGGGAAAAAACCTCCGACAAGAAAGACAAAAGAATTGAAAAACCGCTCCTGGGAATAATACAGCCCTTGCTGCACCTGGGCGACGGTTCCCCAAAATGTCAGAATGAACAAGAGCGCCAGGCAGACCACAGTGATCCTGACTGAACTGATAATCTCCAGAAATTTTATCTTTTTTAATTTTTGGCGGACCGGATGCATAAATTAAGGCGCCTTCAGTGATTGCAAAAGTTGTCGAAATTTCCCTTTTTTGGCCGTTACCGCGGCCTTACTGCCGGTCATCTTGACAAAAAGAGAATTTTGATCGAGAGAAAAAACAGCCCCGATGATGCTCGGCGCGCTGTCCGGCCCACCTTGCTGCAGTCCCGTAAAATCAATGATGCGTCCCGACAGCCCGTTATCTGTTGTAATCTGCTCCTGACTGGCGATGAACGCCTCGACGTCATCGACGGCAACCCCGATCTGACCGGCCCAGCGGACAACGTTAGGTTCCAGACCTCCGGCGGGACCGCCCAAGGAAACGATCGAAACCTCGACGGAATCGGGCCCTCCGGAACGGAAAGTGACCATGCGGATCCCGCTCCCCTTCTCCTCACTCCAGCCGTCCGGGACCTTCCAGGAAAGCGTGGTATCCGGACGCGGAATATCTTTGATCTGGGAAAAATCCATCGAAGAAGGCCGGGGGGCCTGCGCTTGTTCGGGAATCTGCATTTGAGGCGCCCTCGTCGCGGGAACGGTTTCGGTGTAAACCCGTCTTTCCGGACCCCGATGACAGGATATAAGGCAGATTGCAAGAAAGAATGTCAAAAAATGATGAATTTTCATAATCAGATGTCCAGTTTCTCAGCGGCACTGCGGGAATTGGCCGCGCAATCGTTCATGGATATTCCGCCGATATAATTGCTGTTTAAGTGCAGATGCGGATGTTCTGCCAAATGTCGTTCAATATGCTTCTTGAGACCACTGTAACGCCGGGTGTATTGCGGAATCCCTTTGCGGTGGACTTTCAGCACCACGCGGGCGGGGACGGCATCAACCTTGCAAAATATTTTAACGGCTTGCCGCGCAGTATCAATAATTTTTTCATCATTCCACTCCGCGACCTCCCGATGGCGGCCCCCTCCGATCATAATCCGGCAAAGGCGTTTGTCCGGATGACAACGGCCGGGAAAGATCTGATCGGAAAAAAGCACGCCCAACACCGGTCCCTGCTGTTGATCTGACGGAACCAGGAAGCCGAATCCCTGGGGAATATCCGGGGTTTTCTCTTTATTATAAACGAGACCGGCAACGCAGACCGGCACATATTCGATCCGCTCAAGATTTTCAGCCAAACCGTTATCCACGCCTTTCAGCAATCTGGCCGCCTCCTTTGCCGGTGTGCAGATATAAAGCTCATCGGCATAATATTTCATGCGGCCGGTCGGCACGACATAGCCTCCGCCGGAGGGTTCAATCCCGAGGACGGGCTCGGCAAGACCAATCAAATCTTTATACTTTTCGTAAAGACGTCCGGTGAGCTGACCCATCCCCTTTTTCAACGAACAAAGCTTACCTCCGAAACTGATACGCCCGGACATTCCGCCGCTGGCCTTGCGGGCAGTCAACAGAGCGTGAATCAAAGAGCCGTGCTCTTGTTCAAGTTCATGAATGCGGGGAAAACATTCACGCAAGACAAGCTCATCGCTCCGGCCGGCAAAAACGCCGCTGACCATGGGATCAAGCAGATACCGCGCGAAATTCCGGCCGAAACGCCGGCGGCCGAATTCCGCAACCGTCTCATCGGGATCTCCTCCTTTGGGAACAAAATATTCAGCGAAAATGCGCAGTTTCGACATCAACGGCAAAGGAGCAAAGCCAAACAGTCCCCGCGGGCCCGACGGCAGGCAATGCAGCGCGTTTTTGTAAACGATATAGCGTCTGGCGGCCTGAGGGGACGCCTCAATAACCTGATCCTTCAGTTTGAGGTCGTCGATAATCTGCAACAGGCTCTCACGGTTGTTTAAAAATCCATTCGGACCGCCCTCAAACAGGCATCCGTCGACCTCGCGGGTGGAGATATCTCCGCCGGGGTGGGATTCCCTTTCAAGAAGCCGCAGTTTAATATCTTCCCGATTCCCGAAACGGCGGTAAAAGTGGTGCAGAAGGGACAGACCGCTCAGGCCCCCACCGATTATAAGTATTTGTTTGGTCATTCTATTTGTGGAATTCGTGCACCCGGTCGACGACCAGTTTTGCCTTGCTGACTTCGGTGTCCGGAAATATTCCCTGACCTAAGTTGAAGACGTGCACCCGATACCGGCGTCCGGCCTGCAGGACATCATCAACGGCGCGGATTAACGTGGTGTCATCGGCATACAGGTACGCGGGAAAGAGATTACCTTGAATCCCTTTTCCACTTTGCTGCAAAACTTTATTCTTCCGGATGTTGACGTTGCTGCATAGAGAAAGAATATTTGCGTCAACTTCCATCAAGGCATTAACCAAGTGCCGGCTGTTTTTAATATAATAAATCGATGGTAAATCAATATGATGCAAAATTTTCTGCACATAAGGCAACACCCGTTCCGTATAAATATCCCGCGGCAGAATACCGGCCCAGGTATCAAACAATTGAAAAACCTTGATCCCCGCGTCTCGCTGAAGTTCATAATATTTGATCGTGTTATCGGTCAGAAATTCCATCAGGCTGTCAAATACCTCCGGCGACGAGGTGAGCAGTCTGAGCGTCTTTCGAAAATTGGTCGAAGACCCCCCTTCCGTGAGGTAGCTCAAGACCGTGAACGGCGCGCCGGCAAACCCGATGAGCGGAATATGCTCGGGCAGTTTCTCGTTGATCATCCGGATCGTCCGACGGATATGGGGGACATCGTCGAGCGCGTGCAGACGATCAAGGTCGCCTTCCTTTTCAAAAGGATTGGCGATCAGCGGCCCCCGCTTTTTATCAAACGTGATGTCAAACCCTAAGCCGGCCGGCAAAGTCAGGATGTCAGCGAAAAGGATCGCGGCGTCCACGCCCAGAATATCAATCGGCATGCAGGTCACCTCGGCGGCAAGCTCAGGGGTCGTGAACATCTCTTCCAGAGAATGTTTTTCGCGTAAGGCCCGGTATTCCGGCAGAAAACGGCCGGCCTGCCGCATGAACCACACCGGAACAGTCTTGTTCCGGCCCTGAAAGGCCTTCAAAAGGGGTGAGGGTTTGTCGGTATCGGATTCCTGTTTCATGTCAGACTGTCCTCGAAAATTTCTTATGGCCGGTTGCTTGACGCAAATACCAGTCAAACCCCATGGCCACATTGCGAATAAAGAGTTTCCCCAATTCAGTAACGACAAGCCCGTCATCGACGACATCGAGAAGACCGTCTTCCCGGCAGGCGACAATGTGTTCCCGCTCTTCTTCAAAATAATGGTCGAAAGGACAATCGAACTGCTGTTCAAACTCGCTCTTATCGAGGTTGAACCGGCACATCAGCGACCAGATCACCCACTGGCGTATCCGGTCGTCGCGGGAAAGGACCTTCCCCCGTTCTACCGGGATCTAATCCAGGTCGAGAAGATGATAATATTCGGGAATCGTTTTATAATTCTGAAAAAAGGCGTTCTCTAGAAAACCGATGGCCGATGTCCCCATGCCGATATACTCATCGGCAGGTTTAACCGTGTAACTCATAAAGTTGCGGTAAAGCGTTCCTTTGTCATACGCCCGGCTGAGTTCATCATCTTCCAACGCGAAATGATCCATGGCGATGGCCTTGTAGCCGTTATCCAAAAAAAGCCTCCGGGCCAGCAAAAAGATATCCAGCTTTCCTTCATTGCCGGGCATCTTATCGGAGGGGAGTTTCTGCTGATGCTTTTTCAGCCACGGGACGTGAGCGAAACTGTAAAGCGCGATCCGATCCGGACAAAGTTCAATGGTCTTTTTGACGGTATCGGTGAATGTCGTCCCGGTCTGAAACGGCAGTCCGTAAATCAAATCGAAATTCAAAGATTTGAATCTAAGGTCGCGGCACCATCCGGTAAAGCGTTTGACTTCCTCAAAAGGCTGGACGCGGTTAACGGTCCTCTGCACCTGCGGATCGAAATCCTGAACGCCGATGGAAACCCTGTTGAACCCCAGCTTTTTTAAGGTCCGCATTTTTGATTGGGTAACGCGGCGCGGATCGATTTCAATGGCGATCACGCCGGCCGGATCAATCTTGAAATGACGCTGTGTCATCTCAAAAAGCCGTTCCATCTGCCGCCCGCTTAAGAAAGACGGCGTGCCTCCGCCCCAATGCAGCTGACGGATGGTCATGGATGAACTGATGGCCTCCGCCACCAGCCTCATCTCCTTTTCCAGATAATCAAGGTATTGGTCGCCGTATTTTTCTTCTTTCTTGCGCACATTCATAGTGCAGGCGCAAAAGTAGCAGAGGGTTTCGCAAAACGGAATGTGGATATAAAGAGACAGGGATTTTTCCGTCCGGCCGAAGACCTTCAGGTGCCGGCGGTAATCTTCTGCCGTGACGGCCTCGGACCATTCGGGGGCGGTTGGGTAGCTCGTATAACGCGGACCGGGACGGTCGAATTTGAGAATAGTTTCTTTGGTGATTTGCATGGCAAACGCGGTCCTTTTCCTTCTTGGAAGGCTACATACTAACATGAATCGGGAGAATATGGAAGATTGAAAATCTCTCTACTTCTTTGAGGCGCGGCGGAGATCCCGGTTAAGTTTGGCAATGGCGCGGACACTGATATCCTTCGGACAGGCGGCCTCACACTCATACTCGTTGGAGCAGTTCCCGAAGCCTTCGGCATCCATTTGGCGGACCATATTGAATACGCGTGTGTCCTTTTCGACCTGTCCTTGCGGTAAAAGATTGAGGTGGGCCGCTTTGGCGGCGGTAAAAAGCATGGCCGAGGCATTCGGGCAGGCCGCGACACAGGCCCCGCAGGCGATACAGCCGGCCGCGTCCATCGCTTCATCGGCAACACCCTTCGGCACCGGGATCGCATTGGCCTCGGGCGCCTGGCCGGTGCGCACAGAGATATAACCGCCGGCGGCGGTAATGCGGTCAAAAGCGAACGGTTAACAACCAGGTCCTTAATCACCGGAAAGGCCCGCGCCCTCCAGGGTTCGACCATAATCGTCTCCCCGTCCGTAAAGTGGCGCATATGCAGTTGGCAAAGCGTGGTGCTTCCCAAAGGCCCGTGAGCCTTGCCGTTGACAACGGCACCGCACATGCCGCAAATCCCTTCCCGGCAGTCGTTGTCAAAAGCGACCGGCTCCCGCCCTTCTTTTTCCAGCCGGGTATTGAGAACGTCAAGCATTTCAAGAAATGACATCGCCGTGTCGACGTCGTCAATTTTATAAACTTCAAAGCGTCCTTTGTCTTTGGCATTTTTCTGACGCCAGATTTTCAGCGTGATATTGATTGTTTCGGCTGTTTCGTTCATCTTATTTATAACTTCGGGTTGTTAACTCCACATTTTCAAATTTCAATTCTTCCTTGTGCAGGAGCGGTTTTTCACCAACGCCTTTAAACTCCCATGCCGAGACATGCGTGAAATGCTTGTCGTCGCGTTTGGCCTCGCCCTCCGCGGTCTGGGACTCTTCCCGAAAATGCCCGCCGCAGGATTCTTTGCGCTCCAGGGCGTCATAAACCATGGTCTCGGCAAACTCAAGAAAATCGGCAACCCGGCCGGCGCGCTCCAGCACCTGGTTGAGTTCACCTTCGCTTCCGGGAATATTGACGTCCTTCCAGAATTCTTCCCGGATCCGGGAGATCCCTTCCAGGGCTTCCTTGAGGCCTGCTTCATTGCGGGCCATGCCGCATTTTTCCCAGAGCAGACTTCCCAGTTCCCGGTGGAAGTCATCGACGGTACGGCTGCCGGTTAAGGTCACAAAACGTTTGGTGAGCTGAACCGCGTCGCGTTGGGCGTCAATAAAGGCGCTGTGGTCGGTGATATCCTTTTCAAGAGGCTCCTGCCGGGCCAGATGATCAGCGATGGTGTACGGCAGAATAAAATATCCGTCGGCCAATCCCTGCATTAGGGCGCTGGCCCCCAGGCGGTTGGCCCCATGATCAGAAAAATTCGCCTCACCAATCACATACAGACCCGGAATGGTACTCATCAAATTATAGTCCACCCATAAGCCGCCCATAGCGTAATGAAGCGCGGGATAAATCATCATCGGAGTTTCATACGGATTTTCTCCGGTGATGCGTTCATACATGTCGAAAAGATTGCCGTAACGCTCTTGAATCGTATCCTTCCCGAGACGCGCGATCGCGTCCTTAAAATCGAGATAGACCGCCTTTCCCGTCGAACCAACGCCATACCCATCGTCGCAGCGTTCTTTGGCGGCGCGGGAGGCTAGGTCGCGTGGGACAAGGTTCCCGAAAGTCGGATATTTACGTTCCAAATAATAGTCCCTTTCGCCTTCGGGAATATCCGCCGGACGCCGTTTGTCCCCTTTCTTCGCCGGGACCCAGACCCGGCCGTCGTTACGCAGACTTTCGCTCATCAGAGTGAGTTTTGACTGGTAATGTCCGTGAACGGGAATGCACGTCGGATGGATTTGTGTGTAACAGGGGTTGGCAAAGAACGCGCCCTTTTTATGCGCGCGCCAGGAAGCGGTGACATTGGAAGCCATGGCGTTTGTCGAGAGATAAAAGACATTCGCGTAACCGCCGGTGGCAAGCACCACAACGTCGGCACTGTGTTTTTCGATATCGCCGGTGATGAGATCCCGGGTGACGATCCCTCTGGCTTGACCGTCAACCACGACGAGTTCGAGCATCTCCGTCCGTGGATGGAGTTCGATGCTGCCACAGGCGGCCTCCTTCATCAGAGCGTGATAAGCGCCGAGTAAAAGCTGCTGACCGGTCTGACCACGGGCGTAAAACGTGCGCGAAACCTGCGCGCCTCCGAATGAACGGTTGTCCAGGTAGCCGCTGTACTCGCGGGCAAACGGAACGCCCTGAGCGACACACTGGTCGATAATGGCGTTGCTGACTTCAGCCAGGCGGTAAACGTTGGCCTCCCGTGAACGGAAGTCTCCGCCTTTGATCGTGTCATAAAAAAGCCTCTCGACACTGTCATTGTCGTTGGGATAATTTTTCGCGGCGTTGATCCCGCCCTGCGCGGCGATGCTGTGCGCCCGGCGGGGGCTGTCCTGAATACAAAATGACTTCACCCGGTATCCGAGCTCGGACAAAGACGCCGCGGCGGAGGCCCCGGCCAGGCCGGTGCCGACCACAATGATTTCGTATTTGCGTTTATTCGCCGGATTCACCAGTTTGAGATTAAAGCGGTGATTGGTCCACTTGTCTTTAAGAAATCCGTTGGGAATCTTGGAGTCGAGCATAATGAATTATCCTGAATGCCGCATAAAAATCCAAATCGGAATTGAACTGTATCCGACAATCACCGCGGCGGCAAAGACGCGGCTGAAATTTTTGATCTTGAAAAAATATCTCGGGTGATTGAAGCCGAATGTCTGGCAAAAACTCTCCACGGCGTGCGTCAGGTGACTGCCGACGGCCACCATCGCGATAATATACAGCAGACAGTGAAGAGGGCTCGCGAAAGAGTTGTAAACGACACCATAAAGACCGAGACTCTCGCCGTTGATGAAACTGCGCGGTCCGTGATGATCGGTTAACGTAAAATCCAACAGATGCCAGATCACAAAAATCAGCACAATCCCGCCGGAAATCGTCATAGTCCGGGTCGCCAGAGAACGCCGGCCCTGATTGCTGATATTTTCGTAACGCACCGGACGGGCGGCGGTTTTCAATGGCAAGAAGCACAGTGAAATAAATATGCACCAGAAAAATCAACAAAAGGCCGACCTCAATAAAACTCAGCGCCGGGCGAAGACTGGCCAATTTGTCGGCATACCCGTTAAAGGCTTTCGGGCCGGCGTAAATAAACAGATTTCCGGCGAGGTGAACAATAACGTAAAGAATCAAAAACAGGCCGCTCGAGGCCACAATTTGTTTTTTCCCGATGGATGTGCAGGCGTGGGGCAATGTTTTGTTCATAAAAGTAATTCTAGTCTTATTTTCCGTCATTTCAACCGTATTTAGAACTATTTCTCCGGGGCGGCATAGGTGATACGGTAAATGATTCCTCCGGTATCATCGGAGACGAGCATCGAACCGTCATCCAGGACCTGCAGATCGACGGGACGGCCGTAATTTTTTTCTCCCTGCAGCCAGCCCGTCGCGAACGGCTCATAACTGATCGGATTGTTGTTTTTATCCAGGCGGACAAGCATGATCCGGTAACCGATTTTGCGCGTCCGGTTCCAGGAGCCGTGTTCAGCAATAAAAATTTGATTAAGGTATTTTTCGGGAAACATGGTACCGGTATAAAAGCGCATCCCCAGAGCGGCGACATGCGGCCCGAGTTTCACCGCCGGCGGTGTGAATTTTTTGCAGGCGCCTTCAAATCCAAACTGGGGATCGGGAATATCTCCGCCGTGGCAGTAAGGAAACCCGAAATTCATTCCGGCATGGGGGGCGCGATTGAGTTCGTCAGGCGGACGATTATCTCCCAACAG
>Ga0114931_10009922_pt1 | contig 11365 bp, 15 predicted proteins | sample 2SBtaG_FD_89579 | JGI IMG/M metagenome (GOLD analysis project Ga0114931, IMG submission 89579) | Deep subsurface microbial communities from Kolumbo volcano to uncover new lineages of life (NeLLi) - 2SBTROV14_V59a metaG | ecosystem: Environmental > Aquatic > Marine > Volcanic | place: Kolumbo...
CATAATGAAATGACCGGTTTTGACGTTAAGAAGTCCAGCCGGCATCTTTCCGAACGATTTTCTTTTATCTTTCTTGAAGACGCGGACGATCACCCGCGCATCTTAAAACGAATGGATATTTTATCCCGTCAATATAAAGACAGAGGACTGCCGGTTAAAATTTTAACGCTTAAGGGATTGACTAAATCTTACAAAATTTTTTCCTCTCTTGTTTTGGCGGATTGGACGGCGGTTTACACCGCCGCGCTTTACGGGTTAGAGGCCGAGCAGGTGCCGATGATAGAAGAGTTTAAAAAAATGCTTTAAATTGACCTAATTTATTCGGTGGATTATTATTAAGTTAATTAATTAAATAATAAAATTATGTACAAACTACCGAAGCTTCCGTATGGCTATGACGCTCTGGAGCCGTACATTGATAAAAAAACGATGACTATTCATCACACCAAACACCATCAGGGCTATGTTAATAACATTAATAAAGTGATTGAAAAATATCCGGAGCTGGGAGATAAAACTCTTGAGGAAATTCTTGTTGATTTGGATTCGGTACCGGCGGATGTGAAAACGGTAGTGCGCCAGAACGGCGGCGGCCATTGGAACCACCGCTTCTTTTGGGAAATTATGGCGCCGCCGAAAAAAGGCGGCGGCGGCGGACCAAACGGCAAATTAGCGAAAGCAATCGCGTCGGCTTTCGGCAGTTTTGAAAGTTTCAAAGAAAAGTTTAAAAAAGCGGGGCTGACTCGATTTGGTTCGGGCTGGGCCTGGTTGGCCATTGACCACGACGGCGCCCTTCAAATCAGCTCAACTCCCAATCAGGATAATCCGCTTATGAACGGCAAAGACGCCATATTGGGCGCGGATGTTTGGGAGCACGCGTACTATCTTAAATATCAAAATAGAAGGGGAGATTACTTGGACGCTTTTTGGAATGTCGTAAACTGGGAACAAGTCGCCAAACTTTATGCGCAAGTCGCGCTCTAATTATAAAAATATAGCCACTCGTTGGTTGACGGCTACCGCGGCGGTTCTGATTACCGCTTATATTTTGCCGGGCGTCAGTGTTTCCGGATTTTTGGCCGCCCTTATGGCGGCGGTGGTCATCGGCCTTATCAACACTTTTATTCGTCCGCTTCTTATCTTTTTTACTCTTCCTTTGACGGTAATGTCGCTGGGAATATTCCTTCTCGTTATAAACGCATTTCTGATACTATTGGCCGGCGCCGTCGTGCCGGGTTTTGCGATCGCGAATTTTTGGTGGGCGTTGTTGTTCAGTCTAATTCTCTCTGTCGTTAATTCGTTTTTAAAATCAAACTTGAGATCGAGCGCGGAAAAACCGAACATAAGAAATATGAAAGAGGATACGATTATCGTTCAGGAGGAAGAATAATTTTGCTTCCAGGACGGATTTATCCACAAAAAAATGTAACCTATACACATCTTATCAAGGTTATATTATTGACCGGCAAATAAACGGGCCGGATAATAAAAAGGGGTTTCGGCTCTTGGTGAAAAAGTATCCGAATGAGTAACACAATAATTTTATTTGAATCCGAAAGCGTTCCGGTTTGATAACTTGGAACTGAGGGTCAATACCTTATATAAGCGGATAATCTTACTCACCAAGAGTCTGGAGCCCAAAAACTTTTAGAGAAGATTTTTAATTACCATTTTTTAGTATAAAGCGGCGTGGGGCGTATTTTGGCGCTTGTGATGGATTGGTTATGGGCGTAGAATATAAATGAATGCGTATATCGTATTAACGCCTATGGTAAAGGAGTTGGTTAGAAAAATTATCAAGAATGGCCGGGGAACATACTATGTTAATGTTCCTAAAAAAATTATTGCGGAATTAAAATGGAAAGAGCGAAAACGCGTTCAAGTGCGACGCGAGGGTGATCGATTGATTGTTGAAGATTATCCGGCCCAGCGCAAATTGTTTAAATAAAAAAACCCGGCGGGCTTTTTTATTTTTCTTTTTTAATGCTAATATTTAATTAGCTTTTTCTTTTGGAGGCGCGCATGAAAAAACATCAGACTAACTGGTCGGTGTTGGTGATTTTGTGTTTGGTGGCGGCGGTTCTTTGTTTTTTCACTCCCGATGCCGATTTCATGAACGAGAAGTTGCGATCGTTTTTCGAACCGATCGGTCTCATCTTCTTTGTTCTGGCAACTATTTTTATGTTCTTTGGCTGGATCAGGCATATGGATGAAACGGCTGAAGAATGAGAGAATCAACGTGGCGCGGAAAAGACGCTCAAGCCGGACACCCAAAACCGGTCTTCACTCACCGCTCGGATTTTTCCAGGCGGTTTTTTTATCGGGTCGGTAATATAATCGCCGTTGGATAAATTTAATAATCAACGACGGTGAGTAAAAAATGCGTCCGGAACGAAGTTTTTGCATTTTGAAAGAGGTTGTGATAAAATAAGTATCCGTTCTTTTCTATTTTCACTTCTCGGAGCGATGCGTGAAAAAACGATTAGCCGTTCTTTTGATGATCTTGGGTTTGGTTTTGTTCAGCGGTTCATTTTTTTAACCAAACCCAGAAGGGTGTGCGGATAGCCTGGGCGCTATGGGGAGTGCTCATCTTCGTCTCTATCTTTTTTGTTTCTACCACGGAAAATTCTGGTGACGAGCGTTAATTGAACCGGTTCTCGGTAAGATAATCGCGTTATCCGGTTCTCTGCCGCTCTTGGTTTTGTCGCTCGCTTCTTCCGCGCGCGGCTTTTTAAAAACAAAATTTACGTTTAAGTTAAATACTAAATATGCTTAACGGAATGCTTATTATAGGAGTTCTCTACGGCGCGGTTTTCATGGCGGGGGAACTGTTATATCATTTGGGGACTGATTCAAATATCACCAGGAAGATTATTCATATTGGCAGTGGCGTTGTTTCGGCACTCCTGCCATTTTTCGTTTCATATAAAATTACGCTTTTCTTAGCCGTGTTCTTTATACTTTTTATCTTTCTATCGGAAAGATATAAATACTTCCACAGTATTCATAATATTAATTGGCCGAGCCACGGCGCGCTCCTGTTCCCGATCAGTTTATTATTGGTAGCGCTTTTTTTCTGGGAGTCGCATCCCTTGGCTTTTTCCGGTTCTATGCTGATCCTCGGAGTTTCGGACGGCTTGGCCAGTTTAATCGGGCGCAAGTGGGGGAAGAGAAGTTATTATGTCGTGGCCGAAAAAACATATGAAGGGAGTTTAGTGTTTTTTATCAGCACTCTGGTTATTTTTACGGGAATTCTTGCGGTTCAGGGAATTGAGGGCGCCGTTCCCTTTCTCATTATCGCCCTCACCTCGGTATTTTTGACGCTTGTTGAAGGAATGTCAAAGCGGGGCTGGGACAACCTTTTCCTTCCCATTATCACCGCCGTTTTCCTCGCCTTTATTCTATAAATAAAAAACCGCCGCTAAGTCGTAAGCGGCGGACCGAACACTTTGGTGCGTGACTCGTAGGGACACCTGGGTGTTCTGGCGCGACCGGTTGCAAGGACGGCACGCAAATGGGAGTTTGTTCTGCCACGGTCTTGAAGCCGCAACCGGCGTCCTTCGGTTATTATAACATTTCTGTTGGAAAGTAAACGGTGGAAAACGAATCCAAAAAAAAGTAATATATAACACACATGAATCTACTAATCCGATATATCAGACAGCATAAAGGCGTCCTCTTCGGCGCCCTGATTTTAGCCGCCGTTAATCAGATATTTTCTCTTCTTGACCCGCAGATCTTCCGGCTCATTATTGACCGGTATGCCCTTCGGGTAAACGAGCTTCCGGCGGCTGTCTTCATGCGCGGCGTTATTTTTCTGCTTTTAGCTTCGATTGGCGTGGCTTTGGTTTCGCGGATCGCGAAGAGTTTTCAGGATTACTACGTGAACGTGATTACTCAAAAAGTGGGAACGGACATGTACGCGGCCAGTATCAGCCACGCCTTTGCGTTGCCATACGGCGTTTTTGAAGATCAGCGCTCCGGAGAAATTCTTGAAAAACTCCAAAGAGCCCGGCTTGACGCCCAGAATGTAATTGCTAGCGGAATCAATACGGTATTCCTTTCTTTGGTCGGAATAATTTTTGTTTTAATCTATGTTTTTTTTGTTCAATGGTTGATCGGGCTTGCTTTCGCGCTTTCCATTCCGTTGCTTGGCATCACTACTTTTTTAATAAGTAAGAAAATTAAAGCGGCGCAAAAGCTGATTGTTCGCGAATCTACCGGTCTGGCCGGAGCCACAACCGAGACGCTTCGCAATGTGGAACTGGTAAAGAGTTTAGGTCTTGAGACGCAAGAGACTGAACGCCTTAACAACGTTAATAAAAAAATTCTTGACTTAGAGCTTGTGAAAGTTCGGCTGGTACGGACTCTTATTTTTATTCAAGGGACTCTGGTTAACGTCACGCGGGCCATCGTTCTTTTATTGATGCTTTGGTTTATCTCCCGCGGCGTGATGACCGTGGGGGAATTCTTCACCATTATGTTCTATTCTTTCGCGGTGTTCTCGCCACTTTACGAACTCGGTAATGTTGTTTCTCAATATCAGGAGTCACGAGCGAGCATGGAAGCGCTCGGGGAGATACTGGCAATAAAACCGGAAGCCAAACCGAAAAATCCGCGCGAACTTAACAAACTTAAAGCCATTAATTTTAAAAACGTTAGGTTTAATTATAAAAGTATTAAAATTTCTTCAATCAAGGACATATCTTTTCAAGTTGAGAGCGGAGAAACGATCGCTTTTGTCGGTCCTTCCGGCTCCGGTAAAACAACGCTTATGAAACTTCTAATCGGCCTCTATCAGCCGACGAGCGGAAAGATACTGTTCAACGGCGTAGAAAGCAATCGGATTAATCCCGACAATATCCGGCGGCGGATCGGTTATGTTTCTCAAGAAACCCAACTGTTTGCCGGCACGGTAAAGGAAAATCTTCTTTTTGTAAATCCCGCGGCCACTAATCAGAAATGTCTTGAGGTTTTGAAAGCATCGGCGGCAATGGGTGTTATTGAACGCGGCGGCCGGGGATTGGACACGAAAATCGGCGAAGGCGGCATTAAAGTTTCCGGCGGCGAGCGCCAGCGCCTGGCGATTGCTCGGGCCCTTCTCCGCGATCCGGAGATAATTATTTTTGACGAAGCGACCAGCAGTTTGGATTCAATCACGGAAAAAGCGATCACGAAAACAATCCGGAATATCAGTAAAATCCGTCCCGGCTTAATAAGTATTTTAGTGGCGCACCGTCTTTCAACCGTGGCGCACGCCGACCGTATTTACGTGCTTGAAAAAGGAAGGGTTTTGGAAATAGGAACACATAAAACGCTTCTGGATAAAAAAGGCCTTTACGAAGCTTTTTGGCGCGAACAGAGCGCGGGAGGGAATTAAAAACCGGACGCGTGTGCGGTCGGATAGTGGTAAATCCAAGATTTCGTTTTCTTCCAGTTTTATTTTTGCCGCCTTATGCTAAAATAAAATTGTGAAACAATTGATTGACCAATGGAAAAGCGATGAAGAAGCATCATGCAGGGGTTGGAGTTTTTCTTATATTGCCGGCCGAATAAAACGCCAGGACTTATCATGGAGTTACGTTGAAATTGCCCGCCGGTTTACCGCCAAAGCGAAAAATATTCTTGACATGGGAACCGGCCGCGGCAAGATTTTTTCTTCGTTGGCGCCTTTTCCTGGGCGGGTAGTCGTGACGGAAAGCCATGCGCCGATTATTCCGGAAGCGCGCAAAACTCTTCAACCGTTGGGAGTGGACGTTGTTGATATTTCCGGTGAGGAAAGGGGAAAACTTCCTTTTGCGGAAGGAAAATTCAATCTCGTTCTGAACCGGCATGAATTTTTTAAATCAAAAGAAATTTATCGCGTTATGGCTCACCGGGGTATTTTTATAACGCAACAAGTTGGTGGCAATGACACGGCGGATTTGGCAAAGGAATTCAATACCCATCCGCGCTGGCCCGATTGGGATCTTCGCACGGGGCAGTCTAAACTTCTTGACGCCGGTTTTACTATCAGAAAAGGAAAGGAGTGGCGAGGGAAAATAATATTTGAAGATGTGGGCGCGATTGTTTATTGGCTTAAGTGTAGCCCTTGGATAGTGAAAGATTTCAGCGTTGATGTTTACCGGCCTTTCTTGGAAAAACTTCAGAAAAAAATTGAACGTGGCGAAAAACTTGAGTATGAAAAGGAACGCTTCCTCATTATCGCCAAAAAACCTTAAAGAATAATATATAATCCAAAAATAAATTTTATGGCTAGACCAGACAATCTTGATACTAAAATATTTTTAGACGGCGGCGACCCCAAAGAAACCAAAGATATTATAAACACCATCGGCTTCCTTGACGGCCAAACAACTAACCCTTCCTTGATCGCCAAGAACCCCAAAGCGCGAGAGCGAATTGAAAGAGAAGAAAAATTTACCCGCGAAGAGCTTTTGAATTTTTACAAAGGCGTGATCCGGACCGTATCCGAAAGCGTTCCCGACGGTTCGGTTTCCATTGAAGTGTACAGCGACTCAAAGACATCGGCCAAGGAAATGTTTGAACAAGGAAAGGAAATGTTTTCTTGGATACCCAACGCGCATATTAAATATCCGACCACCGCCGCCGGTTTGGAAGCAGCCGAGCGGTCAATCAGAAATAAAATGCGGGTTAATATGACTTTGATTTTCACGCAGGCGCAAGCGGCGGCGGTTTACGCCGCCACCCGCGGCGCGAAAAAAGGCCAAGTGTTTGTTTCTCCTTTCGTGGGGCGATTGGACGATCGCGGCGAAAACGGAATGGATGTCGTAAAAAATATTGTCCGTATGTATAAAGATGGCGATGGACACGTGGAGGTGCTCACGGCCAGCGTACGAAGCATCAATCATTTTCTTTACGCGCTTAATCTCGGCTCGGATATAATCACCGCGCCTTATAAAATTATCAAGGAATGGGGAGATAATATGGAAATTCCCGGCCGGGACTATGTTTATGAAACCGGTGATTTGAAGGCGATTCCTTATCAAGGTCTTGACCTGATGAAACCTCGGCGAGAATTTGACATCAAGCACGAATTAACCGATATCGGACTGGAAAAATTCGCGGCGGATTGGAATAATCTGATCGCCGGAAATTAGAGATATTTTTCAACGGAGTTAAGGGTAATATGTTTACCGGAATTATCAGAAACACCGCGAAAGTAAATACCGTCTCGCGAAAGAAGGGCAGTATTTTTATTACGATTGATAAGCCCAAGAATCTGCGAATTAAAAAAGGGGACAGTGTCGCCGTTAACGGTATCTGTTCAACGATTACCGGGGTTAATTTAAAAACGTTCCGGGTGGAATATATGCCGGAGACGATTAAAAAAACAACAGTCGGAAATTTTCGAAAAGGAACTGTTGTTAATATAGAACGTCCGGTCCAACCCAGTGAGTTTCTTGACGGCCATATAGTGCAGGGCCATATTGATACCACCGGGGAGGTGATTAGCATAAAATCAACGGGGCGATCGCGAATTATTAAAGTAAGGGTCCCGCTGAGATTTATGAATTTCATTGTTCCTCAGGGATCAATCGCTGTTGACGGCGTCAGTATCACGGTGGCGGCGGTCGGCCGTAATTGGTTCAAGATTTCGTTGGTTGATTATACTGTCCGAAACACTCATTTCGGAATACTGCGCAATGGCAGTATTGTTAATATTGAAACCGATATTATCGCCAAGTATGTCCAGCGTTTAAAAATATGAAAAGGACTCAAACAAAGAAGAATTCGCTTGTGAAGGGCGATAAGTTGAAAATCGCAATAGTTGTATCGCGGTTCAACGAGGATATCACCGAAAACCTTCTTCTCGGCGCGCGCGAAACGCTGAAAAAAAACAAGGTTAAGGAAGCGAATATTAATGTTGTTTACGTTCCCGGCGCTTTTGAAATTCCGCTGGCTTGCGAACGCTTGGCGCGCGCCGGAGAATATAACGGCATTGTCGCTCTGGGATGCGTGATCCGAGGCGAGACCGATCATGATTTCCACATTGCCGCGGCGGTTGTCAGAGGAATAATGGATGTAATTCTAAGTTATTCAATGCCGGTGGGCTTTGGAGTTTTAACCACTCAAAATTTGAAACAGGCTCAAGCGCGCTCGCGCGGCCGGCATAATAAAGGAAAAGAAGCGGCCCAAGCGGTTCTGGAAATAATCTGAAATAACGACGAGACCTTCCGGTTTTTCTGAAACCGCAGCAATATCGGCGAGAATATCCGAATAATTAAAATAAACAGATCAGGAAATCTTTATATTACGAATGTTCTGCGTTAGAATATAATAAGGTTATGGGGAGTGCGATTAAACGAGAAACCGCGACCAGGAAAAATATGCCCCGCCAAAATAATTTTAAAGTGTTTTATTCGTTGTCTCTCGCCTGGCAATTGGGATTTCTTATCGCGATCCCGATTGGCGGTTTTATGTTTTTGGGATTTTGGGCCGATAAGTCGTTAGAAACCTCGCCCCTCTTCACGATGACCGGTCTCATTGTCGGACTCGTTGTCACGGTTTATGAAGTATACCATTTACTTGCGCCGCTAATTAAAAAAGATTCGGATATCAACGAAGATGATGACAGTGATACCGACAAGAAAAATAATACAAATAATCTAAGCAAAAAATAATGATTAATGTCGGTTTACAACCGGAATATATCTTGTCCGTTCTCGGCATCCCCGTAACCAATACCTTCGCAACTTCCATTTTAGTTACGGTTATTCTCGTTATTTTTGGAATAATTTTTTATTTTTATAGGAACAACCATAAGAATATCATTATTGATGGAATGAGAATTTTAATTTTTGAACTGTTGAAACTCACCGATATGGTAACCGGAGATCGGAAACTGTCCAAGAAAATCTTGCCTTTAATCACCACTTTTTTCCTATTTATCGTTACCGCCAATCTTCTGGAACTTATCCCCGGATTTCTGGGATCATTGTTTATTATTACACCAAGAGGGGAGTTTTCAGTTTTGCGGTCGCCCGACAGCGACTTAACGACAACGATAGCGTTGGCGTTGTTTTCGGTATTTGCCATTCAGATTTTTTCCCTGCGGACACTGGGTGTTAAAAAATATGTGAGGCGATTCTTTAATTTCACGAACCCGATTAAATTCATTCTTGGTTTTTTTGAGATGCTTTCGGAAGGAGTAAAGGTACTCTCATTTTCTTTTCGATTATTCGGTAATATTTTTGCCGGCGAGGTATTGCTTTTAGTTATCGCTTTTCTAGTTCCCTATATGATTCCTTTGCCTTTCATGATTCTGGAAGTGTTCGTGGGGATTATTCAAGCTTTTATTTTTGCTATATTAACACTAACCTTCATGAAGACAAGCATCGTGCGCCATATAAGGTCGGGGCGCCCGAATTAAAAAATAATCATTAAGTTTATGGAAAATAATTCACCTCAGCGTTCCGGGAGCGGACAGTCTCTAAACTGGATTATATCCGAAGCGGCATTTTTCGCGTTCTTGTATTACGCGCAATACCTTCTGGGAATCCAAGGGAATATTTTAATCAGCTCGCTGGTTCTATGGGGATTGATAAACATCTCAATAGTTTTTTGCCCGGTGTTAAGAAAGTACGGTAAATAAAGTCGAAACAATCTATTAAATAAATTTGATAAAAACTATGGTTCAGAATCCTTCAGCGTTTGCCATGGCGATCGGCACAATCGGGCCGGCTCTGGCGATTGGCATGATCGGGGCGGCGGCCTTAATCGGCATGGCACGCAATCCTCAAGTGGCGGAAAAAATTCAAGTGGCGATGATTATCGCCATCGCTTTTGCCGAGGCGATCGCGATTTACGCTTTGGTCGTGGCGTTGATTCTTAAATTTGTGGCGTAAGAATTATTGATTATGAAATTTTTAGGCGATCTTGGCATTGATTTAAAGCTTTTGATTGCCCAAATAATTAATTTTGGGTTGCTTTTGTGGCTCTTGACGAAATTTCTGTACAAGCCGGTTATCCGGAGAATTGAAGATGATGAGGCGGAATTAAAGCAAGCCCAAACACGGAAAGAAGAATTGGATCGGGAGAAAAACGATTTTGCTCAGCAAAAGAAAAAAGAAATCACCGAGGCTCGGAAACAAGTGCGAGAGATTATTGAAGAAGCGGAGGATATCGCCAAGAAGATCAAGAAAGAAGCGCAAGTGCGGATAGATAAAGATGCGGTGGTGATGATGAAACAATCAAAAGATAAAATCCGATTACTGGAGCCCGAAATCAGGGAGAAAATTATCAAAGATATCCGGCCGGAAATCAGTGATTCGTTCCAAAAATCTTTCTCGTCGGCTTTACCGACGCCTTTGCGGAAAAAATTTCAGGATATCTTTTGGTTGAATTTTATCGGCTTGGTTGAAGCAGTGCCGCTTCAGGAACTGAGCGAATCCGATTTGGTCAAAGCTCTGGAAAAATCAGACCTGGCCGCCGAGAAAAAAGCCACTGATAAAAGCGTGCTCAAAGAAGAATTGGAAAAAGTTATTGATCGGAAAATAGGCCGTTTAGTTTTGGAATACGCTTTCAACTTGACGAGAGAACAAGAGAATAAGATAAAAAAAATAATTTCAAAAAAAATAGGGCTAAAGCTGGATATTATTAAGAGACAAAATAGAAATCTTATCAGCGGATTCCGTTTGGAAATTTCCGGAATGATTATTGAAAGTAATTTATTGAGCATAATTAACAATGCCACAAATCTCAAGAAATAAAGAAATCGGGCGTATTACCTCGTTTTTTTCGGGAGTGGCCCGCATTCAGGGATTACCGCACGTATTCTTGAACGAAGTACTCTTGGACAGCGAGAATAATTCGGTTGCGATTGTCGTGGGTTTTAACGAGGGTTCGGTCGCGGCGCTGTTTTTTGATGAAAAATTTGAATTAAAGAATCCGGTTTTTAGAAGCTTCCGACCCTTTTCAATTTCGGTCTCGGATAGTTATATCGGCCGGATTGTTAGCGGACTGGGTAGGGCTCTTGACGAATCAGCTGATATTCAAGGCGAGACGGCGCCGGTTTTCCGCGGCGCGCCCTCAATTATAGATCGTGATCCGGTTTCCGTGCCTCTCTCCACCGGAATAAAAATCATTGATACCAATCTTCCGTTGGGCCGAGGCCAGCGGGAGCTTATTATCGGTGACAGGAAATTAGGGAAAAGCACTATTGCGATTGACGCGGTATTAAACCAAAAAGACGCGGCGCGGCCGGTATATTGCGTGTATGTCGTTTGCGGCCAAAAAGAACGGAAAATTAATGAACTCACCGCCCTTTTCAAGAAAAATAATGCATTCTTATATACAACAGTTGTAGCGGCGTCGGCGGGATCTTCTTTTGCGGAACAATATC